>Ga0116144_10006366_pt1 | contig 10322 bp, 7 predicted proteins | sample AD_UKC035_MetaG_FD_89746 | JGI IMG/M metagenome (GOLD analysis project Ga0116144, IMG submission 89746) | Active sludge microbial communities of municipal wastewater-treating anaerobic digesters from USA - AD_UKC035_MetaG | ecosystem: Engineered > Bioreactor > Anaerobic > Digestate | place: USA... | reverse complement strand
CTTTTCGCGAGGGCTATAAGCTTAGTGTCGACGTCCTTCAGCTTGGGGAAATCGTAGTCCACGATCCTGACGGTGAGGAAGGTCTGCTTCTGCAGCCTGTGCAGGACATCGAGTCCCCGGCGGCCGCGCGTCCTTTTCACGGAGTCCTGGTGGTCGGCGATGTGCTGTATCTCGTAGAGGACGAACTGGGGAATGACGAGGGTCCCCTGCACGAAGCCGGTCTCGCATATGTCCGCTATCCGCCCGTCTATGATGGTGCTCGTATCGAGGAGCTTGATGTCCTTGTCCTCTTCCAGACGGTCGAACAGAGGAACCTTGGAGAGGTCGATCGTCTTCGATTTCTCCTTCCCGAGGACAAACCCGAGGTAGCCCATGATGAAGTAGAAGAGAATGTAAATGGGAAGCGTGATGGGGATGTCCTTGATCAGGGCGAGAAGGAGACGGGAGACGAAAAGGTTTGCCACGAAAAGGCTCACGACAACCCCGGTGAGACTTCCGAGAATGATCTTCAGGGATATGTCCCGAAGCTTCAGCTCGATCTTCAGTATGGCATACCCGAGGATGAGCCCGCACGTCGCCCCGACGAGGCCCCAGACTCCGCTCGAAAGAAGTTCTTTAAGTATGAAATATCCGGTAAGGGTTGTGACGGTCAGGAGGATTATCTGAATGAATATATCCAAGGACTCAACCCTTGTGGTGATTGGCGGTATTTCCTTTTTGACTGTTGTTGTTGGCCAGGAAGATCTCTTCGATCTCCTGCTCCACTATGAGCTCCTCGGTGCCCAGAGACATGGAAAGCTCCTTGGTGATGAGATTGCGCGCCATCTCGAACATCTTTTTTTCGCCAAAGGAAAGCTCTTTCCAGTACCGGAGGTTGTAGAGCTCTTTCAGGACCGTCGCGACCTCATAGATGGAGCCGCTCTTGATCCTCTCCATGTATTCCTTGTACCGCCTGTTCCAGGGCGAGTTGTCGTGAACAACGTTCTTGTCCTTGAGAATATCGTAGACCTTGCACACCTCGCAGGCATCGATGACGCTTCTCAAGCCGGCATTCTTCGCGCCATCGATAGGTATCATGATGGTCATGTCCGTATCAAGGATGCGGATTATGTAAAATGACTGTTTGGTACCTGAGAACTCTTTTTCTTCGATAGACTCGATCCGACCGACACCATGCCCCGGATATACTGCAACCTCTCCTACATCAAACATTATGCCTCCGAATAGTTTTTCATCGTTTTTCGGCCAGGTTGCCATATTGTAGCATAATATTGAGAAAAATTAAATAAGTAATGGTTATTATGTGGTAATCGGCAGGTAATCCAAGGCTTCGCCCCTCTCTCTCGGGAGAGAAGCGGTAAACGGGGCTCAGGACACCTGCTTCTGCCTTTCCAGAAGCTTGAACTTTATGTCGTTGACGATCCTGAGGAGCCCCTTTTCGGAGGCGAGGTCGAGGGCGGTCTTGTTGTGCTTGTTCATTACGGCCAGGTCTGCGCCCCGGCTGATGAGAAAGTTTATGATGCCGGCGAATTTGCCGTTTATGGCGCACATGAGCGGTGTATCGCCGTCGTGGTCCCGGAAATTGAGGTCCGCGCCGTGCTCCACCAGGAGCCTGACGATCTCCAGGTTGCCGCTCTTGCTGGCAAAAGTGAGGGCCGTGCCGCCATCCCTGTCGGGAACGTTGACGTCGGCCCCACGGGAGACAAGGAGCCTCAGGACGCCCACGTGGTTGTTCCTGCAAGCATACGTCAGCGGGGTCACACCCTGCGCGTTCCGGGCATTGACGTCCGCCCCGTTGTCGAGAAGAAACCGCGCCGTGTCCGCGAATCCGCGCATCGACGCATACATGAGAGGAGTGTTGCCGTTCTGATCCGCATTGTTGACATCGGCGCCTTTGCTGATAAACTGGACAACACTCTCGAGGTCGCCCTTTTCGATGACGGTGATCAATTCATTTGAGAATCGTTTCTCCACCTAGATCATTATATACCACCTCCAAAAAAACGGGGGGTTTTTTTGAGGAGCTGCCAGGGAAGGTGCCGGCGCGTCTTCTGAAAAATGGATTGATGCCGGGGGATTTTTCCTTTATAATCACTACAATCTTTATCTGGAGGACACAATAATGGTCAAGTCAAGGTTCGCGCCGAGTCCAACGGGGAACCTCCACATAGGCGGCGCCCGGACCGCTCTTTTCAATTATCTTTACACGAAGCATCATGGAGGGGTCTTTGTCCTGAGGATAGAGGACACGGATGTCGAACGGTCAAAGGACGACTACGTGAAAGACATACTCGGCGGACTGTCCTGGCTCGGTATCCACTGGGACGAGGGGCCGTACTACCAGATGGACCGTATGGACCTCTACCGGGAACACGCCTACAGACTGCTGGCGGAAGGACACGCGTACAAGTGTTACTGCACCGCGGAGATGCTCGAGGAAAAGAGAAAGAAGGCGCTCAAGGAGGGCGGCAAGCCCCACTATGACAGGACATGCCGTGACCTTCTCCCCGATGACGCCTCCAGTGAAGGCAAGCCTTTCGTCATCCGCTTCCGCAGCCCCGTAAGCGGCGAGGTGAGCTTCACCGACCTCATCCGCGGCACGATAACCTTCAAATGCGAGGAACTCGACGACCTGATCATCTTCCGGACCGACTCGACGCCCACGTACAACTTCACCGTCGTCGTCGACGACGCGCTGATGGGCATCACCCACATCGTCCGCGGCGACGACCACATCAACAACACCCCGCGGCAGATACTCATCTACGAGGCGCTGAAATACCCCGTCCCGCAGTTCGCCCACGTGCCCCTCATTCACGGAAAGGACAGGACCCGACTGTCCAAACGCCACGGCGCCACGTCTCTCCTGGAATACCGCAGCGACGGCTTCCTCCCCGAGGCCCTCATGAACTATCTGGCACGTCTCGGCTGGGCGCACGGCGACCAGGAAATATTCAGCCAGCAGGAACTGATCGAGAAGTTCGACCTTCCCAACGTGGGGAAGTCGCCTTCCGTCTTTGATATGGACAAGCTGACCTGGCTCAACGGCCACTACCTGAAGACCCTTCCCGCGGAGGATATCGCAGGGAGGCTCCTGCCCTTTCTCCAACGCATGGGGATCGAGGCCTCCCCGGACGGCCGACTTGTCAGGATCGTGGTCAACCTCCGCGAGCGCGCGCGAACCCTGAAGGAGATGGCGCAGATGGCGGAGTACTTTTTCCGCGACGACTTTGCCTTCGACGAGACCGCCCGCGTGAAGTTCCTCACCGCCGCGACGAGACCCATTCTCGTCGATTTCGCCGAAGGGCTCAAGGCCATCGCCTCCACGGATGAAGAGGAGAGCCTCAAGGCGCTCATCGAGGGATTGACGAAAAAGTACAATGCCAAGCCCGTCGGGATCATCCAACCGGTCAGAGTGGCGCTTTGCGGCAGGACCGTAAGCCCCGGCATATTCGAGGTCATCGCCATCCTGGGCAAAGAGGCCGTGGAGAAAAGATTGACGCGGGCCGTCGAATCGATCCAGTGAACCAATGAAACTGGCCAGACTCGAAATCTTCGGTTTCAAATCCTTTCTTAACCGCACCGTCTTCCAGTTCGGCGAAGGCATCACGTCCATCGTCGGGCCCAACGGCTGCGGAAAGAGCAATATAGTGGACGCCATAGTCTGGGTCCTTGGCGAGAGGGGCACAAAGAGCCTGAGGGTCAAGGACATGGGCGACGTCATCTTTCACGGCAGCAACGGGAAGAGACCCGTCAACATCGCCGAGGTGACCCTGGATCTCACGGAGGGAGACAGGGAGTTCGTCGTCAAAAGACGGATATACCGGGACGGCACCAACGAATATTCCCTCAACGGCAAGATCGTCCGCTTGAAGGACGTGCAGGACGCCTTCCTGGGAACGGGCCTGGGCACGAATTCCTACGCCATCATCGAGCAGGGGCGCATCGAGGCCCTGATCAGCATGAAACCCGCCGAGCGGCGCGTCGTTATCGAAGAGGCGAGCGGCATAACGCGGTTCGAGGAGAAGAAGCGGGACGCCGTGAACCGCATGGAAGAAACGACGTCGAACCTGGAACGCATCGAGGACATATACCGTGAGGTCACCGCTTCGTTCGGCAAGGCGGAGCAGGAGTGGGAACGCTGGAAGGCATACCAGGAACTGGCCGACAGGCTCCACGAGATAGACAGGCAGCTCCTTCTTGACGGCTACGCGAAGCTCCGAAAGCGCATGACAAAGGTGCGCGAGCGGCAGGCAGACCTCGAGGAAGAGATACTCCAGAAGGAAGCGGACAGGTCGACAGTCAGAGAGGAGTTCGAAGCGAAGGAGAGCGAGTTCGCCCTCACCGACAACATCATCCGCCAGCTTGAGGTCGACCTGAAGAGCAAGGAAAAGGACATGGAGAGCCGCCTTCTCGAGATAGAGTACCTGGGCGAAGAGGTGAAACGTCTCGAGGCGTCCCGCAAAGGTCTCGCGGAAGAGGAGTCCTCCATCGCCGCGGAGACGGCGCGCCATGAGAAAGAGATCGATGCCCTCAAGGAAAGAAGCGGGGCCCTGGCGGCCGAGCTGGAAGAGGAAAAGGGCAAAGAGGCGCGCACCCGGGATGTAGCGCAGGGCTTCAAGACAAATATCGAGGAGCACGAGAAGATCCTGGAAGAGTCCCGTACTAAGCTCTTCGTCTCCATGAGCGCCCTCACGGAGACTCGCAACAGGATAGCACAGATCGAGCGGCAGGCCGAGGAGAGGCGGAAGCGTATGGAACGCCAGGCAGCCGAGGTGAAGGAACTCGAAATGCTCCTCGCATCCCTCGACGCGAAGCGTAAGGCCCTTCACGACACGCTGCAGGAGGCGCTCAGAGAAAAAGAATCCCTGTCCGCAAGGGAATCGGCCGCCGCGGGCGAGCGCGAGGGCATCCTGGAGGAAATGGAGAGGCAGAAGGCTCTCGTCGAGAGCGCGCGGAACGAGAAGAGGGTCAAGGAAGAGTTCCTCAGACAGCTCGGCGGCTACATCGAGGGCCCCGAGGACGCCGTACGCGCGGAAGACCGCCTCGCCAACCTGATCAGGACGGAAGAATCGAGGATCAAGGCGCTTGAAAGGTTCTTCTCGGAAGAGCTCGAATACGAGGTCGTGAAGAGCGATTCCGTGGAGGCCCTGTCCTTAGCCGTGCGGGAGCGGGAAGGCAACCGTGTGTTCTTTCCTCCGAAAGGGATATTCAGGAAGGCCGGGGACGATGTCGAGATGGAGGTCGCCTGGATAGCGGATATCGGAGAGGCTCTCTCGCGGGTCGCTGCCGGCGAAGAAGGGATATTCATCAATGACGATGTCTATGTCGACTCCCGCGGCATCATCCTTACCGGAGGGGCGTCGAAGAAGATCGACGTGAGGCAGTTCAGGGAGAAACTGAAGCTCGAGAAGGAACTGCAGACCCTGTCAGCCGATGTGGAACGCCACGGCAGTGCCCTTGCGGCCTCAAGGCCTCGTCTCGAGGCCTGTGACGCAAAGTGCCGTTCCGCCCGCGCGGCCCGTGAGGCACAGGAAGGAAAGGCAAGGGCGCTCGAGAAGGACCTTCTCATGGCGGAAGCCCAGTGGAAAAGCGCCGCCGACAGGCTCACGGCCCTTCAAGCAGCAACAGAGTCTCCCGACGATGCCGGCCCCGAGGTGCTGGAATCGCTTGTCGCGGATCGCGGCCGCCGGGAAGAGGAAAAGGCCGCGATAGAGGCCTCCATGGCACGATTGAGGGAAACGCTGGCAGGACTGAAGAAGGAGCATGAGGCGGCGCAGTCGGCATGGCACGCCGTCACCATTGAGATAGAAAGAAAGATGAACATGCTCAAGTCCATAAGCGACAACCGGGAGCGCTCCGAGGCAGCCATACGGTCGCTTGCAGACAAGACACAGGGGCTCAAGGAAAAATACGCGGCGATCGACAGGGACATCGAGGGACGCACGCAGAAGATACGGTATCTGGAGCGGTCATACGAGGAACTCCAGGCGGACCTGCAGAAACACGTCGCGAGATTCGAAGAGCTCAAGACGATGCTCGGCAACCTTCATGCCCAGAAACAGACGCTCCAGGAATCCATCGACACCCTTGGCAAGGAGATCGAACGGGTCCGGGCCAGGAAGGAGAACGCCGAAAAAGACCTCGCCGTCCTCGAGGAGAAACGCCTCACCATCGTCGAGCACCTCGTCGGCACATACGGCATCGACCAGCCGGACGAAATGTCGGTGCAGCTGCCGGCAGATATAGAAGAGGAGCGCGAATCGCTCACCGCGAGGATAGCCGAAATGGGTGAGATCAACTTCAGGGCCGAGAAGGAATACCTTGAACTGAAAGAGAGGATATCCTTCCTGGACAAGCAGAAGGAAGACCTCCTCACCGCGATGGAATCCCTGAGGAAGACGATAACGAAGATCGACCAGTTTACGAAGGAGCTCTTCACGGAAACCTTCGACAAGGTGGGCAGCGCCTTCTCGCGTTTCACCGACCTTCTCTTCAAGGGCGGCAAGGGCCACCTCGCGATCAACGCCGAGCAGGGCGGCGTCGATCTCTTCGTCCAGCCTCCCGGGAAAAAGGTGACCAGGATGGAGCTTCTCTCCGGCGGCGAGAAGGCCCTCATATCGCTGGCGTTCCTCCTTGCCCTCATGGACACGAGGCCAAGCCCCTTCGCGCTGATGGACGAGATAGACGCGCCGCTCGACGACGCGAACCTCGCGGGCCTTCTCGACATCATACGGGGGATGAGCCTCAAGTCCCAGATCGTCTTCATCACCCACAACAGGATAACCATGGAGTATTCGGACATGATATACGGTATCACCATGGAAGAGCAGGGCATATCCAAAACGGTGTCCGTAAGGCTCTAGGGCGGCAAAGCCCTATCCCCTTGCAAATGCTTTTTTGTACAATGTCGCCACATCCCGTTGATATACTGTATACTTCCTTTTCTGGTCGCTTTTGACGCGCGTCGGGGAAGGGATTTTTTTCTTGACATTTATCCTTAGAACACTATGATTTATTATTATAAAGGGGAAGGGGGCGTTTGGAATATCAGGTCTATCACTATATCCATACCGTTGTTGCGACAACAACGGTTTCATTTTTTCACGTGTCCTCTTTTTATAATTTGCTGAAAGGAGGTGGGACTTACCTTCAGTAGGGGAAATGTGTTTTTAAAAACGCAAAGGGGGTTATTATGCAGCCAACAGTACCAGCAGTACCTCCCGTCACACTTCCCGATGCATCAGTATTGATGGCATCCTGGTATGTGTGGTGGGTTCTCATCATCGGACTCTTTCTCATGACCTTTATCGGCACCTGGCTCATAACAAGGGGGTGGAAGGAATGAATCCGATAACGTACCTTGACTTTCAGAAACCATCAACGGAAATGGCGATATGGGGCAGCATCGGCGTTGGGCTCATGCTCCTCATCTCCATCATCCTCGGATTTATGAGCAAGAGAAAGGTGGCGAAGGGATCCTTCGAAGAATATCTTGTCGGCAAACGGGATATCGGTCCGGTCGTTACCGGTTGCGCCCTGGCGGCATCCTACCTGTCCGGCTGGGCGTTCGCCGGAAGCACGGGCGTCGTATATGCCGTCGGTTTCTCGGGCATGTGGTTCGCGGGCATCTGGAGCCTTCTCGGCCTCATCCCGTGCTGCTGGCTCGCCGCCGTCAAGACGGCCTCCTTTTCGAAGAAGCTCGGCGCGGCCACGCTGCCTGAGACGATCGGCCGAAGGTTTGAGAGCAAGATGCTCCAGACCGTCGTCGCCATCTGCATGCTCTACTTCCTCTTCATGTATTCGGTGGGCCAGCTCAAGGCGGCAGGCGGCGTATGGTACGCCACGACGGGCCTTCCCGCGGTATGGTGTTTGCTCCTGTCCATCTTCATCGCCTGGCTCTACATGGTCCTCGGCGGCTATGTCGGCACCCAGTGGTCCATGGCCTTCCAGGGCGCCTTCCTCGGCTTTGTCGGGGCGCTCCTCGGCATATGGGCGATCATCTCGGCCGGCGGCTTCTATGAAATATCCGCGAAGCTTTACATGGAACCGAAGGTGGGCCCCGCGCTCATCAAGCTCATACGGCCTGAACTTCCCAAGGTGGGCCCGACACAGCTCTTCTCGAGCATGGTAGGCATACTGGCCACGCCGGTCATCTTCTTCACCATGGCCATCGGCTTCCCGCATAACGTGAGCCGGTTCCTCGGCATGGGAACCCTCAACAAGAAGGGTTACTGGACATTGATCATCATGGTCTACCTCATCGCCGGCGTCCCCATCATGCTCGACTGCTCGAGCAACGGACTCGTGGCCAGGATGATCTACGGACCGAACCTCCTCAAGGTCAAACCCTGGGCGGCGGACCTCGCGGCGCCTGAGCTAGCCTTTGCCGTCGGCGGTGTTCCCATGATGACACTTTATGTCATGGGTCTTTTCGCTGCGGCACTCTCCACGCTCGCCGGCATGGTCTTCATCATGAGCGCCAACATCACACGGGACGTCATCAAACTGTGGTGGCCGCAGGTATCGGACAAGTCCATGCTGTACCTGGGCTACTTCCTCATCGCCCTCTTCCTTTTCCTGCCCTTCTACTGGACGCTCGTCAACCCGCCGCCGCTCTTGTCCATCTTCATGGGCCTCGCGGCCATGGGTCTAGGCGCCATCTTCGTCTTCGTGACCGCTGCCTCCTACTACTGGAAGGGTGCTACGAAGTGGGGCGCGCTGTGCTGCGTTCTTTACGGCACGTTTGGGAGCATGTACGGCGGCTACAAGGTCCTCTTCAAGAAAGAGGTCGGCTTGGGGACCTTCGAGTGGTGGCTCGTTATCGGCTGCGGCATACTGTACTTCGTCGTCAGCGCCATCACGAAAAAGCCCTCCCAGGAACTGCTCGACAAGCTGTTTCCGGCGAAGAGCTGATATCGGTCGAAACAACATCGAGAGGGGCTTTCACAAGCCCCTCTTTTCTTTCAACCTGCAAGGCACAGGATCGGGACGATCGGACAAACGAAAACGGAGGGGAGATGGAAACATACACCGTCGCGTGGCTCGCTGCAGGAGTGGGACTCCTGGCATATTTCATCTACAGCAAGTTCAAGAAGAAATAGCGACTACCAGGACAATCCTTTTGACGCGAGATATTTCTGCGCTTCGCTGTTGCCCATTCGGGCCGCCGTTCTGTAATCGCTGTAGGCCTTCTCGCTCTCCTTCATGATCTCGCGCACCTCTCCCCGGCTTGCGTACGCCGACGAGTTCTTCGGGTCGATGGCTATGGCCTTCGAGAAATCATCGGCGGCCCTCCGGTAATCCTTCAGGAGATAGAAGACGACGCCCCGATTGTAGTACGCCTCGTAATAGTTGGGGTCTTTCTTTATGGCCAGGCTGAGAAGGTCTATGGCCTCCCTGGGATGTCCCGCGTCGATGAACTGGTACGCCTGCCTGTAATAATCCCTGGCCGTTGTCGTGTTCTCCTCATCGCTTGAACAACCGCCGCAGATGACAAGAACACATGTGAGGAAGACTGCAAAAAAGTATCTCATGGGGCCTCGCAGGAAGTTAATCTGTTAAAGGAGACCCCATGATTCTAACCTGATGCTGCCCCTAAAGTCCAAATCTATATTCGACCAGCCGCCCCGTCCGCGAGATTCGTCCCCGTTACGGTGTTACTTGCACCTTCCTATCTGTCCCGATTCGCACTTCGAACCGTCCATCCAGACCGCCTCGGATAGCTTGGCCCCGCTGAAATTTGTCTCCTTGTCAGTCAACGCCCCCTTTAGATTCGCCCCCCTGAGGTCCGCGTCATTGAATAGCGTACCCTTCAGGTTCGCCCCCGAGAGATTTGCCCCGTTCAGATTCGCCCCATAGAAATCGATCCCTTCCAAGTTCGCCTGAGAAAGGTCACACTTGCTGCATTTGTTCGTCGTGTTGAGTTTCTGCAGGTCCTGGGCTTTGAAGGCCAACGCACCAGCGGGGGAACAAAGCAACGAAACAGCGGCAAAAAACATTGCGATCATCACTGTCTTTCTCATAAACACCCTCCTTTGCGAAAATAGAAAAGCCGCCACTCGCGCGCGAGATGGCGGCCCGACCATCCATATAACCCTTCAGGAATGTCATCTCCTTCCTGAACCCGAGCTATACAGCCGTTTATATTTATTTATTTTACCTTTGTTTCTCCCCGTGTCAACCCCTTTTGTCACACCTCGTGTCACATTAGGCACGTGGTATGGACATACTTACCACCTCTGTGCTCCTGAGGCAATACCCCTGATCTACCCGCCACCCTGTCGAGGTCCTCGAGAAGCACCACCGGGAAGAGGAGGACG
>Ga0116144_10006365_pt1 | contig 10323 bp, 9 predicted proteins | sample AD_UKC035_MetaG_FD_89746 | JGI IMG/M metagenome (GOLD analysis project Ga0116144, IMG submission 89746) | Active sludge microbial communities of municipal wastewater-treating anaerobic digesters from USA - AD_UKC035_MetaG | ecosystem: Engineered > Bioreactor > Anaerobic > Digestate | place: USA... | reverse complement strand
TTTCTTTTTCAAACTTATGGCAAGCAGTACACTTTGCCTCAAAATGCTTCATTCCTTCAGCCGCAAGAGCTTCGTCTATCTCAGCAGGAATGCTTACGCTTTTTACCGGACCAAAGCCCAGACCATCATCTTCCATTTCTTCAGCATCTTTCATTAAGTTTCCTGACTCAGTAGATCCGCTTGATTCTGTCGAAGATTCTTCATTAGATGATGAACAACTGTACAATGAGACAGATAAAACTGCTAAGAGAATAAGAATGCTGATTTTTTTTATTGCTGTAAAATATTTGCTTTCTAAGCCTGTTATCATAATATTTTTTTTAAATTAATTCAAACTCAATTTGACACTGTGTTTAATTACTTTGAATAAAAACCTGAATAAAAACTCAAACCAAAAGTATACCTGACATCTCATTCCCTATATGACCATACTCAGACGATTAAATGACTTTGATCAGGAAAGGAATTAACTAAACATAGCTCAGGAAAAAGACAGAAATCCTTAAAATTTCAATAAAATCGAATGATTATTTTTGGGAATCAAAAAATTAAATTATATCTTTAGTGTATTGGTTTACGCTGCTACAGCAATTGTTTTAAACTTTAATCAATTTGTTCTTTAGAATGAAATATAGTAGTTCCAGTGTTTAATAGATACAGATAGAAAATTGATATTTATTAATTAATTGGAATCAAAATTTCTACTATATTATAATTTAAAAAAACAGTATACATGATAGGATAATTGGGTGTCACTAACTAATAACATGGATGCAGCACTACGTATATTAATTGCTGACGACCATACTGTCGTTAGAAAGGGCCTTATCCAAATTCTAATGGATCATTTTCGCAGTGCTCAATTTACTGAAGCTTCTGATGGTACAGAACTTTTGCTTCATGCCAAACGCCAAAACTGGGATATAATTATTACAGACCTGTCAATGCCCGGCAAAAATGGCCTTGACACTTTAAAACAACTTAATATCGAAGTTCCACAAATTCCTGTCTTAGTATTAAGCATTCATTCGGAAGATCAATATGCAGTACGTGTTCTAAAGGCTGGAGCATCAGGATATTTGACAAAAGAGAGCGCACCTGATGAATTGGTAAAAGCAGTTGAACAAATCCTGAAAGGTCATAAGTACATCAATAATTCGGTGGCAGAAAAACTTCTATATTCAGTAGAAAAAGGACATTCCGGAATGCCACACGAATTACTTTCTGACCGTGAATTTGATGTATTGAAACTGATTGCATCAGGTAAGTCAGTAACTGAAATCGCTGAAAACCTGTCTTTAAGCGTGAATACTATCAGTACCTATAGAATGCGGCTCTTGGAAAAGATGCAGATGCGTTCCAGTTCTGAACTGACACATTATGCTCTTTCAAATAATTTGCTGAATTGACCGGAAAGCACAAATGTGCAGATGCCTAATAATAATTCTTTTCACAGGCTGAACTTTCAATCAATTTACCGATAACAAATCTTCCCTTACAATAAAGCCCGGCAGGTTTGAAAATCTGAGACACAATTTTTTTAACACAGATTATAATTTCCTCAACCGGAACCTGCTGAAAGCTTGTAGTGCAAACAACTACATAAATTTCAATAAACTTTAGGGCTGAACTTTGCGTTTCAAGGTACAAGCAAAAGAAAGTTTTTATTTCTTCGCGCTGCCAAATAATAACCATGGAGGAGAGAAAAGTTAAAGTGATGGTCGTAGAAGACTCCAATCTGATCGTTCAAAGATTATATTCAATTCTGAGTGAGATTCATTTTATTAAATCAATAGCTCATGCCAAAAATGGAGAAGAGGCATTTACCCTGATGAAATTAATTAATCCTGAACTGGTCCTCCTCGACATCAAAATGCCCGGCATCAACGGAATTGAAGTATTAAAACGGATCAAGACCACTCATAAGGATTCTCGTGTGGTAATGCTTACTAACTATCCGACAATGCAATATAAGGAATTGTGCCTTGGTCTTGGAGCCGATCATTTTCTCGATAAGTCAACGGAACTTGATCGCATCGGAGATATTATTACTTCGTTGCAAGGTAAAATTCCGGTCTCCTGACATAAAAGCATTCAATTTAACTGCGACCCGGACGGTAAAAAATTGATCCTTAACGGAATGAATAGAAAATCCGGATATTGAAAAATTTGAAAGACTATACAGAATTGATATTATTATTAAATACCAGAATAAATGACCTCGAGTGAGAAAAATTTGAATGCAAGAAGGGTGATGCTTATTGATGATACAGAAGTTGATGCATTCATTAGCAAAAGAATGTTAACCGGCTCACAATTTGCATCAGATATCATGGAATTTAATTCCGCAAAGAAAGCCCTGGAATACCTTGAAGAAAACAGTCAACACCCTACTTCTTTACCACAATTTATATTTTTAGATATAAATATGCCCGCAATGGATGGTTTCGATTTTATGGAAACATTCAGGCAACTTCCCGACTCAGTGATTCAAAACTGCAAGGTGGTGATGCTCACCTCAGCAATTAAGGAGGAGGATATTCAAAGGATCCATAAGGACCAACATATTATCAAGCACCTAATCAAACCTCTTAGTCGCGAACAGCTTCATGAACTCAATGCAGAAGTGAACGCAACATTTAAATAGTTTTAAAGTATCAATGCTGTTAACCCCGGAGCTATGTGAAAATAAAGCTCATAATGGCTCACTATACCAGGATTCAATGATTTACATATTTCTAGCTGTTGCGACCGGCTAGAGTAATGATGAACCTGGTGAGCTTGGGGTTTCTAATTATTCGGTTCTGCATGAAGCGAATATTGAAATAAAACAGTAAATGATACTAAAGCCAAATTACACTCCCCAAGGAAGAAATTTTTCAAAAAATGCTCTTCAATTTGGGTTCTGCGGTCTTTTTCTGGGTTTTACCTTTCCAATCGCCGGCACCCTTCTGGCTCTTGCCGAAAACTCCCAAAGCATTACCCTTGATGCTATTCTGCATTTACATCTTCACAACGTCTTATTACAAATCATCGACCTGGCTCCCCTGGTCCTTATGTTTGCCGGACTGATTCTAGGATTAAAGACTGACCAAAGCCTTAGAGATCTTAGTGAAAAAAAGAACGAGAAATTCAAGAGTTTAATTGAAGATGCCGCTGAAGTCATTTACATGACTGATTATAAAGGAACTTTTATTTATTTCAACAGAAGGATTGAGACAGTTTATGGCTATAAGCCGGATGAATTGATCGGAGCTCATTTTACAACATTGATTAAACCGTCAATGCTAAAGAAGGTTGCTGAATTCTACTTATCCCAATTTGAGAACAAGATCCCGGAGACGATTTCTGATTTTGAAATAATTGACAAACAAGGAAATTCCAGATGGGTTGAGCAGACTGTTATTCTGAGGATGAAAGGTGACAGAGTTGACGGTTTTCAATGTGTTGTTCGGGATATTGACTTTAGAATCAAGCAAGAGAAAGAGATCTTGCACCTGAACAATCAACTGAAATCTAAATTGGAAGAGATTGAGGCAGCTAACCATGAACTAAGTGCTTTCAATCATACGGTATCACACGATTTGAGATCTCCCTTGAGAGGAATATCTACCCTGACAGAAATCTTACAGATGGAATATGAGTCTCATCTTCCGGAAGAGGCGAAAGGACTCCTATCCAGAATAATTTCCAGCACAACTAAAATTCATACTTTGGTTGAGGAATTACTGGAATTTTCAAAAATAGGTAAACAGGAGATCCTAAAAGAAAAAGTTAATATGAGTGAAATGGTAGACCGGATCTTGTTTGAACTCCTGCCAAGAGACCCGGACCTAAAGACATCCGTCCAACTCGACAAACTCGCTGAATCCTATTGTGACAAGCAACTGATTTACCAGGTATGGGTCAACTTAATTTCTAATTCATTGAAATATTCCGGTAAGAAAGACAGCCCTCTCATTCGAATTGGCAACTACTTCAAAAATAATGAACAAATATATTTTGTAAAAGATAATGGCGCCGGATTTGACATGAAATATTATAAAAAATTATTCGGTGTCTTTAGTCGACTTCATACTTCCGATGAATTTACGGGAACAGGTGTCGGACTAAGTATCGTTAAACGCATTATTGAACGTCACGGAGGAAAAGTTTGGGCAGAAGCAGAATCTAATGTCGGGGCTACCTTTTATTTTTCATTGCCTGATATCAGCGGAGAACCCTTAAAAAGATCAGAAGGTTATAGCACTCCGATTTTTTACAACCAATAAAAAAGTCATTAATCAGATAATTGATCTAGCTTCAGATTAGATATTCCTCTCGTAATAAGGAATATTATCGCTGGCTTCCGACTCCTTTTCCTTCCAGTAAGCCATCGTTACCACCCTACCTGATGGTGTGCGTAGTAGACGACCGTATATGGCATTTGTAGTGTTAAAGACAGTGTCTGTAACACCTACCGTATAGGTCTTAGGTTGTGCCTCTACTACTTTTGACTCTTCCCCTTCCGCTGCAGCAATAGGTTGAGCTTTGGTGGCCGGACTCGGAACGACAATTACTGTGTAGCCATTAAACTCCAAAAGTTTTTTTAAGAACAGCTTCCTTTCCTCAGAGACATTTTTTTCTACAATGGCACATTTAACACCTTCAAGATCGTCGAACTCATGATTTTTATTGATAGCCATGGCGATATTATCTAATTCCCGTATTTACTAAAGTCCGTAACTCAATGAAAGAATGTACTCGTACAATCCGGAGGTGAAACCAAGCAGCAATATTCCACTCACGCAAAACAACATTGCTATTTTTGAAGAAGTTCCAATATCTAACTTTGACAATGGCTGAATCCCATCTTCCATAAACACCGCTCGGATCACCCGTAAATAGTAATAAAGCGATACTACCATATTAAGTGCTGCAAAGATGATCAGTGGCCAATTCCCTACCTCAGCCCCTGCTGTCAACAAGAACAACTTTCCAAAAAAACCTGCAGTAGGTGGAATTCCCGCCAGAGAGAATAACGAAATACCCAACAACCAGCTCATTCCCGGATTTGACTTGTACAAACCATTGTAGTCACCGATATTCTCCTTACCGGTGTGAGCAGAAATATGTGCCACAACGGCAAATGCTCCCAAATTCGAGAATACGTAGATCAACACAAAATAAATTGAAGAACTCATCCCCAAATCTGATGAGCCTGAGATACCAATAAGCAGATAGGCAACCTGAGCAATAGATGAAAAGGCCAGAAACCTTTTCATATTATTCTGACGCAAGGCAAACAAATTTCCAATAGTCATAGTTATAACGGCTGAAATGACGAGCACATCATACCATATTTCACTTATCCCATTAAATACGGTATAAAATATCGAAGCTAAAACAAACACAACGGTCCCTTTAGAAACAACCGACAAATAAGCCGTTATAGCAAAAGGTGATCCTTCATAGACATCGGCAGTCCAAAAGTGAAATGGCGCTACCGAAAGCTTAAATGCAAATCCTGTGAATACAAATATAAATGCCAATATCTGCAAAGGGGTACCCTCGATTGCCGAAGCCATCTCAGCAAAATCAATTGTTCCTGTACTGCCGTATAATAATGAGAGCCCAAATAATAAAATACAGGATGAAAATCCCGAGGACATAATCATCTTCATTGCAGCCTCTCCGGATCGCTTTTTTTCAAGATCGAAATTACAGAGTGCAGCCAGCGGAATTGTTGAAAGTTCCAATGCAAGATAAAACATCAACCAGTTCCCGCTCGAAAGCAGGAAGAACATACCGGTCATAGAGCTAAGCAAAAGCAGATAAAATTCCGTCAGGTGCTTATGTCCTTTCATCCATGCTACGGACTGCAAGTGAATGATCAATAAGGCCAGGTTAAGAATGTTCTTTTCAAAGGCAATCAGCCCCGAATTACGAAACATACTGTCGAACAACTCTCCTGTTGAATTATAAAAGAAACCGAAAATCAGATTGAAAACTAAAAACACATTCATCATCCTGATCAAGGATTCGCCTGACCACTCTTTTGACCGAATTTTAATTAGCAGCAAAAACACTATCATGCCTATAAGGCAGAACTCATGTTTAAGCAAAGAAAATAGTTCTGACATACAATCCTATTTGAGTAATGCTACTCCATTTATTTGTTCAATAATATTTAAAGCGCCGGGGCTAACAAGATCCTTCAACCAGAATGGCATCACCCCCATTGCCAAGATACCGGCGATGAGAACAACGCCTGCCAGCCTTTCATTCCAAGCAGCATCTTTAAGCTTGTTGAATTCAGGATTTAATACGGGCCCCATCATAGCTTTACCGGTTGCCCTGAGAATATATACGGCAGTAACAACAATAGACATACAAGCTAATATTGTAGCGAGCCTGTAAAGTAATTCTACCCTCTCCCATGACCCAACAAAAACTGTCATCTCAGCCACAAAACCACTCAGTCCGGGTAATCCTAAAGAACATAAACCGGCTATAAAAAACACCGTACTTATGAAAGGCATCACCTTCAATAAACCTCCCAGTTTAGCGACTTCACGGGTATGCGTTCTTTCGTACAGCATTCCTATTGCAGCGAAGAACAGAGCTGTCATTAGTCCATGTGATACCATCTGCAATACAGCACCGGTAACTGCAGTAGGTGTTAGCATTCCTATACCTAGTAGTACAAAGCCGCAATGACTGACAGAAGAATAGGCATTCATATATTTCAGATCCGTTTGCATCATGGTGGCGAAGGCTCCATAAATTATAGCAATCGTAGCGAGTAAAATAATTATCCAGGAATAATGCTCTGCAGCTTCCGGCATCAGGTAGGTAGCAACACGTAAACAACCATAGCCTCCAAGTTTCATCGATATACCGGCGAGGAACATGGATGCTGCAGTTGGTGCAGAAGAGTGACCATCAGGCACCCATGTATGAAATGGGAACAGTGCAGTAAACACGCCGAAGCCTACAAATAGAAATGGAAAAAAGTAAAGCTGGACATCTTTCGGAATTCCATTCGCAGAAATCTGTACAAGGTCAAAACTGGCAGTACCGATATTTGACAAGAAGTAGACTCCAAACATTCCTATTAGAACCAATGCAGAGCCGGCCATAAGCATCAGTGCCAATTTGTTTGCGCTATATATTTTCTTGCCACTTCCCCATATTCCTATCAGCATGAACTTGGGAATTACAGCCACTTCCAGGAAAAAGAACATAAGGAAAAGATCCAGCGAAATAAAAAAACCATAGGCCCCGGCACCGAGGATCGTGAGCAAGAAGAAAAACTCCTTTTGCATTCGATCAACCTTCCAGGACATCAGAATCCCTGCAAATACAACGAAAGCTGTCAGCAAAATCATTGCAACAGAAATTCCATCGACTCCTACATGATAATTGATCTGCAAAGCCGGAAACCAGGAAGCATTGTACTCGTAAATAAACTGCGTGGCGCCGGGTAAATTACTATCGGCCCAAAAACACATCAACAAAAATATCGTCAGCCCTAATTGAATAAGTGCACCACCCAGTGCTATTCTCTTAGCTTGTTCTTTTCCGGAGAAGAGAATTATCAAGCTTGTTATTGCAGGAAGTAGTATCAGTAATGATAGGTTCATATTCCTGAGAGCTTACGAAAGATAATAAATGAACAGCAGTGCAAGTCCAATTGCCCCACCGATAAAGTAAAATGCATAATGTTGAAGTTTTCCTGATTGAAACCCACTTATCGATAATGAGAAAACCTGCGTGGCTGCGGCAGCCGTATTCACCATCCCGTCAACAATTGTCTTATCAAACCATGCGGCAGGACGAGCTATAAGCTGAAAAATTATTTTCTTGGTTATAAATTCATATACTTCATCTATATAAAACTTTTTATAGATCACTTTATAAACTGTTCCTGCCGTGTCTGCAATCCTTCCTGGAACAGATGATGTGTTCTTGTAAAGCAACCACGCAAAAAATATTCCCGCAACTGAAAGACTCACCGGCAGAATTGAAAATTCAAGATGAAAATGTGTTTCCAGGACGGTACCATCACTGGTCACAAAGCTTCCAAAGGGAATGAAACCGGAAATGGCAGCAAAAACCGCCAGTATCAAAAGCGGCGCTAACATTGAGAAAGAACCTTCATGCCTGTGTCCACTATTTACTTCAATCTTCTTACTCCAGAAAATCGAAAAGTAAAGTCTAAACATATAAAAGGCCGTAAGACCTGCTGTGATCAGTGCAACAATATAAATTCCGAAATTTGAATGTGATGATGCAAGCAATATTTCTTCTTTACTGAAGAAGCCTGAAAATGGCGGGATTCCTGCTATGGCTAAGCACCCGATAAGAAACGTAATGCTTGTTATCGGCAACACTTTTCTCAATCCACCCATATCTTTCAAATCATTACTATGAACATAATGTATGATCACACCGGCACCAAGGAATAAGAGGGCTTTAAACATAGCATGTGTAAAAAGATGAAACATAGCTGCCATATAACCTAAACCTTCTTCACCTCCGTAACCGGAAACGCCCAGAGCAAACATCATATATCCTATTTGTGACATGGTGGAATATGCCAGGACTCTTTTTATATCAGTTTGAGTACAAGCTATCAGAGCTGCAAAAAGAGCAGATCCGATACCTGTCCAGGCTACAACATCAAGAGCAACCGGGCATGCCAGAGAAAACACCGGAAACAAACGGGCAACAAGATAAACACCTGCCACTACCATAGTAGCTGCATGGATTAGAGCAGAGACCGGCGTGGGGCCTTCCATGGCATCCGGTAACCAAATGTGTAAAGGAAACATGGCAGACTTACCGGCTCCTCCAATGAAGATCATGACAAGCCCCCAGGTAAGTGCTGATATTCCAAGAAATCCTGCAGATGATGCAGCCTGACTATATTCAGAATCTCCGGGAACTAAACGTTCTGTCAGTGTGACAAACTCAAAGGTTTCGGAATAATAGGATAGAACAAGGATACCAATAAGAAATCCAAGATCTGCGAAACGCGTTACTATAAAAGCCTTCTTACTGGCCGCGACAGCAGAAGGTTTTTGATAATAATAACCGATCAATAAAAATGACGAAACTCCGACCAGTTCCCAAAATATATATGTTTGAAAAATATTGGATGCAAGAACCAATCCGAGCATTGAGAATGTGAATAGAGATAAAAAAGAATAATAAGTTGCATATCTCTCTTCCCCCTTCATATAACCCAAACTAAAAATATGTACCATCAATGAAATAAATGTGACAACCACGATCATCATCATTGATATCGGATCAGCTAAGAGCCCTATATTTATTGAAAAATTCTCTGAGAACCGAAGCCAGGTCATTTGAAATGGCACCAGACTTTCATAAACCCCTGAAATATTTCCGACCTGAAAAAAATAGGTGTAAGCTACAGACATGCTGAGCAGGAAAGATATGAGTATTGATACCGACCCCAGCATACCGGCAATTGAACCGGGCAGCTTACGTCCAAATAATCCGTTGATCACAAATGACAACAAAGGCAGGAAAAGTAATATGAGTATTAAATCCGGATCGATCATTTTATTTTTTCTTCTTGCTTGCTTGCATGAACTACTCTAATTTTAATATCTTAATGAATCTGCATCCTCTACGTCTATCGATTGATGACTCCGATACAAATTAATTATTATAGCAATGGCAACAGCTGCTTCTGCAGCAGCAATTGCAATAATAAACAATGAGAAAAACAAGCCATCCAGCTTTTCAGGGTACAGATATTTATTGAATGCCAGAAAATTAATATTGACGCTATTCAATATAAGTTCAATTGACATCAACAATGTGACTAAATTTCTTCTGGTAAGAAAACCGTAAACCCCTATGAAAAACAGAGCTGTACTCAATATTAACATGTGGTTTAAACCAATCGGACTCATGATCTTGAAGGATTTTTTATAGCGATTACAATACAACCTATCATGGCAGAAAGAAGCAGTATGCTGACTACTTCAAATGGCAAGGCAAAACCTCCCTCTCCTGTACCTAACATTCCAAGACCAATAGCTCTCACGTTTGATTCTACGGCCACTTTACCGGAAATATTGAAACTATGCCGGGTTATTTGGGTCACCGTAAGCAGGAAGCCACTTAGTACAGCAAGAGCAGCAAATAATTTTCGACTTTTAAGTGCTGCAGGCATGTCCATTCCACCGGTATGCGTGAGAAATATTGAGAATATGATCAATACAACTATTCCGCCAACGTAAACGATGATCTGAACGGCAGCAATGAATTCATACTGCATCCAAAAATACAACCCGGCTATTCCTG
>Ga0116144_10006360_pt1 | contig 10330 bp, 7 predicted proteins | sample AD_UKC035_MetaG_FD_89746 | JGI IMG/M metagenome (GOLD analysis project Ga0116144, IMG submission 89746) | Active sludge microbial communities of municipal wastewater-treating anaerobic digesters from USA - AD_UKC035_MetaG | ecosystem: Engineered > Bioreactor > Anaerobic > Digestate | place: USA... | reverse complement strand
TTCAATAGCTTCACTGACACCTGGAGGGCTGTAAGGGGAGAAATTAAGTTTATCCATAAAATCATTTATCTTTTTCTTCTGTAATGCAGAAAACTCAATCTTATGCGTACTCAGACATATCGTATTTGCAGATACTTTGACTAGACTTTGCCTTGATAGTTCTTCTATTATTAAATCAAACAATAAATTTTGTAGACCAACTTTTGCTTTTAGACTTTCTTTATTAATACCTGGTTTTAATGGGTTTTCTTTATGGAAAACTTCTAAAGTCTCAACAATTGCCTGACTTCCTCTTTGCCAGGTGCTTTGACTGATAATTTTTTGTTGGGAGGAATTTTCCTTAGAGTTTAAATTTATGAGTAAACCGTCAGTGAGCATTTTCTGGATATACTCAATACCCTCATTTTGCTGAATTCCTAAATTCGACAAGATCTCGCTCATGGAAGGTGCCTGAAGGCGATTAACTGATTGTAAAATTAATTCTTCAGGGTTTCCTTTAAGCATCGCTGTCAGTGACTCTATGGTTTTTATGTTATAGCGGCGGTGTATTTTTTGAGGTTGGGAATCAAGAACCTTACCTCCACCCAATGTTTCTGCTGGAGAAGGACGTCGTAAAATGTAGTGATCCCCTCTAAATGCGACAATGGGCTCGTTTAACCGTAATTGTATGAATCCGTCTTCACCGGGTTTGATTTCGTTGCTGCCAAGAACACGACACTGCGCCAAGACTTCTGCAGCACCGATAAACAATTTCACTTCTGTATTGTGTTTGAGTGGGTTCTGTAAATCATTTAGAAGGTGAAAATGTAGGTCTAAGAGTCGGGAAGGCACATAAGTGTCTGGGTGAGATACGACTGTACCGCGTCTGATCTCACTTTTGTTAATCCCACTGATGTTTATAGCCGTTCTACTTCCCGGAAATGCTCTTTCTTGTTTGTGTTTATGAGATTGTAGTCCGCGAATGCGTCCTTTTAATTCATCTGGTAAAAGAATGATTTCATCACCAACCTTAAAACTTCCGTCCAAAAGTGTACCTGTTACGATCGTACCAAAGCCTGATAATGAAAACACTCTGTCAACTGATAATCTTGGACGTCCTAGATCGGGTCTTGGAGTTTTGGTAATTAAAAGGGATGTTATGAGGTTTTGTAATTCGCTAATACCTTGTCCAGTTTTTGCCGATACTTGGATAAATGGTGCGTTCTCAAGCACAGTATTCTTTAACACTTCACGCACATCCAGTTCTACCAAATCAAGCCAATCCGGATCGTCAATAAGGTCTATTTTATTGAGAACAACAATGCCAGTATCTATTTGTAGGAGATCAATGATCGCAAGATGCTCTCGGGTTTGGGGCATCACACCCTCGTCTACTGCAATAACAAACAACACAGCATCAATCCCACCAACTCCTGCTAGCATATTTTCAATGAAATCTCTGTGTCCGGGTACATCAACGATCCCGACTGGTGTTTGATTGGGTAATTCCATCCAGGCAAAACCTAGATCGATGGTCATTTCCCGGGTAATTTCTTCTTTTAATCTGTCTGGGTGCATGCCGCTTAAAGCCGAAACCAGAGCAGATTTTCCGTGATCCACATGACCCGCTGTTCCAATTACAAACATTGATGCCTGCTATTTGGTGTTATCTAAATTTGAGGCTGATTGCAAAGAATCCTGTACGGCATGTAATAACACTTGTAAGTGTTTGATAGTTTCCTTTTTAACTTGTGATATTGCATCTTGGGTGGTCTGAGTTACTTCTTCCATGGATGTAATTTGGATGGTTATCGCTTGTAGATCTCTTTGAATATCGCGGATTTGTTCTTCTTTTGCAAGGGCGTGATTTGTCCAACGTTTTTGATCATCGGCTTTAAAAGTTGTCCACTCCTGTCGAAAACGTTCTTCATTTAGACGTTGAATTTCGCTAATTTCATTGATACGACGGTCAAAACGGGATGTAACTTCATCCAGGTTTTGAAGAGATTTGTCAATAGTCCTTTTCATATTTTCAAGGGATTCTATCTGGGTTTCAAAACCCAAATCAATTTTATCAATAGCATCAATACGAACTTTCCATTCTTTCAAAATTCGGTCTCGTTCAACAGATTGCGTATTCACCTTTTCAATAAAGACAGATTGCGCCTCTCTACGGTCTTTTTCATATGATTGAAGTTCGCTGATGCGTTTATCGAATTGTCGGAAATTCTCAATGGTCATGTCAATCCGGCTTCGATTTTCTTCTAACCGTTTGCGCTGACTGACAACCTCACCCTGAAGGTCGGTAAGTTTCTTTGTATCCTGTCTTATACTTTCTTCAAGAAGATATAGTGAACGTTTGTAATCTTCATCGAATCTTCCTACTTCTAAGATCTTTAGCTTAAGCTCCTCGATTAATTTTGATAGACGATTGTCCTCCGTACGCAAATTTTTTATAGAAGTTTGATTAGCATTTATGGGTTCCTGGAGGTTTAAGAGCGGTGAAAATGTTTTATTGGTGGATTCTATGTCAAGTTTAAACCTTTTTATAATTTCACTGATTGATGTTTCTAGCTTTTCATGGTTTTCATTGATCTTCTTATTAAGGTCTTTTGTCACAAGATCTATCTTAGTTTCATATTTGTTTGTTTCACTTATTTTCGTTCTAAGGCTGGCAACTTCGGCATCCAACTCTTTAATGTGCTGGGCTAATTTTCTATTTTCATTTTCAAGTTCAGAGATTCGGTTTTGAAAGGAAGCAAGATTAGTTTTATCCGATCTGCGTTCTGAGTCCAACCATTCAACCCGCTTCTCTAGCAGTTCCAATCCGGTTAAGTTATCCATATGTCACCTTGTAAATATATTTATAATTAGTTTATTGTTAGAAATATGTATGTAATCAATTCTTTTTGATTATACCTATAAAAAAGACGAAAATAACCTTCCGATATTTTGACCTTAAATGAATGAGTGATTGTCTTTTTTACAAGCAATGCATTAGGGAATAATAGGAAATTGAGCAAACAGGTTGCCTATTTTTCCCCAATAGTTTAAGAACCAATGTGGGAATAAACCAATTATTACTAAAAGAATTATCATGATGCAAATTGGAATGATAAATTGAATTCTTTCATTAATGTGCCATAGTGAGTTTTCAGCATTATCACTATCAAAGAGTTTGATTAACAATCTAATTGTGAATATGAAAATTCCAGCAGATCCAAAAACCAACCAGAGCCCGTAAATTTGAGAGTTTTGAGCTGTAGTGAGCATAATAAAATGTTTTATTGGAAAGCTAGCAAATATTGGAAGTCCTGCCAGACTGAGTTGTCCTATGATGATCCCCGCACAAAGAAAGGGAAATTGAAAAACCATTCCTTTTATGTTTGTAAATGATAAATCATTAGAAATTTGTTGATATGCTGTGAGCGAATAAGCCCAAAGCCAATAGCTCATAATTCTTGGAAAAAATAACATACTGAATGTGCTAGTACCAATTTGAGGGATTAATCCAATTGAGAGAATTGAAAATCCAATCTCAATCATAACGGCATAGCCAAATGCTCTGCCAAGATGGTTTTGAATGCTGATATACATTCCACCAATAACGATCATCATTATTCCTAATAACAATAGCGTGTTAAAAAGGTTTGGCAATGTTCTCAGCCACGCATATTGGTTCAGAAAGGTAAGTAGAATAATTAATATAGTGATTGGCAAAAGTGAGACAATGAGACTAACATTCCATAAATGGCTTTTCTCACTAACCATTGGCAGCCAAGAGTGAAATGGGAATATCGTAAGCCAAAGAGCTATTCCCAAAAGCAGAAAAAAAGTTACTCTTGAAATAATGGGACTGGTAATTGGTGCTGTCTCTATGCCTGAAAGCATCCAACCCGAGAACAATATTAAGGGCATAGCCAGTGTATTGTAAATTAAAAATTTATGGATGCCTGGATTATCAGCATTTTGATCTGTAACCAGAAGTGGAATGCAAAGCATGACAACCAATTCAATTAATAAGGCAGCGTAAAGGAATGGTTCGACACATAAAGCTGCAACAAGAATAGGTGTTATTAAGAAAGCAACAGTAATCATCCAATCATTTACTTTGAACCATGCACTCCCAAAAATCCAAAGAAACGCGATCAAAAAAAAGAATGCGACAAATGCCAGTTGTTTACTGCCAATTGTCAGGCTTCTTCCCAAAATAAAAACCTTGTCAACAATTTCTATGGAAAAATTCCCAATCGTGATGATTAGATTTTCCGGGAGTGTTAATGCAAGGATAAAAAGAAACAGAGAAACAATACTTCCCAGTAAAACCGATAAAGTCTTGTTAAATCTTAAAAAGAATAATAGAACAGCAGTAATTAAAGGTATTGCTAAAAAAATCAAAGGTGTGCTCATACGATCTCTCCCTCGTGCACCTTTGATAAAAGCCAAGAACCCACCAGAATTAATCCGAGATTGATGCCAGCTAATAGACCAGAGAGAAGTGTAGACATTTCCACTACTGCATATAGAACCTCAAAACCTGAAATAAAAGTCAATAAGCCGATGATAATGTAGAGCAAATCAGAGGTTAATCCCATTTGGAACAAACCAATACCAAGTAGAATTAATCCACTGAAAATGTTTGCCTCCATCGAATTTGCGGAGAGAACAGCTTTGATGCTGGGAGTTAAGTAATTTACAAAAATTACTATTAATAGCCCTGTAATTCCACGAAAAATTTGACCTGGTACATCGATCCTTTCTTTAGCAGAATTTTTGGATTTAAGAGAAAATAAAGTAATACCTAATACTGTGCTAACCATCCAACCAACCAATAACTTAATGATCGCTAATTCGATTGGCCACATACTACCAATTATGATAAATATTCCCAAATATTGAAGTATTAGTGCAATGATATTTAAACGCCATATCCTGACTACAAGGTTGAATACTGAAGTCGAGATAATTAGTATTAATGCAAAATCATTTAGTTTTAGCAACATCAATATACTCAGGTAGAAACAATTAAAGTGATTAACAGCAGAAGTATGAGCAACGCCCACATCACACCACCCTCACCTTCAAGGATGTTGTTAATATTGATCAATAGACTGCTTAATAATTTTGAAACGGTAACAAATAATCCTCTGATCCATTTAATCAGTGAAACATTCGACATAACCTTTAGAATATTTATTAAGGTATGTATCGATCTATTGGATCCGGTTAATTTTTTAACAATATCATCAATCTTATACCGCCAAAAAACAAAAAAGATGGATGCTGTAAGAAACACATTAATTGCACTAAACCACCAAACCCCAAGCGAGAATGAACCTGGCCACCCAATCACACCAATTACTAGACTACTTTGAATTAGGATAATTAAACCAAGGGGAAAAATTATTTTTGCCCAAGTTTCCAAATTATCAGAAGTCGCTAGCGAATTTTGGAAATTTCGCATGTAACCAAGTACTAATATTACATGAGCGATCATTATTATTAAAGACCATAGGTTGAAATGATCGCCAATGATACCTTCCCATCCGGCTGCAGCAGGCGTATATGGTAATGCAATAATTCCCAGAACTCCAAATAATAAAAGGAATCGAAGGCGCCATATTTTTGGTTGATACAGGAAAAATAGACCTCCCGAGAGCAATAGAGCTATTCCCCATACACGACTAGATATTTGATTTCCATTGACTGCGCTAAAGAGGCTAAAGGCAGAAAAGGCAGTTATCCAGCGAAGTTGAGATTTAACTTCATCTTTCTCTTTGATCCACGTTATTGCTGCAAAAAGGGCGGTTAAGGCTATTATCGCTTGAAACAATGCCATCAAGATCGGATGGGCTAATAGGATGGTATTTGATAAGCGTCCTATAAGAGATAAGCTTGATGCAACCGGCACCAATCTTACTATAGTATCTATTCCGCGAGAAAACTGTGGCTTACTTTGGTCAAAAAGTGATAAAGGAAGTATTCCTAACCTTAAACCTGCCGAAAGAAGAAAATAAACGCTGGCATTTGCTGGTATGTTGGTAATATCAAATGGCTTACCTATCTCATGCCAACCAACCATGATTGCCCAACCTAGCATAATAAGGCTGCTAATATGAAAAGACAGGACGATGATAGATCCTACATCAAAATCTCTATTCTTATTGGATGTAATAAAGTGAATAAATTCAACAATATCCAATAAAGTCCAAGTCATCATTAATGTAAATGGATTGCCTGACAGTAAAGCAATCATTCCTAAAGCACTTATTGATAAAATACCTGCCCAACTGCGAGGGTTTGATTCTGTACTTGATCTAGCTGAATCTGTGAATATTCCTGCAATGCAAATTGAGATTATTGCTAATGCAAAAGGCCAGGATTGATAATCAAGCAGCAGGGAAGGTGCGTAAGGATAAAGCGTTTCAGGTTTCCATGGAATTAATAACAATGTACTGGGTAAATATATGCGTGAGAATAAAGTGACAAGCCAGGCAGCAAAAGCACTGATTGATGCGACTAGAAAAGCTATTGCAAAATTTTTACTGATTTTGTCGATAGCCACTATTAGCACAGCTGCCAGGAGCATTAATAATGCAGGGATTACTAATAACATTATTTAATATCTCCCTGATAACATAAACTATAAAATGTCACCAATTCCACGATGAATAAATTTTCCTAAACCTGGTTTTCCATACCACTGCCCCTTGTTTACAATGATGTTGCCGCGCAGAAAGACCGTTTCCGGATAACCACATAACTCCCAGCCTTCGTAAAGATTATAGTCTGTACGGTGGTGCGCATGTGCGATACCATATTTAACTTTTTTCTGCGGATCCCAAATAACAACATCTGCATCAGAACCTTCCTGCAAGGTACCCTTTTGTGGATAGATACCAAAGATTTTGGCAGGATTGGTTGATGATACTTCAACAAATTTATTGGGTGTCATAAATCCTGAGTCAACAGCCTTAGTCCATAAAACAGGCAGCCTATCTCCAATTCCAGGCAGACCGTTAGGAATTTTCGTAAAGTTATCTTTTCCAAGTTCTTTGCCTGGAATAGCTATCCGTTTCCCTTCATAGATGATTGGGGAATTGCCGTTATAAAAGAAAGGACAGTGATCTGTGGCAAGTGTTTGAATGATCCCTTGCTTTAACCCCTGCCAGAGGCGTTCATTATCTGCTTTTGTGCGCATGGGGGGCGAGCAAATCCACTTAGCGCCATCCGGTTTTTCTAAATCACTTTCAGTAAAGAGCAGATATTGAGGACAAGTCTCTCCCATGACTTTCAGGCCTTTACTTCTTGCATATTCCAACTGATCGACTTCTCCTGCAGAGTTCATGTGAACTATGTAAAGTGGGGCATCTGCCTGGGCTGAAAGGGCAAAAGCTCTCAGGCTTGCTTCAACAGCACCCCAGGCTGGTCTTGTCTTAGCGTGCCATATGGGACTGGTATGTCCATTTGCAAGAGCCTCATCAATTAACACATCAATAATGTCCCCGTTTTCAGCATGCAGCATGGTTAGAATGCCAGCTTTAGCGGCAAAACGCATGACCTTAAATATGTCTCCATCAGATAGCCTTAAGCGGTTGTTATAGGCAGTAAAAACCTTAATGGAACTGACTCCATCGTTATTCAACGTTAATATTTCCTCTTCAAGGGCGTCTGAATAGCGGGTAATGTTCATGTGCAAGCCATAATCGATACAAACCAACGCATCGGCTTCAGAACGCCTGCGCTGGATATTGTCATGCAGACTGCCAGCATCGTGTGACACGAAATCGATCATTGTAGTGGTTCCGCCAAAGGCAGCCGCCTTTCCACCGGTGTAGTGGTCATCGGAGGATATTGTGTCAAACATCGGAAGGCTGAGGTGTACATGAGCATCCACACCCCCCGGCAAGATCAATTTCCCGGTTGCATCAATCACTTGGGCATCGCTCGCTTCTATATTAGGCGAAATCCGAACGATCTTCTCATTTTCAATAAGCAGATCAGCTCTTTCAGTTTTAGTAGATGTGATAAGTGTGCCGAATTTTATTAATGTCTTCATATGTTAGCCTCTAAGTTTGAGATGCTATTAATACTGTCTATATTTTACTAGATTAAGAAGACAGAAAATATGTCGCCAATCATGGAAAAACCTGAAGCGTGTTTAGAGAAGATAATGGTAGATAAAAAGGTTAGCGTTTAACAAGCAATCCTAAAAGTGAGAGAATGACAGGATCAGAAGGAAGTTCAGGTAGTTGTTCAGCATGATATTCATGTGAAGATAATGCCCGCTCTCTTAAAGATCTCCATAAAACCTCTCTTTCTTCATCATGGACAGCTAAATCACTGACAGTTTCAGCTTGGCTAAAGTGCCTGCCAGTTGTGTAGAAAAAAGTGACACGTCGCCATTTACCTGCAGGAATAGGGTTAGGGAGTTTATACAAAGAACCCAATTGCAGTTTAAAATACTCTTCATGTGCCCGGGGATGATCTTGTTCATCGTGTAATAGCTCACGCCGGGTAGTCAGCTCATGACCCCTTAAAGGAGCAATATAGTTTATTCGCCAACGTTCTTCCTCGCTAAACGCAGCAGTTTGGTAAAGTGCAAGATAATCGACTGAAATTACTTTGGGAGCGCTTTTCAGAGGAATCCGATACCATCCAAGCAATCGGGCAATGTCCAGATCGCGTTGATTTGGAACAATAGCGACAAGTATAAGTGACGTTTCAGGGATGTTCATAATTGATGCACCATTTAATTTTAGTAATTATTGTCTTAAATAGTTAATTTCTTTCTAAAAAGGCGCATCATTAGTAATGCGCCTTTAAGATGTAAGTCTTACTGGGTCTACAAAAGCCCAACCCTATCATTGAATTGATCGATTAATTTATCAATTTCGGGGACCTGCGATTGAAGTTCCGTCCAATAATCCGGGTCATACCATTGTGCCTGAATTTCTGCATAAGTCTTGCCTTGCTGCTCCACCCAGGTGTAATATTTCAGATTGTGAATCCGTTTTCGATTGTAGTACGACAGTTCCTCAAAATAATCGATTTGCTGCCCTTTTAGCCAGTGGGCATCATCAATGCAAGCCTGTTCATAAGTATATTCTCCCATGCTTTTATGCATTTCTTTTAAACGGCTTATATAGAGTTCCATTGAATCGGTTAATACTGTCAGTACAATATCATTGTTGGTTAGTTCGTTGTATTTGGCAAATTTGATAGATGATAGCAGGTTGGAAATGCTTGAAAATCCAAGCAAGTCGAGGCTGAGAACAGTCTCTTCTGGTACGCCGTTTTTGATCAGAGTTTCTTTGCCAGCAGGTTCATTAAAAAGACGTGCAAGGTTAACAACCGCGTTATCATCAATTGCTGTTACAAAGTCTGTATTTTTGCTGTTGTGTATCCATGGTACGTGCTTGTCACCAATACCTTCAATGCGGTGTCCCCCAAAACCGTTGAGCATCAGTGTTGGGCACTGAAGTGCTTCGCTTGCTATGATCTTGCTGCTCGGATAGCGTTTTTTCAAGTAGTCACCTGCTGCAAGTGTGCCGGCTGAACCAGTGGCAGAAACAAAGCCACGATAGTTATCTCTTGGTGTGATTACTTGGTTTAACAGTTCTTCCATCGCATGACCGGTGATATCATAATGCCACAGGTAATTTCCAAACTCATCGAACTGGTTAAAGATCATTAAATCCTGACCAGACCGGCGCAATTCCCAGCATTTGTCAAAAATTTCCTTGACGTTTGACTCGCACCCTGGCGTTGCGATAACCTCACTGGCGACATTGGCAAGCCAATCAAAACGCTCACGGCTCATTTCCTCGGGAAGTATTGCAATTGATTCACAAGCTAATATGTGAGAGTCATACGCACCACCACGGCAGTAATTACCGGTGGAAGGCCAGACGGCTTTTTGTGAGGTTGGGTCAAACTGCCCGGTGATCAGACGTGGTACCAAACAACCAAAGGCTGCCCCAACTTTGTGCGCGCCTGTCGGGAACCATTTTCCCACCAACCCAATGATGCGTGCCGGAACACCTGTTAGACTTTCTGGAAACTCAACCATATTAAGACCCCCATATTGTCCGCCAAAAACTTTAGTTTCATTTTTCCAGGTTATCCGGAACAGATTGCGGGGGTGTAAATCCCATAAGCCTATTTGAGTCAATTCCTCTTTGATCTTTTGTGGAACAAGTTCAGGGTTTTTTTGCTGTGCAAATGTCGGAATGATGATATTACGCTCGCAGGCACGATTCACAGTTCGTTCAAGCCTATCTTCAATTTTTGTTAAATCTATGTATGCCATTTAATTTCTCCGAGTGTTGAATTTATTAATTACTATGAT
>Ga0116144_10006352_pt1 | contig 10340 bp, 9 predicted proteins | sample AD_UKC035_MetaG_FD_89746 | JGI IMG/M metagenome (GOLD analysis project Ga0116144, IMG submission 89746) | Active sludge microbial communities of municipal wastewater-treating anaerobic digesters from USA - AD_UKC035_MetaG | ecosystem: Engineered > Bioreactor > Anaerobic > Digestate | place: USA... | reverse complement strand
TCTGCAGCAAGCCTCAGATATTTGTCTTTTATCTCTAATACCTGTTTATTCAACAAAACCATGCTCTCTTCAGCCTTCTTGAGTCTCCTTGCACTGTCCCTCAAATTTTTAAGGTCTGCCACATTTATTCTTATCCTTTTCTCATCTGTTTTATCCATTTATTGAAACCTCTTGGCTTTTCATGCACTCATCTGATAAAGTCCATCCTCCATGGCGGCCAGTAGATGAAAAGGGCCTTTCCAACCATGCTTTTCGCAGGCACAAAACCCCAGTATCTGCTGTCCTTGCTGTTTATGCTGTTATCACCAAGGACATAATAACTTGCCTCTGGAATTTTGACTTCGCTGTAGTTTCCAAAATACCCTTCGCTGTAGTAATATATATTGGAAACCGGATTGTCGACAACCTTTTCTCCGTTTATATATATATTGCCCTCCTTTATAAGAAGGTTTTCACCGGGCAAGCCCACCAGCCTTTTGACAAAATCTCTTTTCGGGTCCTCGGGATATTTAAAAATAACAACTTCTCCTCTCTTTGGAGGCCTTATTTTATATATGATATTATTCGATAACAGCCTGTCTCCTACCTTCAGTGTCGGGACCATCGATGTAGTAGGTATCTTGAAATTCCCGATAAAAACAATTCTAACAATTACGGCAATTATTACTGCCCATATTAAAGACTTGAACCAATCAGTTGCTTCTTTTCCTATTTTTTTTCTTTTCATGGCGCCCTGTTATGTTATTGTTTACGGTAAAAATTTTACCTCTTATCCTGTTTCAAATCAACCGATATTTAAGATTATCAACATATGCCGAAGAGTAATCGCGTATCATTTTTTCAAGGTTGAATTGCTCTTTAAATCTTTTCTCGCCGCATAACCCCATACTCATGCGGACGTTTTTGTCCTGGAGCAGAGACCCGATGCCCGAAGCAAGTTTTTCATGGGACCCGGGTTCAACAACAAACCCGTTTTTTCCGTTTTCTATTATATATGGCACATCCGCAACTCCAAACGCAACAACCGGCTTTCCATATTTCATGGCTTCAAGCAGGCTTACCGGAAATCCTTCCCAAAGCGAAGGCAAAACAAATATATCGAACAGCTGAATTATCTCCTCTGCATCAGGACGGAATCCCATGAAAACAAATTTTTCCCTTATACCCCTTTTTTCCGCTTCATCCACCAGCATCTGCTTCAAATTTCCTTCACCTGCAATAAGAAATACTGTATCGGGGAACTTGCTCAGAATCAATGATGCAGCTTTTATAAGGTATATGTGCCCTTTGGCCTTTCTTAAATTGCCTATGGATCCTATTACAATCACGGAACTGTTCAAACCCAGAGATTCCCTGCTTACCCTGCACTCAAGCTTTCTAACGCTTATCCCGTTGGGTATGACAATTATCTTTTTTTCCGGAATACGAGCCCTCTCTACAAGAACCTTTTTGCCTGAAAAAGAATTTGAAATAATCAGGTCCGTCCATACTGAAGTCAAAGAGTCTATCTTCCAGTGGTACCATTTACGCCATCCATCAATACTTCTCTGAGAGGAAATCACAAGGTTTATTCCAAGAAGCCGTCCTGATATTCTTCCAACCAGATTCCCATAGAAAAGAAATGAATGTATTATATCTGGATGCTCTCTCTTCAGGTCATATAGAAGTCTGAAAAAAAGGAAAGGATTTTTTTTGAAATTATACGTATACCTTCTTATATTTCTTTTCGCCAATTCTTCGGTAAATTTCCCTTTTCCTTTTATTGTTATAACAACGGGTTTCCCAAATTTATTTTCATCCAGATTTTCCAGCATCAGGAGAAGCATCTTTTCAGTTCCGCCGATTTCGGAACTTGAAATTATGTAGGCTATCTTTATTTTTTTCATCTTCCATAATAAGGTTTCAGGGGTAAAGACGGAATCTGCCTGTATATCTTCTCGGCAGCAAGAAGCCCGTTAGTCCCGGCTCTCGGACACGCATAATACTCTTCAACCGTTCTGACTGTTTTCATCTTTCTGATTTTTTCAGGAAGCAGGGTAATGCCGGGCCCTGTCAATAAAACCTCTTTTGAACCGCATATACCGGGTATATCTTTATAAGGAACCTTCTCGGGATAATAATTCCTTACGTAATAAAATTTTCCGTTGAAATAAGAAACAAACATTTTTCCGCCATAGGCATTAATCAGACATATTGCGGGAAGCTTCAATTGGCGGCTGCTATAAAAAACAGATTGTGTAGCAGAAATGCAATATATGCGGCTGATGTCCCCTTTTGCCAACCCCTTCGCAACTGATAAACCCAATCTTATGCCCGTCCATGAACCCGGACCGCTGGATACTGCAATAAAATCAACATGGGATAACAAAGTAGCGCTGTTTTTAAGGATATTTTCAATGTTTGGAATCAAATGGATTGCAGGGTCTGAGCTTTGAAAAATCATTTCATTCTTTACACTGTTATCTTTAATAAAAGCCAGACTGCAAATTTCTGAAGTGGTTTCCAGAGAAAGAATGTTCATTATTTATCTTACCTGGCTAAGAATCCGGGATATTGTATCAATATTAAACTGAGTGCCGGAAGAAACCTGCATTTCTTTTGCAATATAAAACTTTGCTGTCCCCAAAGGAACCTTGCCTTCAAGATATACGGGCAGTCTCTTATTATCTGCGGTTATCCAGATATCCATCTTTCCCTGTGTGAAAAATCCGGCATTGCTCTTTGCCTGCGGTTCAACTACATATATATTTTTTGCTCCGAAATCAGGAATATTCTCTCTTGATTTATTCTTTCTTTTTACTATGAGGTCCCATATTTCGTTCAGGACAACAGGTACCGTGAACATGTTCTTGTTTTCAAAATCAAGAGTTCTTACCATGTAAAAACTTGATATACCGTCATATGATGAGCCGTTCAGTTTCAATGTTTCCGATTTTGTCTTGTAAAGCTTGCCAGCATCAAATTTTCTGAGCTTCCATCTGTAATTCTTCTCTTTCCAATTAAAATATATCTCCTGGATATCTTCTTTATTTTTATTTTTACTGTACTGGTAATAATAGTGGGGCAATAGAGTTTTTTTATCAACGAAAGCATCTATTCTGTAATAGCCCATTCCCATATTCGCAAGCATTCCCTCGGGAACAGACAATGCCACAAGGTGGTAAATTTCACCGTATCCGTTTGAACTCTCCTTCATGGCAATCAGTGCCTTTCCAACCCTTACAAAATTCCAGTTTATTCTGTAAACGAGGCATTCTCCGTTCCATCTTTCAAAATAAAGTTTTTCGGCAGACATTTTTTCGGGCAAGGGAGCAGGTGCTGCGGGAACGGCTATTTTTTCAGTCTCCTGTGGGATATCTGCCTTGGCTAACGCAACGTCTTCCTCAACCAGTTTCGGAGTATCGGGTATTTCCCTGGTTTCCTCCGAAATGTCTTTTTTCTCTTCAACTACTGTTTTTTCTCCGGCATCTTCTTTTTCAGGAATATTCTCTGCAGGAAAAGTTTTTCTCCTCTCTCTCCTCTTTGATTTGAAAGAAGATGGCTTTTCTTTTTCAGGTTCATCTTTTACAAAGATTTCCTTTGTTTTTTCATCTTTTTCATATGCAGGAAAATCAGGAGAATCCGGAATCTGTTCAGAAAGTTTTTCACGCATTTTTCTCCGGGACAGCTGCTCCTTTTCATAGCAGGAACATCCCGCAAGCAAAAGTATTAGGAAAAAACAAAAAAAACTATTCATGTATTTTTTTGACATTTTTTATCCCGGATTTTTTTATATTTTACCACACTATAAGGGAAGAGTAAAACTGTTCAGTTATCTTATTTCACAAAGCTTTTTGGGCACATTCAAGAACCTTAAGAACTCTTAACCCTTCACTGCCGTCTGTAAGGGGAACTTTGCGTTCACGGATACAATCGATAAAATGTTCAAGTTCGCGCCTCAGCGGTTCTCCGTTTTCAACAGGTATAACCTGGAAATCCGCTTTCTTTGCAACCGGCGCTCTGCCTTCCTTAAACTCTACTTTATGCGGATAGAAAAAAAGCTTTTCTCTCGAAGTATCATCAAAAACAGCCATTGCATCTGAACCGGTTATTACAAGCTTCTGTTCCTTGAAAGGATTCAGCCAGCTGACAAATATATGACCCTTAACCTGTCCGGGGAATTCAAGTGAAACAAGGACAAAATCCTGTATCCCCCTATTAAGATAGTCGCCTCCCTTTGCAGTCACTGCAACCGGTTCACTTCCGGCCATCAGAATTGCCACAGATATATCGTGGGGAGCAAAACTCCACAGCACGTTTTCCTCGGTTCTGAGTTTGCCAATGTTCAAACGGTTGGAGTAGATGTAATATATGCTTCCCAGCATACCGGATGATATCATTTCCTTCAGCTTCAGCACGGCAGGATGATACTGCAGAATATGGCCCACCATCAATATCCTTTTATTTATTCCGGCCATTTCGGTAAGAATTGACCCTTCTTTAAAAGTCATGGCCAGAGGTTTTTCGACGAAAACATCTTTGCCTGCCAGGATTGCTTTTTCTGCAAGTTCAAAATGCGTCACTGCCGGAGTGGCAAGAGCTATACCCTTAATTTCCGGATTATTAAGCATATCTTCAAAAGAATTAGTGTAAGAAACATCTGGAAAATTTTTCCTGAATTCTTCCAGTACGGAAGGATTAGAATCACAAACCGTATGCAGAACTCCCATTTCGTACAGATTTCTCAGTATATTCCTTCCCCAGTATCCCGTGCCCGCAAGTCCTATGAATTTGTCCATGCTTCTATTATATTCAAATATTGACTTCCAGTCAATTATTTCTTTGAAATCTCAAGTACCGATATAGGAACATATAAGCTTTGAAAGAGGAATAGAAAGAGTTTACGTGCGAGTGTGTAAACACAGATGCAAAACAAGGTGAAGAATACCGGGAGTTCGGACTATTAACTTGCCTGGAGCTGTCTGATTATTTTGTCAGATTGACAATAACTGCATGCCGGAATTATAATAGTTCCGATGAAAGACACATCCTATTCCCCAAAAAATGGAAATCAATCCAATAACGTAGAAAAAGTAGTTGCACAGCACCTTTGCAACAGTTGTGGCGCATGTTTTTCGGTATGTACCAAAAACGCCATCAGCTTTAGAGAAACAATTTGCGGGAACCTTTTTCCGCATGTTAACAATAACATCTGCTCAAACTGCGGCCTTTGTCTCCAAGTATGTCCGGGCACAAAAATAAGCAATGAACTTCTCAAGGAAAATTTTGCTGAACCCTTTGCAGGCAAAGCATTGAAAACATTCATAGGCAAAGCATCTGATGAAATTACAAATGCCCGTTCCCAAAGCGGCGGCATAGTCACTGCCCTGCTCTTTTCTCTTCTCAGGACCAATAAGATCAAGGGAGCTTTAGTTGTATCAATGGAAAAAGGAAATCCTCCCCGACCCGTGATACGCATCGCAAAAACTGAAGAAGAAATTGCAAATGCCCAAAAATCAAAATACTGCCCTGTTCCTTTACTCTCCATGATGAAGGAAATAGAGGCTCAGGACATACCCTTAGCCCTCGTAGGACTGCCCTGTCACATTCACGGTGCGTACAACATGATGGAAACCTATCCTTGCCTGGCAGAAAAAATCAGGTATAAAATAGGCCTTATCTGCGAAGGTATAATGAGTTATGCCGCGATGGATTACATCCGAAGCAAGATATCCTGGAATGGAAAAGAAAAATGGCTCCTGATTTACAAGGATAAATCTGCAGGCGGTTATCCCGGTAATATCAGGGTTAATGAGAAAAATAAAACATATGTCTTGCGCAAAAGCCTGAGAATGTCTCTGAAAGACTTTTTTATTCCTCAAAGATGCAGGATATGTTTTGACAAAATGAATATTTTTTCCGACATTACTATAGGCGACGCGTGGGGAATAAAACAGGCTTGCAGCGAAAAAGGTTATTCTGTCTGCATAGCGAGAAATAAAGCAGGCATGGAATTGCTTGAAAATGGCGTCAGAGAAAATGCTGTTACTCTGAAAGAAATAAGTTATTCAGAAGTCCTTGCGGGACAGAAAATAGATGAGAAGAAAAAAGAATGTGAAGAATACATGAAAGCGTGGCTTTCAGAAAACAGAAAATTGCCGGATTACGCGAAACAGATCTTCAGCATTAAGGGGGAAAATACCGCAAACCATTTATTCGCGGAAAAACTGCGGTACCTTTCGTCTTTGGAAAATTTTGAGACCACGCAATTTTTGTTAGAGCATATAGATAAGAAAATGAAAGGAAAAAACATTATTGCAGGACTTTTCCCATTTTCAAAAACGCTTGAAAAATTGAGAAAAATAAATAAAGCGGGAAATTCATGATTATACTCATCCGGGGTGCAGGATTTACGAATAAGGGTTCAGCATTGATGCTGTGTGCCATACTTGAAAAATTGAGAACAAGAATGCCCGAAGCCGTTATTGCAATGGAACCTACAGGAACGGAAACACCCGTACGTTTAAAACGGCTGGATATCCTGCCTTTGGGATACTTTGGCAGAGTGTCTGGATATTTACCCCAGGCAGTACGCCGCTCCCTGAAAATTTTAACATACAGGGATGTTGATATAATACTTGACACATCCGGTTTTGCATACAGTGACGAACTGGGCTCTTCCTACACGGAGAAAACAGCTTCCAGTATCGTCAGGTGGAAAAAATACGGGATAAGGATTATTCTCCTTCCCCAAGCTTTCGGACCATTCCTATCACCGGCAATTAAAACTGCTTTTGCTGCAATAGCCGAAAATTCCGAACTTATCTTTGTGAGGGACAATGAATCAATGGCCCATATAACCAGTCTCGCATTAAAAAAAATCAATCTTAAAAAAGCGCCTGACTTTACAAATCTTATAGAAGGAATCATTGATAAAAGATATTCAGACAAGAAAAAACGAATATGCATAATACCCAATTATCAGATGATTAAGAAAACAGAAAAGCAGGACGGCATAAAATATACCAGCCTGCTTGGAAAATTGATTAAATACCTTTTTGAAAATGGGGAAAACCCCTTCTTCCTGATACATGGCGGCAGAAAGGATTTTTTACTTTCCAAGGAAATATCTCGTGAGATTAAAAACAGTGAAATTGTGCAGGAAGAAAATCCTCTGATAATAAAGGGAATCATAGGATGCTGTAAGGCTGTCATAAGTAGCAGGTATCATGGCATAATAAGCGGCCTATCGCAGGGAGTGCCTACCTTTGGCACAAAATGGAGCCATAAATACAATGCCCTTTTCAATGAATATGATTTTCCCGAGGGACTTTTTTCTGTAAATCTTGATGAAAGACAAATCAAAAAACTTGCATGTTTCATCTGCAGAGAAAATGAGCTTGAAGATGCAAGGAGAAGAATTATGCGCGCATCCCTGGCTCAAAAAAAGCTTGCAGAGGAAATGTGGAATGAAGTATTCAAAATTATTAATAAACAATCCCCATAAACACATCCTCGCCAATTTTCTTCCAAAATAATTTGCCCGCATCCTGAAAATCAGGCAAATTTTGTATTCAGCATAATTTCTATTTCCTTCAAAATAGAATTGTCAAATTTTCCCTTATTTTCATAAATTACAACCTTTATGAATCCTTCATCTTCTGCCGAACGCAAATCCTTTTCAAGGTAATTCAAAGATTGTAATCCCAGATATTTGGCTCTTTTAAAACGCCTTTTCCTTTTTCTTTCAATATCTCTCAACGTTCTTCTTGTTTCACACAAATCATAATCCGCTTTCACAAATACGGTTATATCTGGATAAAAAAATCTCTTTTTCATTGAAAAGGGCATTCTTTCAAAGGTGATTTTTTTCAGGGTGCGGTTTCTAATCCACCCAAGCCAGCCCAAAAATGATTCATCAATCACGGCAACGCCGCAATCTGTCCTTGAAACTTTTTGAAGCTGAATCTGAAAGGCAAGCCATTTTTTCAATGCCCTGAACATTCCCCAATAAGTTTCCGGTACGTTTGAAAAGACAAGTGCCAAAGAAGCAAGAAGAACTCCGGGAGCGTTCCATATGAAATAGAAGCAATCAATGGCTTTTATGCGGGCATCCGAAAGGTCAATACAATTGTAACAACTGCAAATATGTTCAAGTATTTTATTCTTAACATATGTTTTGCCGACACCCGCTTTTCCCGCAAAATCAATAATTACCCTTTTTTTGCAGTTATTGTTTTCCTTTAAGTAATTCATTGTAAACATTAAGAGTTTTTTTTACCATGATATCCACTGTAAAATTATTCATTGCATTTTCGTACGCGTTTTGAACAACAGGCTTCAAAATCTCAGGATTCTCTATAATATAGGCAATTTTTTCTGCTATTTGCCTGTAATCACCCGGCTTGACAAGAAATCCCGTTTTACAGTCTTCTATGAGTTCAGGTATAGCTCCTATATCGGTACCTATCACGACGGTCTTCGACATCTGAGCTTCTACAACAGTTCTCCCGAAACCTTCCGGCACAAATGAAGGGACAACAAGAATATCGATATTTTTCAAAGCCTCCGCACTATCCATGCGAATGACATCCACCGTTTCATTTAAACCGTTTTTCAATATCCATGACTCAAGATGATTCTTGTAGGAATTGCTTCCGCTTCCCACAATAAGAGCTCTTAACTCCAGTTTTTTTTTAAGAACTTTGACAGCTTCCAGAAAAACATAATGTCCCTTATATAAGCTGAAACGAGCTATCATTCCTATACATATACGGCCGCTGTTATTCTTCCTGATTAAAGTAAATTCATCCGATATGCCGTTATAAACAATCCTGATTTTTTCCTGTGGAATTTTAAGATACTCCACGGCATGCCTTTTCAGGGCATTGCTTACTGTTATTACAAGATTTCCCCTGCCTTCAGACCTGCTGTACAATCCAAATCTGTTAAAACTGTGTATACTGGAAACCCACGGCAATCCGGGAAATTTTTGCATCAAGGAAGCGGCTATCCAGCATGGAAAACGGCTTTGCACATGGACGATATCAGGTTTTTCTTTGTCAATTATTTTTTGCAGCAAACGTCGGGATATGATAAAAGTGGAAAGATTTTTCCTGTCCATGGAGACATCATGCCATTTTATCCCTTTTTCCCTGAGTATGGGAATGAACCTTCCTGCTCCGGAGGTTACGGTTACATCATGGCCCAGCTCTTTCGCCTTGATGGAAAAATCGCATACGCCTCTCTCGATGCCTCCGAAATCCATTGAAGGGAGAATTCTCAGTATTTTCATGTCTTTCAGAGCTCAAAGAGGAAGGGCTGCTCTTTTTCATCGAGCAGAAGCATTGCAGCTTTTGCAATCTGTTCTGAAGTTATTTTTTCAAGGCACATGTAATTTTTTTTGCATCTTACGTTCACATTGCAGGGAAAACAGTCCAGATTGCTGTGAACAACAAGGTTTTTAGTTCCCAGGGGACCGTATCTGTAAGGATTTCCAGGTCCGAAAACAGCTGCAATGGAACACTGCACGGAACAGGCAAGGTACATGGAAACAGTATCCTGGGTAATAAGCAAATCAGACTTTTCCATCAATGAAGTCAATTGTCTAATATTCAACTTGCCGGTAAAATCGTGCACATTGGCATTTCCAGGCAAGTCAATTATCATTCGGGCAATCTCCTTATCCTCTTCTGTGCCTATAAAAATTATATGCGCGTCATAAATCCTTATCAACTCGTCAATAACTGCGGCATATATATTGCTGTCAAGCCTTTTTCTTGCTTTAACAAACCCAGGGTTCACAACAACAATGGTATCGGAATTCCTTATTCCGGCGGACCTCAGTTTCTCTTCTACATGTTCCCTGTCTCTTTTTGAGAAGGGAAAATAAAAATTGGTTTTCTCTTCGTTTTTGCAAAAAAAAGGGTTTAAAAAATCGAGTACTCTTTCACTTTCATGGGTAAATATTTTTTCGGAAAACAAATTCCTCCAGAAAAAAGAAATCCTGTATTTTCCCCTTAGTAAATAAGGAAGAAAAGGATCCCTGAAAGCAATAATTAAATCATATCTTTTATGCCTGACCTTTCTTACGAGCTTCAATATATTTCTGCTTCTGTCGTAGATAAAACTTTCTGAAAAAAGCGCATTTTCAAGAACAAAATCTGTTGATTCTCTGCTCACGATAATATCCATGGAAGAATTCTGGAAAGAATCCTTTATTTTTTTAAACGCAGGTGTAAGCAACAAATTATCAGGCAGGCCGTCAGCCCCTATCACGAGAATTTTCCTTATTTCATATTTTCTAATATCTTTTGGACACATATTTCTGATTCCCTGAGTTTCACGCAAGTCTTTTTTCC
>Ga0116144_10006351_pt1 | contig 10343 bp, 7 predicted proteins | sample AD_UKC035_MetaG_FD_89746 | JGI IMG/M metagenome (GOLD analysis project Ga0116144, IMG submission 89746) | Active sludge microbial communities of municipal wastewater-treating anaerobic digesters from USA - AD_UKC035_MetaG | ecosystem: Engineered > Bioreactor > Anaerobic > Digestate | place: USA... | reverse complement strand
TGCTGCTGTCGCAGACAGGGAAGTCCTGCCGCAAGCCCCGGCGGCGGCCCGTTTTCCTTGGCATCGGGCGGTCTGGGTGCTCCTGGCATTTCTCATCCCGGCGCTGGCGCTGCCTTTCGTACACCGGGCTTTTCCGGCCCAAGTGTCCACCCTGGCTGAAACGGCCCTGCTTGAGGAAGTGGCTGCGGCGGGTGTGCTGACAAAAATGGATGTCACCGACCAGCAACTCAGCGCATTCGCGGCCTCGCCTGAAGGAGTTTTGCTCGCCGGGCGGGGTTTTTATCCCCGCTTTTACAACCATAACCAGGGTGAACCTGCCTCACAGGCAACCCCGCAGTTTTCCGAGCGCCCCTATCCCCGGCTCATTTTTACCTTGCTGACCGGTCAGCAGCCGCAGGTGATTGAACTTCCGCTCAATACCTCTCCCGGTGCCCTGCCCGATGCTGCCAGATGGATTGTATTGGGCTGCCAAAACCCTGCCAGTCAGCGGGTGGATGCCGTCGCGCTGGTTCTGATGTCAGATCCCCCCCGGCTTATCCTGCGCTCACCTGGCGCCGCGCTGAGCTGTCCGGTGTCGGAGCCGGTGTGCGACGACAACCGCAACTGTCGTTAAATCACCCGGTCGGAACTTGACGGGAGGCTGCGGTGACCAGTCCGAAGGTCAGCCAGAGATAGGGCAGGGCGAATGAGTCGATGCTCAAGCCCTCACCGAGCAGGGCAATTAATGCAAATTGTCCAGCCAAACCCATCATTTGCAGCCGGCGGTCCGGGCTGTGCTCAAGGAAGACCGCGGAGACCCCCATCATCACCAACCAGCTGACAAACAATCCCGTGCCGATGATGCCGGTTTCGGCCAGCAGCCGGATCCACAAGCTCATCAGGTTGGGCAGTGCGGTTTGGTAATAGAGTTTGTGCGGCTCGGCCATGGTCCAGCCAAAGGGGGGCAGCCGTTCAGGGATGAAATAGCCGGCATGATCCAGTCCAACACCCAGGATGGGGTAACTGCCAAAGACATCCAATCCAACCTGCCAGAAGATGGCGCGCTCCCCAAAAATCAGCCCGTGAGCCAGTTCGTTAAAGTTGGGTTTTTCCGCCAGCAGGGAGAAGAGGTCGGCCATGCGCGGGTCCAGGCGGCTCATGCCGAAAGCTGCGGCCCCGCCCAACCCCAGGTAGAGGAATAGCAAGCTGAGAATCAAGGCTCCCTGGAGGGTCCGACGCACTGCCAGTCGTCCGGCGGCTTGCGGCCAGAGGCGGGTAATGCGATCCTGCAGCTGGCGGACCAACCACAAGTTGGCCCGCAGCAGCAGCCAGGCTACAACCAGCAGAAAACTCGCCAACCCGATTCGGGAGAAGGACAATCCCAATACGAGGACCCCGCCCGCCAGCAGCCAGGTCTCCAGGCTCAGGCGCAGAATCCGAAATGAATGGGCCGAGGTGCGCCGCAGGCTGGCCGCCAACCAGAGCGGCAGATACAGCATGTTCAGCTGGTTGGCCAGCCAGGAGGGTTCGTAGGCCAATCCGGTGACCCGTTTCTTGTAGAGGATGCCGCTGGCGGAGACCCATTCCTGGATTTGCTGCATCCAGCCAGGGTAGGCTTCCGCGTCCACAAAAAAAGCGGCTGCCTGGGCCAATGACCAGAGAATGAGAATTAATCCCCCCCAGTTGATCCAGCGCAGCAGCTTTTGCAGTCGGCCATCTTCGACCGGCAAGCTGGCTGCCGCCAGGTAAAAGCACAACCCAATGGCCAGGGAAAGGACAGCTGAAATCTCATTGGTCAGACGGTTGATATTCCTGAACGGTGGCAGGTAAATGAAGTAAGAGACAGCCCATGAGAGCAGTGCTGCCAGGGCAAACCAGAGCAGGGGTAGACTCTGTCGGGGCAGGGTGCCACCTTTGATCCAGCGCGGCAGCAACCAGGTCAGCATCAACACTGCCAGCACCAGGGTGGCCGGCGGCGCCACCATGGTCCCGCCCATCAACCGGGCAGCCAGTGGCAGGCTGGTCACAGGCAGCAGTAATGCCAGGGACGCCCAGCCAATATCCAGCAGTCGCCGGCGCAGTTTTTCAGGCATGGCGCGCTCTCCTGGGCCCCAACAGCAGCCCCAAGGCAACCAACAAGCCCAGTCCGGCTCCGGCCAGCATCAGATTGGTGCGGGCAAAGTGCAGGGGGCGAATCGGGAGGCTGGCTTCTTGGTTAAGGGCGTAATTGATTCCCGGGAACAATCCCTGAGATAATTCCCGTTCATCCTGCACAGTATCGCTCAGCACCGCAATCTGATTTTGCAAATCCAGGACGGTCAGCGGCGCACAGGGCGGGGATCCTTGGGGCTGGGGCACGCTGCTTTGCCAGCAGCTGACCAGCGAATCTAGGGCCCGCTGCGCTGCCTCGGCCAGTTGGGCGTGTCCAGCAGCCGCATTCAACGCAGTCAGCGCTTCCCCCGCCCACAAATTGGCCAGGTCAGCCGCCCGTTGTGGATCGGTGTCCTGAGACCGAAAGACCCAGGACTGGGCCTTGCGTTCCATAATCATTCGGCTGGAGAATATCGTCATGTCCAACGGATACCCCCGGGCCGCGGCTGTGTCCAGGACGGCCTGGCGAACCCGGGTGGAATCCATGACATCCCCGGCAGTATTGATGATCAGATCAAGTTCCTCGTCATCCACGCTGCCGACCTGCGCTGAATTGATCCCGGTCAGGATCTCGGCCTGGGCTTCATAAATGGGGGCGTGCAGCAGGCTGAAAACCCAGCCCAAAAGGACGCCGACCAGCATCAGCGCAACGATGATGGGCCAGCCGCGCAAGGTCCGTTCAAGGGTCCTGCGGGGTGAAAAATCAGAAGCAGGTGAAAAATCGGAAGCAGAAGTTGTGTTCATGTTTATAAAATTATACCCGGTCCTTGCCGCTTTGTTTTTGCCAACACCAGTTTGCTGTACCGCTCTACTGATTAAAAGGACAGATATAGTCAGTTCCATTAAAATAGTCAATCCGGCGGGGACTGTAGTAGTCTCTGCCATTAATGTAATCGAAAACCGCATCCTTGTTATGGGCGACAAATTCGAGGGTGAGGGTGCAGGCGGCGGCCATGTCTGGTGTCGTCGAGTAAGCATTCCAAAATCGTTCCGCCAGTAGCCCATAGATGGATCCGGCTGTATCGGACGGGAATTTTTGCCGCAGTTGGGTATAAGTCGCTTGGGCGTCGGACAGCCGGCCTTGAGCTATATATACCAACATTATTCGGTAATAAGCATACGCGGCCAGGTGATCGTACTCCGCTGGATCCGGCTGCAGGGCTGTGGGTGTTGGGAAGGTGGACATATCGGATTGTGAGTTGAAAAATGCCTGGATGAGGCCAGCTCGTTTTTCCGGCACCCACCATTCCAATTCAGGATCGTTGATGGCTTGCTGGTATAAACTTAACGCCAGGTTAAAATCGCCACGCATACTGGCTCGATCTGCATCGTGAACCGCCTGAATTCGGTATTGGGGTGGCGAGAAAACTGTTTCTGACAAGACAAAACGAGACCCATTCCAATTGTAATAATTATGCTCATCTCTCCAGGGAATGAATAATTGGTAGGTCTCTCCGGTGGGAATGCCGATACTGACCACATATTCAAGCCTGCCATCGTGATCGATATCCTGAACCCCAATCTCTCCAGTGGCGTTGACGGAGATTTCATCGCTCTGACCAGGAGCGGATTCAGGCCGCAAGAGTAAGCTGTCAAATTGACTCCCGGTCCATTCGATGATTCGAAAAGAATGTCCACCCTGGGTCTTTTGCCCGGTTCGGAGTGTGATTTCAGGAATCCCATTGCCATTGGCATCAACCACCTGAATGACTTCAGCCGCCCTCTGGTAGGCGTTGGGCGCGTCCTGATATAAAACAACAAATTGATTATTCAGGCAGCCGATTATAAAGAAGTTGCCGCGGCCAAAAACCAGCTCCGGCACCGTGTCATTGGTAAGATCCGTGTATGCTTGGATCCCGTTGATCCAACGCGCGTCATCCAGGTTCTTATTCTGGGCCAAAAATGTTGCCAGCCCATGGGTATTTAAATACGCCAAAATCTCTTGTTCTGATATGAAAAATAAAGGATTCGCACCATCTTTTGGGGTGATAAAAGCAGGAGCGGATAAATTGATGGGAATATTGGGGCACATGGCTGCAGGTGCCCCAGTTGCGGTCGGTGCAGTGGCAGGCATAAAAGTGGCTGTTGTTGAGGGGGGCGGGTTTGGCGTATCCCATGGAACCCGATTTTCCGTCAGAGCGGCGGTCGCTTGGGGGGGGATTTCTGGTGTTGAATTCGACAGACTGCCGGCCTGCTGGTGACAGCCGGCCAGAGCGCCCAGCAATACCAGTCCGATCAAAATCAATGCATACGATTTCAACATGAAGCACCCTCTGATGAAAAAAGATTCCTTAAATTCTAACCCAAAATATCATCATCACCTGAGCACATGTCGGTTTGGGGGTCATAACCTCATCTGCTTGCCTTTTCCCCTAAATCTCGTTACAATACACTCATGAGTGTTCCTTATGGTCCCATCTTAATTGTTGAAGACAATCCCAATGTCCTGGAGCTGTTGGAAGTCACCCTGCGCTTTAAGGGCTATCCGGTTGTCACCGCAGTCAACGGGCAGGATGCCCTGGAAAAAGCCGCCAAAGAACGGCCGGCATTGATTATCACAGATATCCTCATGCCGCGCATGGATGGTTATTCGCTGGCCCACAACATCCGCAAAAACCCGCTGACAGCAAAAATCCCCATCATCTTTATCTCCGCCACCTACATTACACCCGAGGACAAGGCCTTTGCGCTTAGTCTGGGTGCGGTGCGTTTCATTGAGAAACCGATAGATGCAGAGGACTTTCTGCTGACCGTGGCTGAAATCCTGACCCAGGGCATTGCGACTGTGCCGCGCCCGATGGAAGATGCAAAATTCTATCAAGGGTACCGGGAGCGTTTGGAAAACAAGCTGCGCTACAAGAGTACCCAGATTGCCCGGACGGAACGCCTGTTGCAGAACCTGCCACCGGAACAGAAACCGGCTTTTGAGGCTCTCCTGGCCCAGGCAATCCACGATCGCGATGACATCCAGACAGAACTGGATCAACTCTACCGCATCTTGGGACAGCAGTAAATCTGACCTGATCGGCCAACCAACCTCCCGCAGACAAAGCCTGCGGGAGGTTTTAAAAATGCGACAAAGCCTGCTTGCACGATTCTCCTTCTCAGGCGCCGACTTTGAGGGCGATATTTTTCCCCCTACCAAGAATGATTGTCCCCATTACGTGGCAACCGAACGGATCAGATGCATCCTGGCTCTTGCTGTCAAACAATAATCTGAAATCCGAGAAAGGAGACGGCAGGCCACCTTCGCCGCCTGAATGCGGCAACCCTGCCCATAAATTATTCATGACCAGTTCAAATACACCTGTGCTTTCTGAAGTGATCGATTGGGCCCGTCAGGCCGGGGCACTGCTTCAATCGGGTCTGGGCAAGAAACACACCATCGAATATAAGGGGCCGGTCAATCTGGTGACCGAGATGGACCAGGCCTCCGAGGCCCTGTTGATCGATCTGATCCGCAGCCGGCACCCCAACCATAAAATCATCACTGAAGAATCTGGTTCGCTGGCCGGGTCAGAAGGATGCTGCTGGTATATTGACCCCCTGGATGGCACAACCAATTATGCCCATGGCCTGCCAATCTATGCGGTTTCCATAGGATTTGTCGCTGATGGCCAGCAGCAGTTGGGGGTGGTGTACGATCCCAGCCGGGATGAGTGCTTCTCAGCAGAATGCGGCCGGGGAGCCTGGCTCAACGATCAGCCGATCCATGTGACCGGGGAAACCGAGCTGCAGCACAGTCTGCTGGTCACGGGCTTTCCCTACAGTATTCTGACTTCAAATAACAACAACCTCGATTACTTCAATCGTTTTTCGCTGCGCAGCCGGGCGGTGCGCCGTCTGGGATCGGCCGCGCTGGACCTGTGTTATGTAGCCATGGGGCGCTTTGACGGCTATTGGGAACTGCAACTCCAAAGTTGGGACATTGCAGCCGGTTCACTCATTGCGGCTGAAGCCGGCGCCCATCTGACCGATCTGCAGGGGGGCCCGGATTTTATGGTCCCGCCCCATTCCCTGATTGTGGCCAATCCGGCCATTCATGCCCAGATGCTGACCGTTATTCAGGAGACCGTCCTTAAAACGACCGCCGCGAAATAAAAGCTTAAAGACAGCCCATTGAGGCTTGGTCGGGGCAAGGCCGGGCTGGGGTCCGTCCTGCTGATCAGGCGGGTTTATGCCGCCGGGTTTTCCTGAACCGCCCTGGAGCGCAGCCTGATTCGGCCCCAAATCAAGATCAGCAACCGGCTGACCCGCCAGAAGGCCACAGCCGCCACGCCATGGGCCAAAACAGCAAACAGGGGGGGCGTTTGCAGGGTGTAATATGTCCAACAGTAGCGGGTCGTGCCCCACAGCTCCAAAAAATAACCCAACCCTGCTCCGGCTGCAAATGTCAATACCGCCAGACGGTAGTTGGTCGGGGAAATCAGAATCAACCCCACCGCCAGCAGTGCTAGGATGGTCAGGGACTTGTCCAGCGTTGGCCAGACAAACACCCACATCAGGACATAAAATCCGCCCAAGGCCGGCCAGTAGATCAGCCGGAAAACCTGGTCCGGCCAGTGCGAGGTCACCTGCTGAAGCAACCGCAGCAGGCGGTCAATGGACAGCGAGGCAATCGGCCAGGCGGGGATGATCCACAATGGGGGCCGTTCAAGCGTGAAGTAGGTCCAGATATGGGTCTGTGTCCCCCAACCCTCAATGGCCAGGCCGCCACACAGGCCCACAAAGACCATCAGGGCATCCGCGCGCAGATCGGCTTTGGCCATGATCAACAGGCTCATCACCAGAAAAATGCCAATCAGCAACCAATCCAGCTGCACCCAGATGGGGTAGTTGGGGTCCAACTGGGAAAAGTAATCCATCACCAGCGGCCACCAGACATACATGATCAACAAGACAATGGCCACAAAGGCGCTCATCAGGGCATAACTGGTGCGGTTCCACCCCAGCAGTTGGGGCAGGGTGCGGCGGGAAGCGGGTGGAGGTGTTTGCATCGGTATTGTTGCCAATTATAATGTACACAAAGGAAAATACTCATGAACTACTTGCCTCACAGCCCTGATCAATTTATCCGGCGCCAGGTCACGCTTTTGCTGGCTTTGGTCCTCCTGCTGGCTTTTTCCGGCTGCACCACAGCCGCCATATCCCCCGCGCCAACCACGTCTGCCGCGATAACGCCCACCCCGATAATACCAGCAGCCGCAACGCCTGCCGGGACGACGGATGCGAGCCCAACCGCATCCGTGGCCAACGAACAGGCCGTCACGGTCATCCCCCTCAGCGGGCCGCTGGCGAAGGACAATGCCGAACTTTCCGGCCTGGCCTGGGCTGCCACAGAAAGTGGTGACTATCTGCTGCTGCTGCCCCAATATCCCGGCCGGTTCGATGATGCCATTTTTGCCCTGCCCAAGACTGACCTGCTGGCTTATCTGGATGGTGCGGTGACCACGCCGCTCGAACCGCAGCCGATTCCATTTGACGCGGCCGGCATCCCCGACCAAATCGACAATTTTGAAGGCTACGAATCCATTGCCGTGGATGGAAACCAGGTTTATCTGACCATTGAGGCGCGTCCTGGCAACCAACCGGTGGCCTATCTAGTGACAGGCTGGTTGGCGGAGGATTTGAGCCGGATCACGCTGGAAAGTGCCTATCGGGCCGAAATTCCCGCCCAGGCGGGTTTGGAGAATATGACCGATGAGGCAGTGCTGGTTTGGCAGGACGGCGTGCTGACCTTTCATGAAGCCAATGGGATTAACGTAAACCCCCACCCGGTGGCACACCGTTTCGACCTGGTCACCCTGCGGCCCCAGCCGGAGGTCAACTTCCCCAATATTGAATATCGCATCACTGATACCACCGCACCGGATGAACTGGGCCGCTTTTGGGCAATCAATTATTTTTTCCCCGGAGACACAAAGCTGAAACCGGCCCCCGATCCCCTGGTTGCGCGCTTCGGTCTGGGTCCCACCCATGCCACCTCGCCGGTGGTGGAGCGCCTGGTAGAATTTCAGTTTTCATCAGATGGGATTCACCTGACCGAAGTGGCCCCGGTTACCCTGCAGCTTTTGCCGGATGAAGAAGCCCGGAATTGGGAAGGCCTGGTCCTGCTTGAGACACGCGGTTTCCTGCTGGCCACTGACAAATACCCCCACACCATTCTGGCTTTTGTTCCCAGACCGTAAGCCAGTGGATTGATGGCCTGGTTGATCCGGTTTGCTGTTGATCCTGGCGGCAGTTGGACCTGGCGGCGGTTAGACCTGGCGGCCACTGACCCTGGCGGTCACTGACCTTGGTGAATACTGATTTTGGTGAATATGGGTGAATCCCGCTGATCCCGGCCATGAATGATTACGCCTGGTAATGAAGGAGCGCAGGTCATTCCTGCGCTCCTTTTACAATTACACTGTGGTGTAAACTGTGGCGAACCGCTTACCGTACGGTCACCGGCATGAAGATCCGCTGGACACCATCCACGATGGTCAGTGTGATCTGGACCGGTTCAACGGCGTAGGGTGTTTCCGTGTTGATGATCAGGTGGGCCTCGTAGGTCCCGGCAGGCAGGCTCCCTGCATTGAGCATGACCTGGACGGGGCTGTCGGATCCGGCTGCAAGGGTGCCTTCAACCGGTGTGGTGGACAGCCAGGAGACATCCGCCCAGGTGCAGGCCTGAGTCTCGCCGGTGGCGGTTTCCAGAACCTGGTTGCTGGTTTGATCGACAATCCACAGCGACCCATTGCAGCCCAGCTCAACCCCGCCGGCGGCATAATCACCCAGGGCGGGGATATCATAACGACCCAGCAGGGCATAATCCTGAGCCGGGTCCAGGACATAGACATCCGGGGCACTAGCGGGAGCGCTTTGCAGCACAAACAGATGCCCACTGTCGGGATTGAAGGCCAGCCCGGCTATTTCCAGATCCAGATTGATGGAATCCAGCATCCGGCCGCGAGTGTCAAAGTGGTACAAGATGGCGTCATTCCAGGAACCGGAGTAGAAGGTGTCACTCAGGGGGTCATAGGCCAAGGCCCGCTGTGAGACCCCGAAACCGGGGCACAGTTTATTGCCGGTGGCCAGACCCGTCGCCGGATCCAGTTCATAGATGCAATCGCCATCCGTCAAGCCAACCTGCCAGAGCATGCCTGTCCGGGCATTGTAGGCCAGGTCGGCCGCCCAGGGATCGGCAAAGTTGGTATCCATCACTTCATCGGTGGCGGTGCCGTTGATAAAGTGGTGATTCTGGCCATCGCCACCGGTGGGCAGGATCGAGCCCACCCAGAAACTGCCATCAGGCAGCAGCCCCAACGCCCAGGTGCCCTGCAGTCCGGTGTCCAGACTGCCCAGCAGGGCCCCCGCGTCCGGCCAATCCGGCGCATCCGGATAATCGTGCAGGGGGACATAGGCTCCGGTGGGTTCACTGAGACGTTTGGGACCCACATGGCGGCCAGCGGCCGCGAAGGGTCCAGTGGGTTGGGGGGCCGGCAGCGGCAGGCCGCTCATCTCCACCACGGTAAAGGGCGCTGCGGCAGACCCGCTGTTGTTCAAGGTGACCGTCGGCTGGCTGACCATCCCCTGACCCAAAGTTCGGGCGATGACGATCGGATCGGCCGTCACCAGTCCAGCCGGGAGCGCCAGATCCTGGGCGGTCCCCTCATCCGGGCTGATGGTCACCTCCTGGGTCAGGATGCCGTACCCACCCACATGGGTGGCAGACACGGTGGGATCATTGGCGGGAACAAACAGGATGTAATACCCATCGCCAAGATTGGGGTCATCCGGGGTGGCAAATGAGACCGCCTGATCAGCCGCGGAACTGACGATGGTGTCGTCCAACAACTCATCCGTATTGGCATCCCGGGTCTGACCGGCAATCAGGCCGCCGTCAACGGCAACGCATTCGGGCGCCTGACCGATCATGACATTGTCCACGGCCCAGAAGAAGTCGAACGAGCCGTTGCCATAGTGGAAACGTACCTGCACATCATTCTGTCCGGCAGCCAGGCTGCTGATGTCAATGGTCACGGTGAGCGGGCCGCGGGCATCGCTGCTGCGGTACCAGACATTGTGCCAGGTTGCCCCGCCGTTATTGCTGACATCCGCACTGGCGAAATCGCCGCTGCGGTAGTCGTAATCGGTGTTGAACTGTAAATCAACTGTTTCCAGGGTGCTGAGATCAACCAACGGCGATATCAGGATGGTATCCTGGTGGC
>Ga0116144_10006343_pt1 | contig 10355 bp, 8 predicted proteins | sample AD_UKC035_MetaG_FD_89746 | JGI IMG/M metagenome (GOLD analysis project Ga0116144, IMG submission 89746) | Active sludge microbial communities of municipal wastewater-treating anaerobic digesters from USA - AD_UKC035_MetaG | ecosystem: Engineered > Bioreactor > Anaerobic > Digestate | place: USA... | reverse complement strand
GCATCGCCTGGGGAAGCCAGATTCGTTCCTATGTCCTCCATCCTTACAAGATGATCAAGGACCACCGGACGAACCTGGAGGTGGGCAACGTGACCCGGGTCCTGGACGGGGATATCGACGATTTTATCGAGGCCTATCTGCTGGCAAATTAGCCTGTTCAAGGGCAATGACCGGCCCTGCCGATGAAGATGCCGTCATGACAGCGGGCAAATAAATTTTCGTGCCGCCGGTTATTTGTGATATAGGGAACGACGGCGCCCGCCAGGAAACGAAAGGAGTCGGATAAAACCATGTGCGGACATAGGAAACTGAAACTGCCGTTAACTATATTGGCTTTCTTGATGATCCTTACCGTTTATTCTGCCCCGGCTCTCTGGGGAGGGGAGATGAGAACGGCTATCTCGTCGCCACCGGCCCAGACGGGGGCGAAGGGGGGCAACGAGCCTGCGCCGGTGGCAACGAAATCCGTCCTGCCGCCGGCGGGAGAGGAAGGGAATGTAGCGCCGGCGTCAAAAAGTACGGAAATCAGCTCCAAAGGCAAGGATGACCAACAGGAACAGGATATCATGGAGGCCGCCCTCCGACTCCTTTCCGAATCCCAGTCCTATTGGGTAAAGGGAGACGTGGAAAACGCCATTGAAATGCTCGATCAGGCGTATGCACTGATCCTGGAAACAAATGGCGACCCCGAAATCGGCCGGCAGAAAGACGATCTCCGGTTGCTCATTTCCAAAAGAATCCTGGCGATCTACTCCGCCATGCAGTCCACCGCCAAGGGAAAGCGCGGGGAGATCCCCCTCATCATGAATGCCGATGTGGAAAAGGAGATCCGCTCATTTCAGACCGTGGAGCGGGATTTCTTCATTTCCTCCTATCAACGTTCCGGACTCTACCGACTCTACATGGTGAAGGAACTGAAAAGGTTGGGGCTTCCCGAAGAGCTCTCCTGGTTGCCTCTCGTAGAAAGTGGCTATAAAATCAAGGCATTATCAACGGCAAGGGCGCTGGGGCTGTGGCAGTTCATTCCCTCCACGGGATATAAATACGGATTGGAAAGAGATCAGTGGGTGGATGAACGAATGGATCCGGAAAAATCCACCCGGGCGGCCATCTCCTACCTGAGCGATCTACATGGGATGTTCGGAGACTGGCTTACCGTCCTTGCGGCCTATAACTGCGGCGAAGGCCGGGTAATGAGGGTTATCTCCCGGCAACACATCAATTATCTCGATCGGTTCTGGGATCTTTATCATCAGTTGCCTTATGAAACGGCCCGCTATGTCCCCCGTTTTCTGGCGACCATCCACATAGTCCGCAATCCCGCAAAATACGGCATGGATTTAGGCGTGCCAATGGAGGATCAGGGCAAGGGCCGGGGGTATGACACGGTGAAGACGAACAAGTCGATGCGCCTGAAGGATATTGCCCAGCATCTCAATGTGCCGGAAGAGACATTGTGCCAACTCAATCCGGAATTGCGCCATATGATCACTCCGGAGAAGGAGTACCTACTCAAGGTTCCACCCGAAGCGGCGGAAAAATTTGCCGGTATCGCCGACGTCATCCCCCATTGGGAACAGCCGCCGCCGACCCCCAGGACGCGACCGGTGGTGATTGTTCATCGGGTGAAAAGGGGAGAAACCCTGGCTTCGATCGCCAAAAGGTACCGTACCACGACCAAGGCGATCAGAAGTTGCAACAACCTCCGGGCAAAGCGGGGGATAACCGTGGGGCAGCATCTCTCCATCCCCATTCGGGAGGTTAAAGCCACGAAAAAATCTGCTTATCATGTTGCGGCGGGAAGGGGAAAGAGAACGGGCGGCGGAGAAAAGGTCATCCGTTACCAGGTAAAGAAAGGCGACACCCTGTCCTCGGTGGCGGCCAGGAATAATACCACCATCGGTTCCATCAAGAAAGCCAACGGATTGAAAAGCGATATCCTCAAAACAGGGCAGGTGATCAGGATCGTCAAGGCCGGTGTGGCCGGCGGACCTGCCGGGGAGAGGGATGAAAGCGTGCGGAAGAAGGGCAAACGGGGCGCCGGAGGGACCAAGGCGGGAAAACAACATTCCGCGGCCCAGCCCAAGGAGAAAATATACACCGTCCGGAAAGGGGACAGTCTCTTCCGGATCGCCAGGAGTCATGACATCGAAATCGATCGTCTTTGCGAACTGAACAATATGAGCTTAAAAGGGGCTCAGTTGCGGGCGGGTCAAGTATTGGTCGTCGAATGAATGGGTCCCGCCGGGCGGTGGAGACGGTAGCGTCATCGGGGACGCTTAGATCATCGTCGCCAACGTCTGGTTCAAAACCCCCTCCACCAGGGCGCGAATTTCCGCGAGGCGCGCGGTTGAATCAGCTTCGAAACGCAGCACCAGCACGGGCTGAGTATTGGAGGGCCGCAACAGCCCCCAGCCGTCGGCAAAGGGTATCCTCACCCCGTCGATATCTATGATCTCGTAATCCTTCCGGAAATGTTCCTTGACCGCTTCCACCGCCTTGAATTTTACTTCGTCCGGGCAATCGATGCGGATCTCCGGGGTGGTAAAGGTTTTGGGGACATCGGCGATGAGGTCGCCGATCTTTTTTCCCGGGGATTGCGAGAGGATCTCCAAGAGGCGAATGGCGGCGTAGATGGCGTCGTCATATCCGAAATAACGATCCGCGAAGAAGATATGTCCGCTCATTTCCCCGGCAAGCAGGGCATGCTCCGTTTTCATTTTACCTTTGATGAGGGAATGACCGGCCTTCCACATGATGGGCCGCCCGCCGTGGGCGGCGATATCGTCGTATAGTTTCTGTGAGCATTTGACCTCCCCGATAATGGCGGCGCCGGGGTTTTCCCGGAGGAGAAACCGGGAAAAGAGGAGGAGCAGCTCATCTCCCCAGAGGACATCCCCACGGTCGGTGATCACCCCGATGCGATCGGCGTCGCCGTCGAAGGCTATCCCAACATCGGCCCTTTTTTCCTTCACCGTGACGATAAGCTCCCGTAGGTTTTCCGGAACGGTGGGATCGGGATGGTGATTGGGAAAGCGCCCGTCGGGTTCGCAATAGAGCTCCGTGACGATACAGCCCAGGCGGCGGAAAATGGGCAGGGAAAAGAAACCGCCCGTGCCGTTGCCGGCATCGACGACGATCTTCAGGCCGGGTTGGATTTTGACATTGCCGACGAGATAATCCTGGTAGTCCGAAGTGATGTCCCTGGTCGTGACGGCGCCGCCGCCGCGGCGGTCGTAGTTTTCCGCTTCCATAATCCGGCGCAGTTCCTGGATTTCGTCGCCGTAGATGGTATCCGGACCGATACATATCTTGAAGCCGTTGAAGTCAGGCGGGTTATGGCTGCCCGTTACCATGACGCCCCCCTGGGCCTCATAACGCCGGATGGAATAGTAGAGCATGGGGGTGGCGCACATTCCGAGATCGATCACCGATATCCCGGTGTCGGAAAGCCCCCGGGCGATGGTTTTAGAAAAACCTTCCGAACTGAGACGGCAGTCCCGACCCAGGGTCATAATGCCGACGTTATACCGCCGGCCGTAAGCGCCGATGGCGAGTCCAAGGCGATAGACGAAATCCTCGCTGAGATCCCGGCCCACTAGGCCGCGGACATCGTATTCCCGAAATACCTCTGCATTCATAATCAACCTCCCGAGACCTTTGAAAAATGGCTTCGCCGCGGCTCAGAAATCTTTTTCGCCTCTGAATGGGTAACGTATAAACCTTATTCGTTACCAAGCGTTAAGTTCAATCACGCAACGGCGAAAAACATTTGATTCGCCGCTTGCGAACCATTTTTCCACAGTTATGCAAAGCTCTCCTCCCGAGCATGTGCTTATAACAATATATGGACATAATGTCAATAATATTAAGATAAGTATTATCAATTGGAGTTAGAGGAAAGAAAATCGGCCAGGACGGCTGCGGAGGCGAGGATGACTTCCGCGCCCGCCTCTTTCAGTTCCAGAGCGGTATCGTGCCCCGTAAGCACGCCGATGGCCAGGACCCCCACATCTCTGGCGAGAAGCATATCCATTTTGTGATCTCCTACCATCGCCGCCGTAGCGACCTGTGCGGCCAATGTCGTCAGGGCCTGATGGAGGTGTCCGGGATGGGGTTTGACATTGGGGGTGTCATCACGAGTCAGCACGATATCTACAAATAGATCGATGTCGGGGAACACCGCTTCGACGGCCTCCCGGCAGTTTCTGGTCACCACCCCCGTGTGCCGTCCCTGAGCCCGAAGCAGGGAGAGCATCTCTCTGATTCCGGGAAAAAGGCCTCCCGTTCGTGCCGCCGCCAGCTCCATATCCCTGACCAGAGCCAGTGCCCCGCGCTCGTAACTCGTTTCCCGTCCGGGTGAAGAGCGGGCGATCAGTTCCTTTCCGGCGGCGATCATTTCCAGGATGTACGGTTTGCGCAGTCCGTCCGGGCTGATGCCGAAACTTTGCAGATGGTCCATTAACCGGTGGCGCATCGCGGCGAAATCGATGGTCAAGCCGGCGATCGTGCCGTCAAAGTCGAAAACAATGGTTTTCAAACTCCGGATTGAATTCATGACCGGCGCCTTTTATCGCCTTCCGGTGAGATAGTCGGCATGTAAAACCTTCCTGCGGATCCTTTTATCAGTAAGGTCCGGCAACTGGTGATTGAAGACAATCTTCAGTAAATTCATTATGATATAGAAAGTTGCGCCCCAAAGAATCTCCTCCCCGCCGTCTTGTGCATGGATCAGGCAGGGAAATTCCCAAGGCCCCGGATTGCCGGTGGCAACCGAGTCCGAGGCCTGAATCAGATAGCGGCCGTAGGAGTACGGATCGAAGAAAGACTCCAGAGGAATTTCGATGAACCTCTCCACCTCGCGATTGGGATTTGGCGTCCAGTCGGGATCGGTGAGGGCGACGAGGGGAAAAATCGTCCGGCGGAAGAGATGGAGGGAATAGGTGGGCAGTACCCCAAGAAGCGAAACACGGAACGGATGGAGACGGAGTTCCTCCCATGATTCCCGGAGGGCGTTGGCAAAAAACATGGAAACGATCCTTCGCTCCCGACGGGATGTTCCCGTTGTTCCTGTTTCCAACGAAAGGAGAGGTAAGGTCAGGATGCCGCTACGGACGAAGATGAGACTGAAGCCCCAGTCGATGAGGTGCTGGAGCATCCCGCCGGGGCAACTGATATCGCCTCCCTGGGAGGTTTGGGATGATCTCTTGATCAGTTGCAATACCCAGGGATTTTCACCCTTTTGCCGTCCGGGTTGGCCATGGGGGCGGCGATGGAGGAGGAGCAGGACGCCGGCGGATAATTGACGACCGTGACGGCAACTCTTTTCCCCATGTATTTCATGCCATTTAGGCAGAAAATCGCTTTGGTTTTGGAAAAGTCCGGATCTTATTAGAAGGGGCAGATTGCCGTCGTCGGCGGAAGTATCGTACTTCTTAATCATGACCGGTCGATTATGTCATAAATATTCCGCTCGTACCAGCAGGAAAAACCGGGCATATCGATGAATCCACAGTGACCTCCATAGGGTTGGACTACGACATGCAGTTTTTCCTGACCCGGCAAAGCATGAAAATCTTCTATGGGGATAACCGGGTCATCCCGGGAAACGATGATCGTCGTGGAAACGGACAAGCCGGTAAAAGAGGCGCCGTCCAGGGTGTACTGACGAAAATAGTCACGATAATCACGGTACTCACGGTAGTAAACCATCATCGCCTCCGTCAGTTCCATGCATGATCGGGCCTTCATCATAGGGCGAAAATCATAAAGATGGGGGAACAGGGCCTGTTTTTTTACAAGCGAACGTTTCCATTTGTTTAAAAAATAACGGCGGTAAACACCCCATCCCGCATCGATGGCCACGGTGGCCTTGTGGGGGTCCAGGGCGGGGCTGACGGCAAAAACATGTCTCAGGGGGGGAAGCTCCTCCTCCCGGCTGTGCTTCAGGGCGGCCCGGAGAGCGAAGTTTCCTCCCAGGGAAAAACCGATCAGGTAGAGACGGCCGAACGTTGGCAACCGGGCGATATTCCGCAGGGCCTGGAAGGTTTCCCTGATCAGGGCGCCGTGGAAGAGCCCCTCGTTGAGATGATGGGATTCACCGTGGTCGCGAAGGTTAAGACGGAAAATGTCGAAGCCCCGGCGGTAAAAGTAACCGGCGGTGGCCAGGATATAGGTGGAATCAGCGCTGCCCTCCCAGCCGTGAATCAGGACCACAAGGCCCCGGGCGGTTCCTTCCGGCCGGCGGGCATGGTGCCCCAAAAGACGGACTCCCTCCCCGCATGGGAGGATTACCGGCGTCGAGGATCTGTGAAGCGCTTCCGTATCCTTAAGGCGGTATTTACTCCGGCCCAGAAAAGTCTGGAGGTGAGGATTGCGGAAGCAGAATCCCGGTGCAAAGACGTTGCTCATCGTCAGGCGATAAAAAAGCCCGGCCTACGGCCGAGCTCGCTTTGGTTTAATTGGTGGCGGTGCAGGGATTTGAACCCCGGACACTGCGGATATGAGCCGCATGCTCTGACCGACTGAGCTACACCGCCCTGGTGATCGTTTCGGATGAAGGCTGCTCCTATAACAGTTATCCTCTCTTGTCAACCCCTATTGCGCATGAATCTTGTAGGCGGCGATGACGCTTTCCCGGCCCAGCAGGGAACCGGCGGAGGTCACGAGCACCATGACGATTTCGTCTTCGCCGTCATTGTCGATGTCCTTGATCTGGTAATCCGCTACGTAGCCGTTCATCTTCCGGGTATGCCAGTTTTCCACCATGCCCAGGGAATCCCATTCAAGATTGTAGAACTCACTGGCCGTGAAGATCTTCACGTTCTTCAGGAGCCGGGACGCGGTCAGGTTCTTGACGACGATCAACTCCCGCTTGCCGTCCTTGTTGGTGTCGTAGGGGATGATCCGGGCGTTCAAATAGGTGTTGTAGAAGGTGTAGTCATTTCCCGGCATGTCTTCTCCGTAATGTTCGATATACAGGTTGCTTCCACCGAAGACCTCATCGCTCTTGTAGATGAACTCCTTGCTTCCCAGCATGGACTGTACGGCGTAAAGGGGTTTGTCGGTTTCGTGATATACGCATAGATAGTCATAATTATTGAAGGAGATGATTTTTTCAGCGCCTTCGCCGAGGTTGTCCAGGGTCAAGCCGTAGATGTTAAGCCCCCGGGGTATTTTGAGCTTTGCGCCCTCCTGATATTTACCGTTGCGCCAGACCATTTCGTTGATGTCTGTCTCGAAGGGCCGGGAAACGCCAATCTTTTGGCCGAGAAGGCGGATGCCCGCCGGTTTTGTATCGATGACCCGGAACATCCAGGGGAGGTTGTCGGCGATGGTGACGAATTTGCCGTCCTTCCACTCCAGGACAAAGGAGGAGAGGGTGTTGGTGACGTTGTAGGCCTCTCTCTTCGTGAGCACGTTGGAGACGATGATCTCCTTTATGCCGTTGCCGTTGAGGTCGATGAGATCGACCCCCATGTAATTGTTGTAGCGTCCGCCGCTGATCTTGGCAAGCAGCAGGGCGTCGGTGTCTTTTTTCTGGTAGATGTAAACGCTGTTTTCGTCGATAACCACCATTTCGTTCCGACCGTCGCCATTGACGTCGCCCACATCAATCCCTTTATAGTTAGTGGGATACTTCTGGCTCATCCAGAAGCCCCGCTTATCCCGAGGCTGGGCGCCGCTGATGAAATCCGGATTGATGGCGCCGGTGAAGGTAGCCTTCTTCCCGGTCCGCATCCCGGCGATGATCTGACCCTCCCGTTCTTTTTGGGACGGCGACGCCCCGGGAGCGGTAATTTGGGGCAGCGCGGCGGTCGTTGCGACAGAAGGAACCGGACCGGCAACGGCGGCAGGAGCGGTACCGAGGATGTGCTGCTCTATCCGTAGGGCGAAATCGTTAATCTTGACAATGACGTCATCCATCCCCTGTGATTGGGTCGAGACAGTCACTGCGGGCTTGTCGGCGGCAATGTCAACCAGCCTGCCGTCGATGCTGACACTGTTGCCGATTTTCGTGATCGTGCCCGCCACTACGTAGTCCACCGCCATCTTTTTCCCCAGGCCGTTTATGTCGGCAAGGGTCATTTCTTTTAACTTCAACGTCTTTGCGGCATCGGCGACCTTGTCTTTGCTCACCACTTCGATCCTGTCGCTGCCGGCGATGCGGGAGGCAAGCATGACCTGGATGCCCTGCTGAACATAGTCAATATTGTCCATGCTGTTTACGGCAAATGGCAATACGGCCACGCTTTTTTTGTCCTTGGCCCCCAGGGGCGCCGAGAGCATGAAGAACAGGCAGATACCCGCCATTGTCAGGAAACAAAATCTATTGAATTGCTTCATGTACCTAAATCCTTCGCTTGGTAAGGCCGGCGGTGTCGAGGCTTGTTTTTCGGTACCCGCACGATGTTGCAGTTCATCAAAATCGGATCGAAAGTAAAGCTTAACGCCCATGTATATTTCTGCCGCCGGAGCATTAGTAGGTTCCGTCCCTGCGGGGCAAGGACATCCGCCAATTTTCCCGGTCTCAGTAACATGCCCCCCGACTAAATTCAAGACGCTTTTTAACTACCCGTGTTTTCAATGGGAGAATCGCGAGGTTGAGGAAAAACGGATAGCGATGAACATTCATTTCAGGTACGTGACGATGAGGCCCAAATATTCATGAATGGCCGCTTCCGTCTTGCGCAGGGAAACGGCGCCGGGGAAAAAACAGCCGGGATGGAAATGCGTTTGTGGGACGGCCAGGTAATTGGTCGGCGCCGGAATAGGAGCAAGGCCCTGCTTGCGAAAGAGGGCCACGGACCGGGGCATGTGAATCGCCGAGGTCACCAGGATAAAAGGACTCTTGCCGATCAACGCGGCGATCATCCGGGCCTGATCGGAGGTATCCAGGGAATGGTCTTCCCGTATCAAGTCTTCTTCCCGCGCCCCCATCATGAGGGCGACATTGGCGAGTGTGGCGGCCTCCGGCTGCACATCCTGAAAGACCGTCCCGCCCGACAGGATCAGTTTGGCCCCGGGGAGGCGGCGATAGATACGCATGCCCTCCAGAAGGCGGGCCAGGGATTCCGGGGTAAGCCGGCTGGAAAGGGGGAGTTCTCCCTCGGGAAAGCTGCCGCCTCCTAAAACCACGACGTATCCGATGTCCCTGGCCTGAACATGATTTTCCGGAGTCAAGAGCGGCGGATAACGATTCTCCAGGGGGGCGACTAGGGCATCCGCAATGAATCCGTAACTGAATGCGGCCAGGATGATTGTGGATAGGACAATGAGAAATACCCCGGTTTTTTGCCTCTTTTTCTTCCTCCCGAGCATAAGAAGCCCGGCGGCAATGAATAGAATGATGACCGACAGTGGCATCAAAAAATTACCGGCGATTTTTTTTAAAAGGAAAAGGATGTCCATTAGTTGAACTGCTGACCGGGGTGGCGGTAATCATCCGGATCGGCGATGTCCGGAAAGGAAATGGTGAGATGGTAAATGCCGAGTTCCATCACGGCCTGCATGGGTAGTCCCCCCTTCTCGAACACCTTGATAATGGCCTTGTTATCAGCCAAAACGTCGGCGGTCAACCCCCGGAGCCCCTTTTTTCTCGCCACCGCCATGATCATCCTGAGCAAGGCCGTGGCGATTCCGTTTCCCTGATATGATTCTTCTACAACGAAGGCGGTATCGCCGTAAGGACATTCCTCCTGACGTACATATCTCCCTTCGGCGATAATTCTGGGCATCCCCGCCTCCTCCACGACACCGACTATGGACATGATCCGGCGATAATCGATGTTGACGTACTCCTGCATCTTTTCGTGGGGCATCACCTTGATTTCACTGAAGTATCGGTAATAGATGGCACGATCGGAAAACCGGTAGAAAAGGCGGCGCATCTCCTCTTCATCCGACGGCTTGATGGCCCGGAAATGGATCTTCCTTCCGTCCTTCAAGTTATAATCCGCCATGATATCGAAGGGGTACATGGCGCCCGACTCGGATAGATATATCTGGTCGGGAAAGAGGATATGGTGCGCTTTTGCCTGTCGGACCAGTTCCGCGCGGTCGGCCGGGTGAGCGATGTCGATGAGGGCCTGTGCGCGTTCCCGGAGGGTCCGTCCAGACAGAGAGGCGATGCCGTATTCCGAGACGACGAGATCGAGGACTTCACGGTGGCTGAAAATATTGGGATATTTCACCGCGGAAACCAGGATGTTGCTTTCACCGTGGAGATTGCGGCTGGGCAGTGCGAAGACGGCGCGCCCGCCCCGGGAATGTAAGGCCCCGGAAATAAATTCTTCCGCCTGACCGGGACCGCCGCCGACGTTGCCCTGGCCGGTATGGAGGGCGACAATGCCGGT
>Ga0116144_10006340_pt1 | contig 10358 bp, 10 predicted proteins | sample AD_UKC035_MetaG_FD_89746 | JGI IMG/M metagenome (GOLD analysis project Ga0116144, IMG submission 89746) | Active sludge microbial communities of municipal wastewater-treating anaerobic digesters from USA - AD_UKC035_MetaG | ecosystem: Engineered > Bioreactor > Anaerobic > Digestate | place: USA... | reverse complement strand
GAGGTGATTATGAAGCTTTCCCTGCTCCGCAGGAGATCAGCTCTCTCCAGCGTATCAGTCAGAGCCCTGAAATCTGAACCGGTGGGTAGATATATCCTGACCGGCTCATCATGCTTCACATTCTCCCTGAGCACTATAACCCACAGAAGCAGTACCAGCACAAAACCGGCAGCAAGGAGAGTGTAAAAAAGTGTCAGAAGTATCTTTCTCATCGGGTACGAATTTAATAGAGAGGCCCGAATATCCGTGCCAGTGACTCCCTGTATCTCTCCCTCCTGTTTCGTTTTGACCACTCCTGAATGGTTACCTCGGCACAGTTCTTAAGGTCCTCGGCGAAGAGCACCCCCAGGCGGAGTGCAAAATCTTCATCATAAATCAGGGCGGTAACCTCGAAGTCAAGGTCGAAACTCCGGACATCAACGTTGGGAGACCCCACTGAGGAAAAGATGCTGTCAACCAGCAGGTATTTGGAATGGATGAACCCGTTGCGGTACAGGAAGATCCTGACACCCGCCTCGAGCAACTCCATGATATAGGAACGGGTGTTCCAGTTTGCAATAATCGAATCTGAATTTTCAGGAAATATCATTCTCACATCAACACCGCTCAGGGCAGCGGTCTTCAGGGCTGTCAGCAGACTCTCGTCAGGACTGAAGTACGGTGAAGTCAGGTATATTGACGATTTTGCCGTAGCAATTGCAGAAAAATAAACCTGCATTATCGTGGCCCAGTCAGTATCAGGTCCGCTGGAGGCGACCTGGACCAGGCACCTGTTGCCTGTGCGGACCACATGCTCAAGTGAACCGTCCGGCGGCAGTTCCTCGCCGCTCACAAAATCCCAGTCGGCCAGGAAAACCCTGTCAAGTGCTGCAACGGCTTCACCCTCAACCCTCAGATGGGTATCAACCCAGGGTCCAAGGTGAGGCAGGCCGTGCAGATACTTGTCTGCAATATTCAGCCCGCCCACAAAACCAACCTTCCCGTCAACCACCAGTATTTTCCTGTGGTTCCGGTAGTTGATCTTGCTTGAGAAGCTGGGGAAACGAACCGGAAGGAACGGAAATATCTGCACCCCGGCATCACGCATCATGTTTATAAAAGGTTTGCGGATGTTCCAGCTGCCGACATCGTCATAGATGACCCTGACCTTTACCCCTTCCCTTGCCTTGCGCATCATCAGCTCACTGAATTCCATCCCGATGGTGTCAGGTTCAAAACGGTAGAACTCAAGGTGTATAAAGCCGGTGGCCGATGCCACGGCGTCAAGCATGGCGGGAAACGTCTGGCTGCCGTTTACCAGCAGGTCAATCTGGTTGTCAAGGGTAAGCAGTGACCGGTTGTTCCTGAGCATCAGGTGTATGAGATGACTCTTGGACCTGATGGAATCACTCTCGCCGGCCAGCACCGATGAGAGCAGCCTGACCTGGCGATCGGCATGGTCGGTCAGCCTGGCGCTGTCAGCCATGCTCTTCCGGGTATACATCTTCTGCTTCCGGTAGTTCTTGCCGAAAAAGAAATAGACGATGATCCCCACAACGGGAACAAACAGGATCACCAGCAGCCATGAAAGGGTCTTGAGAGGATTACGGTTCTCAAAGACGATCATCAGACAGATGACAAATACAGCTATCAGATAGATAACTGTAAGGAGGTTTTTAATGATATAGATGGTATTTCCTGCCAGGATCATCTTGGTTTCGTTCACATACTACCGTAAATATAAAAAAAGAACTCTTCCTGCAAACTGCGGAAGAGCTCTTTTGTATGTCACGAATATCAGAATATCAGTCCCACGTGCAGAAGCAATGCTCCTGTACGGTCATCAAGCTGGTAGGTATGGCTTCCGATTTTTATCTCGTCACCAAATTGGTTGAGGTTCCCTTCATACCTCAGGTCCAGGGTGAGCTTATTTAAAATATCAAATCCAAGGCCTGCCTGGTATCCGAAGGTTGCCCTCTTGTAGGTTGCTCCCTGTATCACCTCCTTCGGGTCAGATATCATAACTGAAGCTGCAGGTCCGGCATTCAGTCTCAGCGGTCCAATTTTTACCCCGAGAAGAAGTGGAATATTCAGTTTATTGAATTTCTGGTTGTAGATCACTGCAGTGCCGCCGGCTTCAACATCCTCATACGATACTGAGTTGGTAGCTGTGGCAAAAAGCAGTTCGGGCTGAATATAGAATCCTGAAAAGGTTGCTCTCATGAATACTCCCCCCTGGAGTCCCCATTCAGCATCCTTCGCATTTTGTAGAATCACCTCGCAATCGGTACCTTTAATGGTCTGATCGGTAAAGGTGAAGTCAGTGCTTGCCCCGGCCTTGAGACCGAATTTTACCTGTGAAAACAACGGAGCGGCAAGAACCAGTGCAAGAATAATAACAATAAACTTTTTCATCTCTATCAGTTTTGGTTAATTTGACAATAGTTGTTGTTCTGATAAACGCAAGATTCAGGCCAAAGGTTGCACAGGATGCCGGAAAAGAGTCTGTTTTTTTACTTTTTTGCCAGCTCCGAGAATATAACTGACTTCATTTTATCAAACTCTTCACGCTCAAAAAGGCGGGTAAGAAAGATTATCCTGCCGTAAACTGAAGCATCACCACCTTCCCCTTCAGGTCAGACAGCTTATAGCTCTTCCCGCCAACTTCTTTAACCGTAAAATCAGGCGCACTGTCACCCACTTTTACAAGATAGTTGTGCTCATAAACTTTCTGCCCGTGCATCGCCGGTAAAACCAGCAGCATCATGACAATAACCATAGAAATTTTCCTTGCCATATGAATATATTTTAAGTTTTAGAGAATCAGCAGTATGGATGGAATATGAAAAAGTAATATTTCATGCTCGTAATCAAAAGGCAATAATTGCGGGTTTCACCCCTGGTTGTGATTGTTGGATCATGTGGGGATTCATAGTATCCTTCATCAGGAGTTCAAAAGTAACATTTTCACATGTTCCCGAGCCTGATCCCGATGGTGTTTTCCGGCACTTTTTTTATTCAGACCTGTCTCATGTTCATTGATCATCCTGATTATCCTGATCTTCCTGCTCTTCCGGAACCAGGTCAAGATAGCTGCTGCTCTTCTGAAGCTCCAGATAACCCTTGCCAGAGACCCTGAAGCCATATTCAAAACAGAAAGACCAGCGTAAACCATCACTTGTTTCGACAAGATGTGTAAAGAAGGTAAAATTGTAGCCCTGGGCTATAAGTGCATCACGGTGAATATGGTGATGACCGTCCCCGAAAAGGTCAGAAAGGATTCTCCTGTTACGCCTGAGTTGCGCATGAACATTGCGCACATAGTTGTTCTGATCACGGTTAAGACGATTGTTGTAGTTGTTCCGGCACTGGTCAGAACAGAATTTCTTATCTGACCGTCCGAGGAGCCTGGCTCCGCAGTCGAGACATAACCTTTCCACAGCAAGATATTTTTATAAAGATAAAAAAAATCATGGAACAGGCATAAGGAAAACCGTATATCATTCTGATTAATATTCAGTAACCCGTTTACAAACGGATATAAACGACTGCTAAACGTATAGAAGTGGTTAACAACCGAATCAATTTCCGGCGAGGGTGCACATTTGTATCGACAACAGCATTATTAACCAAAAACGAATGTCATGAATGCATTAAGAAACAAAGTTCAGCTGATCGGTCGCCTGGGACAGGACCCGGAATTCAGAACGCTTGAGGGAGGAAAGAAGGTTGCCCGCTTCAACCTCGCAACCAATGAGAGCTACAAAAACTCGGAAGGTGCAAGGATCGACGAGACCACCTGGCACAGTATCGTGGTATGGAATGGTCTTGCCGAACTCACCTCGAAGTATCTCACAAAGGGTAAGGAAGTATGCATCGAGGGGCGCATAAGCTATCGCTCCTATACTGACAAAAACGGAATCCAGAGGAACGTTACGGAAATCGTGGCCTCAGACATGGTAATGCTTGGCTCCGGATCCAGACCGAGAAACATGATCAATGATGAACCCGTGGTGGATGTTGCCGGTGATCCGTCAGCAGGGATGGCTGATGAACCGGCTGAGGCCGGTGCTTCCACCCGCCGGAGTGGCAGAGCCAGGGAGAAGTGAATCAGGCACTTCGCTGAGGGTGTCTCGCTGGCAGGCTCCGGCATAGCGCCGGGGCCTGTTTGCTGCGCGCCTTTCCTCTCCTCAGGCAGTCAGACCTGTTACCTGGCCGCTGCCGCATCCCTCCCGGCACGCAGCGCCTTCAGATTGACCTCAACGACCTCTTCTCCCTTGCGGCTGAACATCTTCCTGACCGCATCCTCAAGCGCACTGAAGGGCATCGATATGAATGACGAAGCAGCACCCAGTATGACCATGTTTCCCGACCGGGTTGACCCCAGGTCACGTGCAATGCTGTCTGCATCAAGCACAATGGTGTTTCCCGCCTTGTCCAGTTCAGCCAGCACCTCTCCCGCCTCCGGGTAATTGGAGATATTCACAAAGGGGACTGAATTGGTTACCAGCCATCCGTTCTCTGAGAGCCATGGCAGGTAGCGAAGTGCCTCCATAGGCTCCACACTTATTATCAGATCTGCACCTCCGTGCGGTATGAGATCTGAAAAGATCTCACTGTCAGAGAGACGCAGGTGCGACTGCACATCACCCCCTCGCTGACTCATGCCATGAACCTCTGCCTGTTTAAGAAAGAGATTCTGTTCAACAGCTGCAAGCCCTATCGTGGCTGCAATTGAGAGAATACCTTGTCCTCCCACTCCTGCTAGTATAATATCACATTTCATATCATTCCTTTGATTTGTCTTTCTCAGCCGCCCTGGCTTTTTTGCTACGTGATGCCGTCTGAATGCACTCCCGTCTTGCCAGTATCACCGAGATACCGTGATAATTGAGTTCATTGCGGATAACGGCTTTGTTCTCCTCATGATTCTTTCTCAGAGGCACTATCACCTTCAGATGATCAGGATCAACACCCAGTCCCAGACAGATGTTCTCCAGTCTGTCAGTGGCCTGTGATTTCTGCCCCCCGGTCATCCCGGTAGTGTAGTTGTCAGAAATAATCACTGTTATCGGTGAGTTCTTGATCACCGCATCAAGCAGTCCTGTCATGCCTGAATGGGTGAAGGTAGAGTCACCTATCACTGCCACTGCCGGAAACAGGCCGGCATCTGCAGCTCCGATGGCCATTGTCACCGAGGCTCCCATATCAACACATGAATTGACTATGTTGTACGGTGGCAGGGCGCCGAGGGTATAACAGCCGATATCTGCAAAAACGCGTCCCTGTCCGGCTTCAGCCATCACCTCCGTAAGCGCCTGGTACATGTCGGCATGTCCGCACCCCTTGCAAAACGACGGGGGACGCTGACGCACCAGCAGGGGGACTTCCCTGCCCTGACCGGCTTTGAGACCCAAAGCAGTGGCAACAATCGAAGGATTCAGCTCCCCGTCACGGGGTACCGTGCCATCCATCCTGCCCAGAACTTTAACGTCACGATCAAGAAGACCCCTTAGTTGCTCCTCTATTATCGGATAACCCTCCTCCAGCACAAGAACCCTGTCGCAATTATCCACCAGCGCTGCAACCTTTTCCCTGTTGAGCGGATAAGCACCCACTGAAAGAACGTGATAATCACCTGCCCTGTCAGCAATGTTTTCCATCAGGTAATTGTAAGCAATCCCGCAGGCAATGACCCCGGTGCCCCTGCCGTTGCCGGTTTTCAGCCTGTTAAGACCGTCAACAGCATCGTCAGTGTACAGTTTCTCATATGCCTCTGCAAGAGCCCTGTACTGCCTCCTGGCTATCGCGGGAAGAAGTATAAACCGACGAGGATCTGAAGGCATTGAAACACTGCTCTGAGCAATCCTATCCCTCCGTGCAACAGATGATCTTGAATGTGCCAGCCTGGTTGTGATCCTGAACAACACAGGAAGCCTGTACCTCTCTGACAGGGCAAAGGCTTCAAAGATCATGTCATAGGCCTCCTGCTGGTTACGCGGTTCCATTACCGGCACCATGGCAAACCTGCCATAAAAGCGTGAGTCCTGCTCATTCTGGGATGAATGCATTGAGGGATCATCAGCAGAAACAACCACCAGTCCTCCGTTGACTCCCGTCACCGCCGAGTTGATGAATGCGTCTGCTGCAACATTCAAACCCACATGCTTCATTGCAACCATTGCCCTCTTGCCGGCATATGACATGCCCAGGGCAGCCTCCATGGCTGTCTTCTCATTTGATGACCATTCACGGTGAACACCGTCTGCCGCAGCCTGCGGCGAAGCCTGGATGTACTCCATAATCTCAGTTGACGGAGTACCAGGATAAGCATACATTCCGCTCAGTCCCGCATCCAGAGCAGCCTGCGCAATGGCCTCATCTCCAAGCAATAAGAGTTTATGCATAATTATTTAGCTTTAGTTAGTTCACAATTACGGTGACAATAAAGATGATTAAAGTTATGTTAAAATCAAGTAGCAAATGTCATTATTGTTTACTTTACGTCATAAAATTATCAGTCTTTGAAGAAGCTTTTTGTGATTTGTATCATGCTGTTGTTCTCTTTCCCGCGGCTGGGTGCCCAGGGCGGTGAGAGACTATATATCCAGATAGACGGCATGACAGCAGATGAAAGGGGATTCATTGTTCGTGATGTAAGTATATATTCAACGCACCTGCGCCGGGGAGCTGCAAGTGATCACAGGGGTATCTTCTCTATAATAAGCACTCCCGGCGATACTGTATTCTTCAGTTGCATAGGCTATAAACCGACACTGCTGACCATCCCCGTAACTGCCACAGGCGATCATTACACAACAGATGTGATGATGGTCACCGATACAATCCATATCGGAGAGGTACTTGTTCTTCCATGGAAGACCTATTCAGAATTCAAGAGGGCTGTTCTCGAAAATAAACCCGAGGACCCCCTGATGGAAAACCTGGAATATAACCTTGCAATGGTCCAGCAGCAGATATGGAGTGACACGCGTCCCACACCCGGTGAAGCATACCACTACACCATGCAGCGGATGTCTGACGAGCTCTACACCAGAGGCCAGCTTCCCGGCAACAACCTGCTCAATCCATTAGCCTGGCAGAAATTTGTCCAGGGAGTTAAAAGCGGAATGCTGAAGAATGAACCCTCAAAGGAGGTCAGGGTTAAGAAGCAAAAAAGCCGCAAGAAAAAAAGGAGAGACTGATGGTCAGGTCTTCAGCCATAAGAGTGCTTACAGCTTCCATACTTCTGTCAGTTATCTCCGCCGGCTTCCTCAACGGACAGATGAAAGTCATCTCCGGTATTGTCACAGATACCACCGGGGTGGGGGTGGCAGGTGCTACGGTGTTCATTCCTTCCGTTGAAAGGGGAACATTGTGCGGAAATGACGGTTCATTCAGGCTTGCCTTCACTCCCGGTGAATCCGGGGAGTTTATGGTCATCTTCTCATGTGTCGGATACAATACTGACACTGTCACCCTGAAAGCAAGCGAAGCTCTTGATGGTATCCGTGTGGCTCTCATCCCTGCAACGACAATTATCGATGGTGTAGAGGTAAGAGCCAGGCGCCCTGACAACATCACCGTGATAAGCATACCAGCGGTAGCAGGTGCAGTTATACCATCGGTAAGCGGAGGTGTGGAGGCAGCGGTTGCCACCCTCCCGGGAGTCAGTACTTTCAGTGAGTTGAGCTCAGGCTATTCAGTCAGGGGTGGCAGTTACGACGAGAACCTCGTCTACCTTAACGGCGTTGAGGTTTACCGCCCGTATCTCCTCCGTACAGGCCAGCAGGAAGGGCTCAGCAGGATCAATCCCGATCTGACCGCCTCAGTAAACTTTTCCCCGGGAGGATTCAGCGCTGCCTACGGTGACCGTATGGCATCAGTGCTTGACATAACTTACCGGGAGCCCGAATACCGTGAGGGATCGGTCTCGCTGAGCCTGCTCACCTCATCGGTACATGCCGGGGCTCACAGTGATGACAACAGGTTCTGGTTCATCGCCGGAGCCCGCTACCGGTCAAATGCCATCCTGCTGGGCGGCCTTGACACCCGCGGCGCCTATCGTCCCCACTTTGCAGATATACAGGCTATCGGAGGATTCCGGCCTGACGGCCGAACAGGAATCACCCTGACTCTATGGGGCTCAATGAACCGTTATACATTCCTCCCGAGAAGCCAGATAACTACCTTCGGCACTTTTGAGAATGCCTACCGTCTGTATGCCTTCTTCGAAGGTGGTGAACGCGACAGATACTATAGCGGAGGCGGAGCGCTCACGCTTGAGCGGAAACACACTGACCGCCACTCTTCAAAGCTGATCATCTCAACCAACCTTGCTGATGAGTATGAGAACCATGACATACGGGGTGCATACAGCCTTTCGGCCCTTGACAGGAATTTGGGAAGTGAAAACAATCCGGATACTCTTCTCAATGCAGGTGCTGGCAGCTGGTTATCACACGCCCGCAACTCCTTCAGGAGTCTCATCTCAGGAGTTTCATACCGCGGCTCACTCTCTTCAGGGAGAAATGGCCTTGAGTGGGGTCTTGCCGTCAGGCATCGCAGCTATGACTCTTTCCGGAATGAGTGGCTCAGGGTTGACTCTGCCGGTTATACACCAGGCCAACCAGGTGATGGGCTGGCTCTGACTTCCCGCACTGTCCTCGGGAATGAGACCCGCAGCCTCACCAGTGAGGGATGGCTCATCAGCCGCAGGCGCTTTGCCGTGGCCGGGCGGGCGTGCGACCTCAACGCCGGGATCAGAGCCTCATATGATACATACAGTTCCGAAATACTTATCTCACCACGCGTATCACTGCGCAGTGAGATTACCCGGCAAGTCTCCCTTTACCTTGCTGCCGGCGCATATCACCAGCCTCCCGAAGGCAGGGAACTGATCCGTGAAGATGGTGAAAGCGGATCTGACCCAAAGGCACAGCGTTCTTACCACCTGACGGCCGGAGTTCGCTATGACTTCACAGCCTGGGAAAGACCATTCAGATTCACCGCTGAAGCCTGGGGCAAACTGTTTGACAGGCTTATTCCATATAAGTCAGACAATGTCAGGCTTATTTACTACGGCGGCAATATTGCCGAAGGATACTCCGCAGGAATTGACATGCGTGTCAATGGTGAATTTGTGCCGGGAGTGGAATCATGGTTCAGCATGTCACTTATGAAATCCGAAATACAGATACCTGAGCTGTCTACCGGCTGGTATCCGGCCCCGTTCGACCAGAGGATGCACTTCAGCATCTTCTTCCAGGATTACCTCCCGGGCCATCCTGACTTCAGGGCACATATCAATATTGCCTTCGGTACCGGAATCCCGACCTCCCCTCCTGGTCATGAACAGTGGGATATATGGTTCAGGATGCCACCCTACAGGCGCATTGATATCGGCTTTTCGAAAGTCCTATTGGGTGCCGGAAGAGCCAACAGGGATTCGTTCATGAAAGAGCTTGTGGCAGGTGTTGAGATATTCAACCTTGCCGATATAAGGAACACAATCTCATATACATGGATAAGGACTGTCAGAAACAGCCAGGGACAGACACGGGAATATGCTGTTCCGAATTATCTCACAAGAAGAAGCCTGAACCTGAAACTGACAGCACAATTCTGACGTATAAAGAGGTCAGAGTGACTTTTTTACTAATTTCGTACCCTGATGAACCGGTTTGAGATCACATTTACGGCAGTGATGGCCACGATCATAATACACCTGACTGTGGCTGTGATCTTTATGTCTGTAAAAATCTCAGCACTCAGGCGTGAGATCGCCGCCGAGATCATACTGTCAATAGATGAGGAGATGCCGGATCCTGCAATGGAGAAGGCCATTGAGCTTGCAAAGAGCGACCAGTTCCAGGGCATCAGCCCTGAGGAGATGGTAAACATAATCAAGAATATTGCTGACAAGCCTCTGGACATTGATCCCAAGGAGTATGAGGACATGGTCAAGGAGGAGATGATCAAGAGCGGTCTTCTTAATGAAAATAACTTCATTGACCAGCAAAAGATGGCGGAGGAGGCAGGGATGGAAGAGATTGCTGCCACACCTGAGGAGGTAAAGCCCCAGATCACCGAGAAGAAGGAGAAACCCCAGGAACAGGGGACTTCCGGGGGTCCCACAAGGATTTTTATGATCTTGCCGGCCGCCACCATGTCTACCTCCCTATACCTATTTACAAGTGTGAGGGTGCAGGTCAGATAACGCTCGCCATTGTGGTTGACCGCGGCGGAAATGTACTTAAGGCCGAGCCGGCCTCAAAGCTTTCCACCACAAGGGATCAGTGCCTCACCGAGACTGCTGTGGAGCATGCACTCAAAACAAAGTTCAACGCTGACCAGAGCGCTCCCGAAAAGCAGGGAGG
>Ga0116144_10006336_pt1 | contig 10363 bp, 5 predicted proteins | sample AD_UKC035_MetaG_FD_89746 | JGI IMG/M metagenome (GOLD analysis project Ga0116144, IMG submission 89746) | Active sludge microbial communities of municipal wastewater-treating anaerobic digesters from USA - AD_UKC035_MetaG | ecosystem: Engineered > Bioreactor > Anaerobic > Digestate | place: USA... | reverse complement strand
AGCTACTTGGTTACGGCATGCCTTACGAAGTTGAAGTTGAGAACGACGAAGGTAAACTGATCAAGACTAAGGTGTCTACTGGACCACAATTCAAGCGAAACAACCCACTACCATACGACGTGATCCTGTGTGACGAATATGCGATGGTGAACCATGAAATCCATCGTAACTTAATCGATGCACTCAAACCAGGTGCAGCGATCCGCATGTTCGGCGACGTTAACCAGCTTAAGCCGATCGAAGAAAACAAGCTCGAAGCAGAGAGGCCGACACCGTTTCAGACTGTTCTCGAAAAGCATGTTGGCATCGAACTCAACGTTATTCATCGACAAGCCGAAGGTAGTGGTATCGCGGAGAACGGTAGCCGTATTCTTCGTGGCGTCATCCCACAACGGTTTCCTGATTTCTTCATTCACTACACTGATCAACCGATTAACAAGTTGAAGGACTACATTCTCGAACGCGGTGCGGAGCATGACGAAGACTTCTCCAAGCCGGAGTTTCAAATCCTTACAACGATGAACAAGACTTGGGTCGGTGTTCTTCGACTTAACCAAACTATCCAAACGTTGTATTGGGACAACAAGGCAGACTTCATGGAGTTGCCTAGACACCAGTGGGGAGTAAACAAAACAGACAACCCACCGATCCGTGTGCAAGTTGGTTCTAAGGTAGTGTTCACTACCAACATCTACGACTTGTATCCAGACAACCATGACGAAGAAGTGCAGTATGCTTTCAACGGCGAAGTCGGTAACATCGTTGCACTTCACGAGGACGGCAGTGTTTCCATCGACTTCGGTGATCGCGTAGTGATGATACCGCCACTTGTTGTCACCACGAATAAGAAAGGAAACATTGTAGAACTTGACCCGCGCAAGAGTATTGATTTAGCATACGTTCTCACAACTCACAAAGCGCAGGGAAGCCAATACAATCATGTCGTGGTAGTCTTGAACAAGTCTACTTCGTTTTCACAGTCACGACGCAACTTCTACACCGCCATTACTCGTGCGTCGAAAGTATGCACGGTCATTACGGACCAATACTCAATTAGCAAGTCAACCAAGTATAAGGACTGATGACATGGCAAAGGCAGTGAAGACCGATAACGTAGTCTCACTGCCGCAACGTCGAGGACCGCACCAGATTGTGTTTGTTAACGGTCCTCGGCATAGCGGCAAAGACACGTTTGCAGTTTACGCCGAGAAGCACTTGCTTAACGTTCGCAAAGCTAAGTTTGCAGAAGCACTCAAACTCGGTTGCAAGCATCTGTTCAACATCGACGACGCTACATATCGTGAGTTTGAAGAGATCGGCAGTAAGATGAAACTCGAACCACGTCCAGAGTTGTTCGGTATGTCGTGGGTCGATACACTAATAATGGCATCCGAACAGTGGATGAAACCAAGCTTAGGCAACGGTGCGTTTGGTTACATCCTTGCTAACAAACTAGCCCATCGAACTATCGCACCATGCACAATAGTAACAGATTGTGGGTTTGAACATGAAATACTTCCAGTTGTTACTCGCTTTGGGGCGGAATGCTGCCATCTGGTTAGGTTGCATCGCCCTGGTTTTACTTTCGCTGGTGACAGCCGTGGTTATGTTTTCCTTGATAATGATCGTCTTCCAACTGGAATGACAGCCTACGACATCGACAACGACGATCAGATCGATATCTTTGAGTTAAAAGTTCAACGAGTTATGAACAAAATACTCAAGAGGCCCATGTGATTACAGACACAAAAGAACTTAACAAGGAAGTTGCGTTCCTTTGCGCAAGTCGTGACATTGAGTTCCAGTGTGGAGCAAGTGGACCGATTAACGCTGAGGTCGTTGTCATCGCAGAGGCGCCCGGTGAACGTGAAGTCAACACCAAGGCGCCTCTTGTTGGTAACAGCGGTAAGCTACTGTGGGACATCCTACGCAATTACAAACTTAATCGATTAAGTGTCTACACTACCAACGTTGTAAAGCGGAGACTTATCTCCGTAGAAGCTAACGTCAAGAAGAAGAAAGACGCAATCGGTGTGCAAGAGCTACACGCTTACACCGAAGTGCTACACGAGGAACTACGCAATCTTCCCAACGCGAAATATTTTCTACTACTCGGTAACTACGCACTTCGAGCAATGATGGGCGTCAACGGAATAACCAAGTATCGAGGATCAGTAATCCATGGCGAGTTTCAAGGACGACCTGTTACTTACATCTGCGCTAATAACCCCGCAGCCGCTCTACATGAACCCGCTCAGGAACTTGTATTCAAGTTTGACTTACATAAATTCCACCGGGCGATTAGCGGAAAGATCAATCAGCCAGACATACTATACCGAACTAATCCAACGTATCGAGAAATCTTTGACTATCTGGATGCAGCGCAAACGCATGGCAGAAATGGCGGCCTCGTTGCGTTCGATATCGAAGGGATGGGAGGCTTCACAGCATGCGTCGGAATTGCAATCTCAGCAACCGACGGAATGTGCATCAACTTCCGATCACAAGGAACCAACCGATTTACTGTAGAAGAGGAAACCAAGATACGCCTACGACTACAGCAGTTGTTCGCTGATAAATCGATTAAGTTCATTGCACAAAACGCTAACTTCGATATGACTTGGTTGTGGTTCAAGGATCGTATTCAAGTTCACGCTACTTACTTCGATACGATGCTAGCACACCACACGTTGTATCCAACACTACCACACGGTTTGGACTTCCTTACCGCTCAATACACTGACTATCCTTACTACAAGGATGAAGGTGGTAACTGGCGCGACGAGAACGACGTTGATGTATTTTGGGAATACAACATTAAAGACTGTTGTTACCTTCACATCATCGCCGAAGCACAGATCAAGGAGTTACGTGATCAAGGATTGTATGACTTCTTCATCAATCACGTAATGCGGCTACAACCACACCTTGTTAAAGCAACAGTGTTAGGAGTTAAGGCTGATGTCGAACGGAAACAGCAACTTATTGATACCCTCACAGATGACCTGGCAGCAACGAAGGCGCGCGTTGTTGATGCTGCACGTGTTTGCGTTGGAGACCCCACTTTCGACCTTAATCCAAACTCATCGCAGCAACTTAAACGCCTATTCTTTGAACGGCTCAAGCTTGTCGGACGCGGAACAAGCACAGATCGAGAGAACAGAGATCGCATTGTTAAGCATCCACGAACATCTCACGAGGCTAAACAACTCATTGAGCATCTTAATGAGTATCTCGAAAAAGCAAAGTTCTTCTCCACCTACGTCAACTCCCGACTAGATGTAGACGGTAACTTCCGTTGCGAATACAAACAAACGGGAGTGCAGTCAGCACCTGGACGGTTAAGTTCGTCTCAGACTATGTGGGGCAACGGTCTGAACTTGCAAAACATTCCAGAAGAAGCGAAGGACATGTTCATCTGTGACGATGGATATACCTTCGTTTACTTCGACAAGGCACAGATCGAAGCTCGGATCGTTGCTGTGCTTGCTAACATCGAAACATGGAAGGAGCAATTTGAACGTGCAAGACTGGAGCCAGGAAGTTACGATGCACATTGCGCTCTTGCCGCCGATATGTTCAAGTTACCATATGACGATGTTCCCAAATCGGACACCGACGAACATGGCAACAGGACTATACGTTACGTTGCGAAGCGGTGTCGCCACGGTCTTAACTATCGCATGGGGCCGGATACTCTAGCTACAAAAGCTGGTTTGTCACTGATCGAAGCGACTAAATCGTATAACATCTACCATCGCACAACACCGGAACTGCGTGTGTGGTGGGCAGACACTATCAAGGAAGTCAAGACAACTGGAATGTTGTTCTCACCACTCGGTAGAAGGTGGATAATGTTGGGCCGGTTTGACGAAACTATGATGGATAGCATTATTGCATTCAAACCTCAGTCAACGGCAGGTGATCATGTGTCCTCAATCATCTACAAATCCCAAGAAGACCCCGAGTGGCCATCGGACGCAGCAGCAGTCATTCTCAACATTCATGACGCTCTTGTTGCTAGGGTCCGTCTTGATAGTGTTGCTCGGGTTATTAAAGTGTTCAACCGATATAATCTCGAACCTATTAGGATAAACGGTTACGACCTAATAGTTCCGGCTGACTACGCTATTGCTGAACCAGACGAACATGGTGTTCGTCGGTGGTCCACCTTAAAGAAGGTTAAGGACCTAACACCCTACTTGGAGACAGTATAATGACTGGTGAGTTCTCACTCTCAACGCCCGTTCCTCCAATCTCAGCGGCTCTTATCTACGAGTTCCGAGATGAGAAACGGCCCAATCCACACACCAACAAACCATACGAACGAGGAGCAGTTTGGTGTGCCATAACCATCGACTGCAAACACGTGTTCATCGATAAAGCAATCTTCGACCAGATGAAGCAAGTGTCAGCAGAACGTCCGCTCGACTTCGCACTTCGATCCGTTATCTTATGCGGTGAGTTGTATCTACACGCTATCTCAACCGGCTTCTTGAAACGGGTGACGCAAGAAGAGTTCTTGGCTATGGCGGCTAACGACCAGAAGCTTCTGTCAGCCACAGACGCCACTGTCTCAACTCATTAATCGATTAAGTAGGACGATTGGCGATGCGTATTCCGAAAGTGAAGCCAGGAACGTTCATCGATATGTTCCTGACACACATGAACAACATGGAAACCGCAGTGGAGTATGACCTGTTCGGTGCATTGTGGTTGTTGTCATTAGCTTGTCAACGGGATATCTACGTCGATCGTCCTACGCTTCCCGTTTACATGAACCTTTATACTATATTCGTTGCGGACAGCGGCATCACTCGAAAGTCAACAGCGGTAACACAAGTTGCTAAGATCGCAAATGATTTCTTGGAAAACGAACCGCAACTCATGTTGTTGGAAGGGAAGACAACTCCAGAGAAACTCGATGAAATACTACATCAGTCAACGGGAACTCATGGAACAGGGCGTGTTGCAATCGCCATTAGCGAACTTGCCGTGTTCCTTGGTCTTGAGCGTTACACCAATACAATGCCAATACTGCTCACGGACTTGTTCGATAGCCCATCGACTAGGAAGGCGGGAGGCTCGCTTACTCGCGGCGAGGTTACACAACGCAATCTCTTCGTCTCCTTCCTTAGTGCTTCCACACCTAGTTGGCTTTATCAAAGCGTTAACCCAAATGTTGTCGCAGGTGGGTTTTCCAGTCGTTGTTTGTTCGTGGTGTCTGACAAGAGTAAGCGAAGGATTGCTTGGCCATCAGGAAATACAAGGACAGATGGACTTGTTCACCGACTTAGTATCATTCGAGAAGAAGTCAGACGGTTCAAACGAATAACGCTGGACACGCCAGCGATGAAAGCGTTTACGAACTGGTATCTACGACGAACTACATCCGTCGATCCATTCACTGCATCATTTGAGAGTAGGGAAGCTGATCATGTTCTACGGATTGCCGGTCTTCTTTCCGTTAACGACCAGAAGTATGTCATCAGCGTTGACAACATACGAGACGCAATACGCCTCGTCACAGACTGTAAAGTATCTGGAAGCAAGTTATTTGAAGGAACTACAGCTCGAACTACCTATGTTTTGGGTGTCACGAAAATACGCGAAACGCTTATTTCAGCAGGCGCTGACGGAATTGGCCGAGCCAGGCTCTATAATTCCGTTAGAGGACGACTTTCAAATTCTGAATTTGATGCCGTTATCGAAGTCATGCACGAACTGGGAGCCTTACAGCAATTTGAAATTAAGCTTGGACCTGGACGCCCTTCTACGTTGTATCGAGGAACCAAGCTACTCGCTTCCAAGAAGTTTACAAAGACAGTGTTGGATCGTATGGCTTAGTCAAATTGATCAATGCCACGAGACCAATCAATCCTGGTTACATCAACTTGCTTACCAACTATCTTGCTTAGTTCCATATTCAGGTCTGTCAGAATACCCGCCACATCGTCATACTGACTACGTAACTGAGTCAGTAGTGTATTCCGCATGTCAGTTACCGTCGTCGGTGGGAGTGAAGACAACCTAAGTGCTTCAATTTGCTTCTTAGTGTCGTTAATCCTCGGCACTAGCGTCTGGTCTAACCTAGTTGACACTTTGCTCGCCCATGCAATAAGCGGCGCCATCTGTGGATCAGGACTAATCTTCGGATCAACAGGCATGTCAACTACCTGCCCGCGCGAACGGGTTAGACCAATGTTCTTCAAATCGCTCTTGAACTGAGACAACGGTTTAATCGCTCGCAGTGCGTCATCCGTTCGGTTAATCAACGGAGTTCGTGCTGCGAGTGGATTATTCGCGTCCCACAAGAGAGCATTACCCATCGGAAGGTTCTTCTTCTGTAGTTCGCGCCAATCCTCCGTAACTCTACCAATCACTACATCAGGCGGCAGTCCATCACGCCAAGCGTTCTTACCAGTCAACGCCATCTGCATCATGTTCTGTCCAGCGATACCGAGTAGCGACGTTACCAAGCTCTGAAACGCACGTCCGCTTTGTGTCTCGAACAACGGATCGATTGTAGGACTGACACCTGGCATACCCGGTGGCACAATGTCAGCCGTTGTTGTCATCTTCGAGATGTCGCCAGAACGAGCATTACGGTAAATACGATCCAATGACGGATCGATACTGCGTCCCATAAGGATCGATGGAGGAAGATCGACACCAATCGGCATAGGCGGCGAAAGGAACTGCGAGGCTCCTGTCATCGTCCTGTCCACCGTAGACTGTGTTATGTGCTTACTGAAGAAGTCAGCTAAACCAGTGCGGATCATGCTTCCAATGTCGTCGTCTTTCAGCGCCATAACAACGCCTAGACCATCGAGTAACACTTGACGAACAACCGGCGAGAACGCACGCAAACCTTGTGGTAGATTAATCGCAATGGCGTCTTTCGGATCACGTCCCGGAACGTAGAAGTAGATGTTACCCGCTGCTTCGCTATTGGTAAGGTTCTGCAAGTGATCAACTGCGTCTTGTCCACTAAGCAAAGCGGAGAAGACTTCTATCATGTGTGGAATGCCGAGACCAACACTAAGTCCAGTTGCTGTTGCGATCGGTGCTTCTCGAAACGCACGAGCAACACGCGCAATCTCTTGAACGAACACGTTACCATACAACGCAGTTGCGTTATACACACGTGAGAAGTTACTCGCACCATGCGTTCCAGGATCGCCAGTCGCTTGCCTAGTCTCGTAAGCCAGTTTGTTCGGTGCAACCTTACCCTTATTCAAGCGAAAGAACTGCTCGTGTCCGGCTTCAGCAATGATGCTGTTCATCGTGTGAGCGAGTTCGTTCAACTTAATCATATAAGGAGTTGCGGGACCGAAGAAGCCAGTCGGCCGAAACAACTCAGGCACCATGTTGTTAATCGCAGAGAATACTCGTTCATCGTGACCTTGGAAGCCAGTCGGAACAGGCGTAGCGGAGTAGCCACCAGCGTTCATCGCACCGACACGCTGCATTTCGCCTCGGATACTGTTCTCCCAAGCGTATTGCAAACGAGAGTGCAGTGCGTTAACCGCGTTGTCGCCGAGTAGTTGGCGCAAGTTGAGGTTAATCACATTCTGCGATGTTGGATGCAGCATGTTCGCAAGCCCACGAGAGAACTCTGCTCCCGTTCCTGCGATAACTTCACGAAGCAACGTAGGAATTGCAGTTGGATCGCCTCGGAATGCAACATGGTCTCTAGTTGCAAACTGAATTAGCTTATCAAGATAACCACCGGCCATACCTTCGGGCCGGATCATCGAGATTTCCGTTGCACTACGAATTGCGTTGATTGGCGCAAACCAACGACCTGTTAACGCAGCAGGAAGTCCTGTAATCGTAGACTGAATAAGCTGCCTTGCTTGGTTAGCAATTCCAAGATGTGTTCCGAGTGCAGTTGGAGACATGCGCAATGCTTCGCGCAACGCACTATTGTGCACACGGAAGTATCGAAGATCGCCGTTGATGCGCACAGGTAGAACATCGTGTGGAACTTCTACACGTTCGCCTGGTTTCAGCGGGGCACCCGGCCTCCACTCTTGGAATACCTTAGCAGCGTTTTTGTTAGTGTCCTGAAAGTAAAGTCCAGCCTGAATAGTCTCTGCTCGTAGCTTATTCAACTCCATAGAGCGGTAAAGCGACTCATAATGTTGCTTATCCAACTCCCAAGCTGGGATATTGGCATTCATCTTACCAGTGTTGTAGCCCAACGCACGTGCTTCTAGCGGATTGTCGATAATGCCGCTCATATCGTGGTTGCTAAGGTAGTTTCGGTGCTTACTCTTCAAATTCTGCGCTTCGGCAGGTGTAAGCATCTTGCGATCCACTAGAATGTCCGTCAAACGGTCGTGGATCACAGTTGCTTCGTTAAGTAAGCGGTTAACTTCGGGATCAGCACGTCCGGCAGACGCAATTCGCTGCAATTCTGGTGTTGACCACTGTGTAAGTCCAACAGTTGCACCGCGAGACAAGCGATTGTCGAGTTCGTCCAGTGCATGACGTGCATCGCTATAGAGTTGCTGCCGATCTGGTGACAACCGAGCAAGGTTCTTGAAGTGTTGATACGGCGACGGCATACGATGACCAGTTACAGGGTCCAATCCTGTCTCCATAGTCATCTGAAACCGTGAATGGAACGCATGATCGTTGTTATACATCCCAAACTCATGCTTCATCCACTCACCAACAGTCTTCGATGGTGCAACTTCTTGAGCATAAGCGGACAACGTAGCGTTCTTGTCAACAAACTGCGTCTTTAACTCAGTTGCTTTACTCGTTGCGGCTCCTGGCAATGGTGCTTCAGGCAATCCAGCGTTAAATCCTTCCGGTTGCCCTGTGTTAATCTTCTCCAACGCTGAATTGAACGGCTTACTAATCTTCTCATACCGTGCAGCACGTTCGCCCATCACCTTGTTGACGATGCTCTCTCCCCACTTGTTCCGTGCAGCCATCAGCGTGAGGATACCGGCACCTGTTAGGATCGCCCCACCCCAGGTCCAGCCGGTGTTAGGGTCAAACGTCGGCGCTACAGGCTCGAACGGGATGTCAGGCGCGTCCGTAGTGATCGGTGCCGCCTCGACGGTCGTAGGCTGGGACGGCTGAACGGTGCTAGGAGCCGCCTCGGCCGCCGACAACTTAAACGATTGAGTAGTTTGATCGGGCAGGAGGATGCTTGTGTTCGGTGGCGGTCCTACATTCTCGGTCGCAGCCTGTGCTTGGTTCGCTTTGTCGATCTGATCTGCTGCAATCTGCACACCAGCGTCAATACCACCACCAATTACTGGCGCAGACTTCATAACAGTGCCAGGAAACGCAAATTCACTAAGCAGTTCCGCTGCACGAGGCAACGTTGACATAGCTCCACGACCGATAAACGGTCCCATACTACCCGCAGCGTCGGCAACCGAGTTTAGTTTAGTCTCGATTGGGTTAGCAGGTGTGGTTTGCGGTATAAGCGCAGCAACTGAACCCGGTGCAAGACGTTGATCATACAACTCCTGTGCTCTTTCAGCACCTGGAAGATGCGCATCAGTCCCCAACAGTCCCTTACCGATGAGGTTCTGTGCCAAGTCAACGGTTGAATACAGTCCGTTAGCTACGTTAGGGATGAATTTCTCAACACCCTGTGCGTTAGGACTAGACAAGATTTGCGAAATGAAGCCAGGAGCAAGATGCGTTAACGCACGTGGAATACCGTTGATGATATTCCACATGTCCTGTTCATACTTCGCTCGTCCAGGATCACCAGGAGCAGCGCCAGGACCATACAAGTCGAGCATATCGACTCCTTACTTCAACCGATACTCAACATCGCGGTTTTGTGCATCGAGACCAACAATACCACCATTCGGTCCACGAGTGAACTTACCACCGTTTTGAATAGCTTTATTCATAATCGCTTGGTGAGCAGCTGGATCGATGGACTTAATCTTGTTGACTTCTTGTGCCATTGTATTCTGATCGACGGCAACAGCCATACGCGATGGACTAGTGTTTACAGTGTTATTCTTACCAACTGGTGCGTTGGGATTAGTCGTCGTTCCTTGTGGAATTGGTTGATCACCGTCAACACGACCGTATCCACGAATAACAGTGCCAGGCGGTGCAATGGAACTAAGCGCTTGTTTAACGTTCGATCCAAGCGGAAGTCCGTTAAGCGACACTTCAGCATTGCCAGTGATTGGATCATACTTGACCTGCATCTTCGGCCCCTTACCACCTGCACTAGCATTTGCGGCAGCAAGACGACCAGCAGCATTAACGCTTGCCGCTCGAACCATAGGCGGGTCAACTCGGTTAACTGGCATGTTGATCCGACTTGCGATGTCCGGCAAGTTCGGTTCAATACCAGCATTAACCAAGCCTT
>Ga0116144_10006333_pt1 | contig 10367 bp, 8 predicted proteins | sample AD_UKC035_MetaG_FD_89746 | JGI IMG/M metagenome (GOLD analysis project Ga0116144, IMG submission 89746) | Active sludge microbial communities of municipal wastewater-treating anaerobic digesters from USA - AD_UKC035_MetaG | ecosystem: Engineered > Bioreactor > Anaerobic > Digestate | place: USA... | reverse complement strand
CGAGATGACGCTTGTCGCCTCGCCGCTATCGATGAACTGCGTCAGCCTTTCCTCGATCAGGCGCACCTTGTCGTCGACAAAGGCGAATGTCGCGCCTTCCTGACCGCTGACCGACATGAAAAGGCGGCCGCGATCTTCTCTCGGCGTCAGCTCCCGCGGCAGGTTCTGATAAGCGAGCCAGCCGAACGCCGCAAAGCCGATCGAAAGGAAAACCGGAATAAAGGGGCGCTCGACCAGAAAGGAGAGAAACCGCCGATAGACGCGCGTCGCGCCCGTTTCGCCGGCCGCCGACGCCCGGTTCGCCGCAGCGCGGCTGAAGCGAATCGACAGAACCGGACACAAGGTCAACGCGACGATCGATGACGCCGCCACGGCGAAGGCGAGAACAAAGCCGAATTCGGAAAACAGCTGGCCCGCCTGACCCGGCAGGAAAGAGATCGGAATAAAAACGGCGGCGAGCGTCGCTGTCGTCGCAATGACGGCGAAAACGATCTCGCGCGTTCCAAGAACCGCCGCGGCGCGCTTGCCGGCGCCGTTCGCTTTCCAGCGTTCGATGTTTTCCGTGACGACGATCGCGTCGTCGACGACAAGCCCGGTCGCCATGACAAGCGCGAGGAGCGTCAGGAGATTGATTGAGAAACCGGCGAGATAGATGGCGGCGATCGTGCCGAGCAGCGAGACCGGTATCGCCACCGCCGGAATGAGCGTCGCGCGCCACGACCGTAAAAACAGGAAGATGACGCCGATCACGATCAACGTCGCCGCAATGAGGCTGCGGACGACCTCATCGATCGAGCGTTCGATGAAAACGGAATCATCGGAAGAAACCCCGATCGCAACGCCGGCCGGCAGGCTTCGGTTAAGCTCTTCAACCGCGCGGCGAACGCCCTTCGACACGGCGACGGTGTTCGACTGCGCCTGGCGCTGAACGCCGACGCCGACGCCCGGCTTGCCGTCGATGCGCGCCGATGTCGATTCATCCTCAAACGACCATTCGACGACCGCGACATCGGCAAGCCGCGTCTTGTCGTCGAGACGCAAGGCGCCGATTTCCTCGGGGCTCGTCGCCGGCGTTTCGGCGCGGATCAATATTTCCTGCGAGGCGTTGCGCAGCCGGCCGGCGGACGCGGTGATCGAGGCGGTCGAGACAAGCCGCGCGACGTCATCGACGGAAAACCCGCGCGCGGCGAGCGAAGACGGCATGATCCGGACACGAATGGCGCGGCGGCGATCGCCGTAAACCTGCGCCTCGGCGACGCCCTCCACCGACTGGATGCGCGGCTGGATGACATCCTCGACAAGATCGGCGAGATCGGCCGCAGACATCGTTTCAGCCGAAACGTTGAGGCGCATGATCGGCGATGAATCATTATCCGCCTTGACGACCGTCGGCTCCTCAACGTCTTCCGGCAGCCGCCGCGCAACGGCGGAAACGGCGTTCTTCACATCCGTCGCCGCGATATTGATGTCGATGCGCGAAGAAAATTCGGCGACGATGCGGCTGCGCTCGCGCGAGGAGGATGAGGAAATGCCGATAACGCCGTCAACCTGCGCAACCGCGCTTTCGATCACCGACGTCACTTCCGCGTCGATCGCTTCAGGCGTCGCGCCGGGATAGCGCGTGTCGATCGTGACGACGGGCGAATCGACATCGGGCAGCTCGCGCACCTCAACGCCTGTCAGCGCGGCGAGGCCGGCGATCAGGATGAGCAGATTGAGGACGCTCGCCAGCACAGGGCGGCGAATGAAGACGGCGATGAAGCCGCCGTCCGGCGCCTCATTCATCGGCTGGCGGCTTTCCTCTTGCGCCATGTCAGGGCGCGCCGCTCGCCGCGGTTTCGCCCCGGCTTGAAACGTCGCGCGCGGCGGGGAAGCTCATGCCCGGCCGGACGCGATCGGCGCCCTCGACGATAATGACGTCGCCGGCCTCGACCGCGCCCTCGATGATCGCCGCTTCATCGCGCCGCTGCAGAATGACGACGGCGGCGCGGATCGCCGCGCCGTCTTCGGAGAGCTTCCAGACGAAAGCGCCCGTCCGGTCCCATTGCACTGCGAGACCCGGTGCGGAAAGCGCGGCGGCGCCTTCATTGGTCGTCGTCACGGCGTAGGTGGCGCCGGGAAGAATCTCGCCCGCTGCGGGTTCGAATGTCGCTTCAATGCGCAGCGTTCTTGAAAGGCTGTCGACGCGACTGTCAATCGCCGTCACCGCGCCGGAAATCGCATCGCCTGATGCGCCCGCGAGAACGGCGTCGACGCGCTGTCCTTTGCGAACGGCCGTCGCCTCTTCCTGCGGCACCGCGAATTCGATGATCAGGGCTGAAAGATCGTCAATCGTCGTCACGATGTCTCCGGCGCGGACATAATCGCCGGCCTCAATATCGATAAGGCCGACGGCGCCGTCGAACGGCGCGCGGATGGTGCGCTGACGAAGCGCGTATTCGGCGCTGCGCAGGTCGGCTTCGGTCGCCTTATAGGCGTTGAAGGCGGCGTCGGCCTCCATGCGCGAGGCGCTGTCTTCCTCATAAAGCGCGCGGTAACGATCGGCGTTCGCCTTGGCGATCGGATAATCGGCGCGCGCTTTCGCCAGCGCGATCCTTTGCTGCTCGTCGTCGAGCTTCAAGACGATGTCGCCTGCTTTCACTTGCGAGCCTGCGCGCGCCGGCGCCGCCTCGACAAGGCCCGTCGCCTCGGAGACGAGCGTGACGCTTTTGACGGCGCGTCCCGAACCGATCGCGTTGATCGTGCGGCCGACACTCGCGGCCTCAACGATTGCGGTCGTGATCGCCGGCGCGGCGGCGCCCCGAGAAAAACCCCCGCCGCGCGGGCCGCCGCCGGCTTTCGGATCATCCGCAGGCGCGGAGAAAATCGCCGCCGCGACGAGACCGATAAAGATCCCGATCGCTGCGCCGGCGGCGAAAACGCGAGGAACCCGCACCATCAGCCGTTCCCTGAAGCCTTTCTTCCGTCGACCGAAGTCATTTCCATCCCAGCTTAAGCCTATACGGTTACGAATTCTCCGCCGTTCACCGCGGCGCGGCGAAAAGCGGCCGAAATTCGGGCGCATAACCCCTTAAATAACGGCTCGGCCACGAAAATCCGTCGGCGGCGGCCTATCTTTCGGACCGGGGCGCAACGTCCGCGCCGTCAGCATCCGCCCTGAGCCGGGCGAGGTCCGCGCGCGCATAGCTTTCCCCGGCGTCGAGCGCAGCGCGCAGCAGACGCTCGGCCGCGACGAGATGCGCGGCGGCCCGCGTCGCATCGCCCTGCAAGCGCGCCAGAAGAAAAGCGCGGCGGCGCAGTTCCGGATCGTCCGCCTCCGCGATCAGCCGCTCATAGACGGCGAGCGCTTCGGCGGGTCGGCCTTCAAGAGCGGCGCGCTCAGCAAGGTGCGTGCGGAAAAATCGGCTGTCGGCGTCAAATCCTTTCGCCCGTTCAAGATGCGGATTGGCGAGCGCGGCATCGCCCGCATCGAGATAGGCGCCGGCGGCCGACGTTTCCGCCCAGCCGGCAAGCTGATCGGCGCCCTCGGCCTCGGCGAAGGCGGCGGCGCGCGCAAAAGCGGCGGCGGCGAGGTCAGGCGACCCGATCGCCGCATAAACGTGCCCCAGCGCCGCGGCGACGTGAAAACCGTCCGCATCCTCCGCCCGCGCAGGCAATAGAGCCCGCGCTTCATCGGCGCGCCCCAGACCGAGAAGCGCTTCGACTTTCAACGCCGCGATCGCGCCGTCGTCGACATCGGCCGTCGTCAGCGCCTCGGCTTTCGCCGCCCATTCAAGCGCCTCGTCGAAATGATGGCGAAAGGCGGCGATGCGCGCCTTCATTTTGAAGCCTTCAACGCTTTCAAGAAGCGAAAGCGAAGCGTCGCTTTCCGCAAGCGCGGCGTGAATGAAAGAAGGGTCATGCGTCTCACGCGCCTTGTCGAGATAGGCTTGCGCCAATCCCAAATGCAGCGCGTAAACGCCCGGATGGGCTTCTATGCGTCCGGAATAATATTGAATGCGCGCATCGGCGTCGCTCGCCTCTTGCGGCGAAGAGGCGCAACTCGCCGCCGCGATCGCGGCCAGCATAAAAATGCGGCGCATTTTTGTAGCCCCCGCGTCTAGAGCGGACAGGCGGGGCCGGGCCCCGGCGGCGCGACGCCGTATTGCGGCGGAGCCAGATAGGGAAAATCCGCCAGAAACGGCACGTCATTCGCCGATGGGCAAGGATAATCATTGGCGAGGATATTCTGCCCGAACGGCGCGATCAAATTGACAACGTCATCGGTCAACGCGCGCCCGTTCGGAAAGGCGGCGGGCCTTGACGCATCGTAAATAACGACATCCGGACGAAGGTTCAGCAGCAAGGCGTATTGATGCGGCGAGGTTTCGTTCCTGAGATTGAGATCGGCGCCGTCGACCCCGACGCAGACCGGCTGCGGGCATTGCGAACGCAAGGCGCGCGCGCCGAGCTCGCTGTATGGGCCGGCGATATCCGGCACGTCCGACGTCGCCCAGACGAGAAGCGTCTTGTTTTCAGGCTTCGCTTTCGGCTTGCGCTTTTTCTTTTGCGGTTTCTCGCCCAGCGCGTCGGCGAGTGGAAACTCGACGACGATCGCCGCGACATTGCGCCCGATCTGGGGCCCGCGAATAAAAGGATCGTCGCGCATGCCGGCGAACAGTTTGATGTTCTTTTCCTGACGTCCGGAAAGCCCCGACGTCGCGAGTTCCAGAGTCCCGTTGCGATCGAAGGTGAAAGTCAGCGTGATATCCGCGCCGACGCCTTCCGGATCAACGATCGTTCCGCCGAATTGCGCGTTGTCGACCGGGTTGTCGAATGAGACGGCGCTGTGGTTGTCGATATGAAGCCGCAAGGTGAGATCCGACGGGAAGCGATAGGAAAGCGCGGCGAGATTCGGAAACGTGCTGAGCGCAAGAACGAGATTGTCGCCGTCCCTGAATACGTGCAGATCGCTGATCCGCGCGTCATGGCGCGCCAGCGCGATCAGGTTCGGCGTGTCGCCGTGATCGGCGGCGATCGCCGGCGCCGCTCCCGCCGCCGCGGCGAGCGCAAGCGCAAGACCGGCGAAAAACTTTTCGATTCGCATTTTCTTCCCCGTATAACCGCATCCATCGACAAACAGCCTAGCGCGGCGACCGGGGCGGCGCAGCATAAAACGGCTTCAATGCGATCTATTCGCTTCAAGCGCGAGCGCGAACCGGCGCTTTCAACCGGTTGGTGCGCCATATCGCCAACAAATGAACGGCGGCGCCTACGCGCCGAGAATTTCTCGGATCTTATTGACGCCGTCGAGATTGAATTTGCGGTAGAAAGCGGCGGCCTCTTCCTCGCCCATGCCGATCGGTTCGAAATCGGAATGCAGATTAACAAAGCAGGCGTCGTCGCCATGAGGTTCGAGACGGATGCCGCCGCGATAGGATTTGTAGGGCAGCGGGCCGCGTTCGACGACCGTGTAGCGGCAGGTGAAATTCTCATTGTCGAGAAAATCGAGACGCTCGCGCACGACCCCGCCGTCCGGCAGGAACGTCGTCCGCACGAGACCTTCGGCCGTCTCATCCATTGCAAGGCCCTTGGCGAATAGGCTGACGACAAGCTCTTCGGCGCGAGCGGCAACAAACCGCCGATAACGCTCACCAATCACGCTGGCGCAACCAGCCCGCCGTCGTGAAAGAGCCGGAAAAATCCATCGTCCGGCGAGGGCAAGTTGGGGAGCGGATCAGTCGGAAGTTTCCAGTTTACAACGGCCCTAAAGAAGGGGGACGGTCACACCGCCCAGTCGTTGTTATCGGGGTCGTCGTAATCGATGAACCAGACCTTGTCGCCGCGAAGCGATCCGTCCGCGTCGTGAAACTCAACATCGGCGCCGTCGGTCAGAAGGCGGTGGAGGCGCCGGTTTTCCTCAACGAGCGAGGGCGTCTCGGTGGAAAGGAGCTGCTTGATCGCTGCGCCCTGCGCCTCCGGCGGGATTGACGGGTTGAGCCGCGCGACCGCGGCTTCGAGGCGCTTTTCGAGGATGACATCGCCATAAGATGCGCGTTCCGCCTTCGCTCCGCAATGGCTACTGCCGGATCGGCCTTCCATCGGCACCAATCTCATGGTTACATAACAACTGGCTGCGCAATCCGGGTTTGGTCAAGGGTATTGCGCAGCACCGGAGCCTCAAATGCGGACCAAAGAGGCGAACATCGGACTTATCAGCGAGCGGATACATACGCTTATCAAGCAGCGGTGACAGGCTTGCAGGCGCAAGCTGGACACATACAGGCCGCACTCGCTGTGGATAAGGCTACGAAGAACCATAGCGAAGTGACGGAAATATTGAATAAGCTTCGCGTGAAGGCGCCGGACATAAATCGACAACTCGATAAAGCCGCCGAGTATTATGAAAAACTCTACCAGCGGCTGCACAATCGGCGACGTGCCGCAAATACTTATTGGAACATGGATAGCTTTGATGGATTGGCCCCTCAGGCGGACCAGGAAGCTTTGCAAGTTGAAAACGAAATTCGTCGCGTTGATGACGATGTAAGGCGGCTGTTCGATAATTTGAAACAAGACATCAAACGAGCCGATAAGCTAACGGCTTCCGTGCAGACTTATTGCGTTGGGAAAGGCAAAGGCCTTTGCTCCGACATGGCTGCCAAAGAGCAAGAAATGACTTCTTTAAGCGATGGGCTACAGGCTGCATTTGATGCGCTGGCGGTAAGGAAAGAACGGGCATCAATCGACACGCCGCCGGGACAAAAACTCCTGAAAAAGATTTTCGAGTGAACTACGCATCAAGTCTCTAGCCCCTTAGCTTTAGGTGCGGCAGTTTGCTTTTTGCAAATCACTTGCAAAATTGTGCCAACAAGCGCTTATTCCTTCGCGAAAATAGGAGGGGCGGCTTGCGGCTGTCATTGGGCAAAGCGGTTTGGGCGGCGCGCGCGTTTATCGTGGCGCTGTTTGCGCTTGCCCAACTTGTCCCGCCAGGATTTGCCCTCGCTTCGGACGGCGATGGCGTCGAACTCGTCATCTGCACGGCGGATGGCCCAAAATCCGTTTCGTGGGAAGAGTTTACAGGCGAGCCTTCGCCTTTCGACCAGCCTTCCGGACATGAAAAACCCGATTGCGCGGCTTGCCATACAACCTGCCGTGTCGGCGCCGCTGTTCAGCCGGGTGTTGAACAATTTTCTTACGCAACCCCGCAATATTCTCCAGCGGATTTTCCGGGCGCGGCGACAGAGCCTGATGTTCGTAAGACGCTCCCGCCCATGCCTTCGCGGGCCCCGCCAACAATCTCAATTTAACAGTCTGAGTATGTAACCGGCCTTTATGGCTGCCGCGAGATGCTGCGGCGTCCGGCCAGGCGAACTCTGTTTTATTGAGGAAATCCATGCGTAACTTTTACCTGCGCGCGGCATCGCTCGCGACTTTCATCCTTGCTTGTCTACCTGCTTACGCCGCTGAAACCGTTGAGGACGAAATCGTTGTATCTGGGGAACGGCGTGATGCGCTGGCCGATGCCCTGGCTGAGAAAGCGCGACGGCCCGGCAATGTCGATGTGGTCCCTTTTGAGGAATATCAGGACCGCTATGTAGCGACTTTTCGCGATGCGCTGGCCCTGACGCCAGGCGTCATCATGCAGCCGGTGGCTGGCGAAGACGGGCGGCTTTCCATTCGCGGCTCCGGTCTCGCCCAGAACGTGCATTTGCGGGGCGTCGAACTCTTGCTCGGCGGCGTGCCCATCAACGCTGCTGACGGGTTCGGTGATTTTCAGGAGTTCGATCTCCTTTTCGCGTCCCATATCAACGTGCTGAAAGGCGGCAACGCTTTTCGCGTCGGCGCCGCGACGCTTGGCGGCGCCATTGAGGTCGAAACGCTGACGGCGGAAAACGCTGCTTACCCCATAGCTTTGCGGGCCGAAGGCGGCTCGTTCGGAACAAGTCGAGTGAATGGCCATATATCACACGACTTCGGTCGCTTCGATGCGCTTTTCGCGGCGACGTGGCAACGCCAGGATGGTTTCAGGGACCATTCCCGCCAGAACAATCAACGGGTTTATTTGAACCTCGGTTATGAATGGTCGGATAATGTCCGCACCCGCGTCGGCGTCTTTTATAACAATGTCGATCAGGAGCTTGCGAGTTCCGTCAGTCTCGATACGGCGCTGAACGATCCATCCGCCGCCAATCCGGGCGCGATCATCCAGGACTGGCAGCGCGATATTGATTCCGTGCGCGCCTTTACAAATACGACAATGGAAATTGGCGGCGGCAAGATCACGATTGGCGGAACGGCGGCCTATCGGGAGCTTTACCACCCCGTGCCGGTCTTTCTTATTCAGGCGGCGCAGGATTATTCGGGTTTCCTTCGCTATGACGGGGCGGGGAGCATCGCTGGTCTTGCGGCGGAATGGTCAGCCGGATTGCGCGTGCGCAGCACCAAAAACAATGCCGATGTATTCGCCAACAACAACGGCGTTCAAGGCTTTCAGTTCACGGACTCGGTACAGCGATCAGATGCGTTCGAGGTCTTCGGCGAGGGCCGTCTTGAGGTTGTTCCCAATCTTTGGGCCATTGCAGGGATCAGCTATGTCGATACGTCCCGCGATTTCGACAATCTGACCAATGATGCGGCGGACGCGGAAACGTCATTCTCTCACGTCAGCCCGAAATTCGGCCTTCTCTATATTCCGTCCGAAAATCTGCAATTCTTCGCGAATGCATCGGCCTCCTATGAGCCGCCAACCTTCCTCGACTTGACGCAAGGCGGCATTGCGGGCTTCCAGCCCATCGAAGCGCAGGACGCCATGTCTTATGAAATCGGCGCACGCGGAACGCTCGGGAGCCTGACATTCGAGGCGGCGTTTTACCGACAAGAGATTGACGGCGAATTCGTCGCTTTTACGACCATGCCCGGCATCCCCGCGGCGGTTTTCAACGCCGGAGACACGGTGCATCAGGGCGTCGAAATTTTTGCGGCGTTGCGACTATATGAAAATGAGAACGGCCTTGCTGTTACGCCTCGCATTTCCTGGACCTATAATGATTTCGCCTTTGATGGCGATCCGATCTATGTAGACAACCGGCTTGCCGGTATGCCAGAGCATTTCGGGCGCGTTGAAATCCTTGTTGCGAACGAAAAATTTCGTTTGGCACCATATCTGACGGTGCAGGCGGGCGACAACTTTGTCGATTACGCCAACACGTTGAAATCTCCAGGCTACGAACTTTTCGGCGTTGAAGCCTCTTACAACATCGCCCCAAACGTCAGCCTCTTCCTTGAGGGTAGGAACCTGACGGATGAGGGCTATGTGCAAAACTATTCAACCATGGCCGATGCGTCGGCGCCGGGGGCCAATCTCAGCGTTTTCACGCCGGGCGAAGGGCGCGCGATTTATGGCGGCGTCCGGATCGGGTTTGGCGATAAACAATAGCGCATCATGCGAGCGGCGTTTTGGCGCCGCCCGCATCCGCTCCGCGTAAAAAGGAAAGGCGCAATGGAAAGCACTACAGCGTCTATGAAAAAGACCGATGGCCCTGAAAATAAATACTATCCCGCCATCTGGCGCTTTCATTTTTATGCGGGGCTGATCGTTGCGCCATTCTTTCTCATTGCGGCGTTAAGCGGCGTCGTGATGGCGCTGAAAACGCCGATTGAAGCCTTGGCCTATGGCGACAGGCTTTATGTCGCCGTTCAAGACGAGCCTTTAACTCCGGATGCGCAATTGTTATCCATCATGGCGGCTTATCCGCACGCGATCATTCAAACTTATATTCCGCCGAAGAGACCAAATCGCTCGGCGCAATTTCATCTAAAAGTTGATGACGCTCATCACGGCGGCGGTCATTCCGACGGCAATGGGCTGACTGTGTTTGTCGATCCTTATACGAGCGATGTTCTCGGATCGCTCAATCCCTCAAGGACTCTCTATGCTTACGCCAAGACACTTCACGGAACGCTGTTTATGGGCGCGGTTGGCGATCATTTGATTGAAGTCGCAGCGGGGTTCGGCGTCCTGATGATTGTCACCGGACTGTTTCTGTGGACGTCAAAAAACGGACGAACCAGCGCAGGGTCAAAGCAAAAAGCGATGATGACCCGTTCCAGCTGGCGGGAGCTTCACAGTACAGTCGGCGTTTCGGTTTCGCTCTTGATGCTGTTCTTTTTGATTTCCGGTCTCGCCTGGACTCCAGTATGGGGCGGCAAACTCGTGCAGGCGTGGAGTTCGTTTCCTGCGGCGCGCTCGACTGCGCCTGCTTCAACATTGACTCATGAAGCGCTTAATCATGGCGACCACAAAACCGTGCCCTGGGCGCTTGAACAGACGCCAATGCCAATGGCGAATGCGCACGCCGGACATGAAACCACTTTTAATCTGGATG
>Ga0116144_10006331_pt1 | contig 10368 bp, 3 predicted proteins | sample AD_UKC035_MetaG_FD_89746 | JGI IMG/M metagenome (GOLD analysis project Ga0116144, IMG submission 89746) | Active sludge microbial communities of municipal wastewater-treating anaerobic digesters from USA - AD_UKC035_MetaG | ecosystem: Engineered > Bioreactor > Anaerobic > Digestate | place: USA... | reverse complement strand
TGGGTTGAACATCCAGTAGTGGGAGAATGCCGGGATTCTCATTATGCCCTCGCCGGTGGAACCCGATATCCCGACGCAAAATGTCATCTGGGGCAACTTCATCGGGACGACTATCACCGGGGAGGATGCTATTTACAATGAGCGCTTCGGTGTGGAAATCGTGGGGGGTGTGTCAGAGACGTTCATTGGTGAGACGTACTATCTTTCTACTACGGCTTTCTTCCCCCTTCAGGAATATGGCTGGGTGGAGGAACCTACGAACAATGAGCGCAATCTCATCAGCGGGAATGCCAATTTTGCGCGCGCCTATGGCAGTATCTGTGCTTTAGATAATAGTGTCGGTTCTCCTCCTTTTTATGATGACGGCGCGGGCGTCTTTATCGGCTACGACCCATGCATCCGCGCCGATGCTGGCAATTCCCCGCATGAATCCGATCTCCTTCTTGGCGGTGGGGTGTGGAACGAAGTCCGCAATAACTACATTGGAACGGATCTGGGCGGGGTGTATCCGATCTCTAACACGAATGGGGTGTGGCTGAATTACGAGGCCACCAATAATCACGTGGGCGGCTGCGTGAAGTTCCCGTTTACACCGGGCGCGCCGCCGGTTGATCCCCCGCCTTGTCAGCCTCATCACACGCTTGATTTTGAGCAGGATGCCAACCTCATCAGCGGGAATATACGCCATTCAGACGGCATGTACGTAGGCGGCCACGGCGTCTGGCTCAACGGTACACCGTTGCCGCATCTGGTCCAGGCGTCGGGCGTCATCACCAATGAAATCGGCGGCAACTTCATCGGGACGGATGCGATGGGGAGGGAGGGTCTCCCCAACAGCGGCGACGGCGTCTACTTGCGCGGGGGCGCCGATCTTCCCCATGCGCCGACGCGCAATGAGGTCGGCGCGACGACGGAGCACTTCGACTTCCACAACGCCTTCCGGTACGGCAACCTGATCAGTAGCAACGGCGACATCAACAACACAGTGTTTGAGGATATCCTTCCCGGCTATCCCTTCGGGCCTTTCAACAACGGTGTGGAGTTGATCGGTCCAGGGGTGATGCAAAACCGCATCGGCTATGGCAATGTCATCGGGCTGGACAGCCAGTTAACCAATCCGCTGGGCAACGGCGACAACGGGGTGTTGATCTGGCAGGGGCCGGCGGAAAACTACGTTCACAACAATGCCGGCCTCAATCTCAGCAAGCCGTTTGTCGCTGGCGATATACAAAGCGACGCCGGGGCCATCGGCGCCAACGGAGCGTTTGCGACGGCGCCTGGGCGCAGCGGCGTCAAGATTGAGGGCGCCCGCCTCAACGCGGTCTTCCGCAACTGCATCGGCGGCGACGGCGCCCTGTGCGCGGACTCTCCGACCGGCTTGCTGCTGGGGAACGTGTGGCATGGCGTCGTCATCACCAATGCGGCGGCCATGAATACAGTCGGCCTGAATCCGACGGCCGGCGTCACGAACACCGCCATCGCCGAGGGGAACTGGATTCATCACAATGGCGCGGACGGCGTCGCGGTGGCGGGCGATAGCAGCGACCAGAACACGATTCGCTTCAACGCCATCTGGCTCAACGGCAATCCGGCGCTGGGCAATCTGGGTATTGACCTGGGCGACGACGGCGACACGGCCAACGATGTGGGAGACCCCGACACCGGCCCCAATCAGTTCCAGAATTATCCTGACCCGGTGATAGATGACGCGCACTGGGTTGTTTACTTCCATTCGTGTGTGACTTGCACGGTGGATATTTACGCCACGCTGGAGACGGAGTCCGATTGGCCGGTCAACCGGGGCGAGGGGCGGTACTGGTTGGTTAGCAAGCAGGCCAGTGGGGTTACGGATACTGTGGACATCAGCGCGACTCTGGCGACCAGCCCGCTGGGCAACCCGCCGACGGGCAACGTCTGCGTGACGTTGACGGGCACGGACGCCGACGGTAATACCAGCGAGTTCTCCGATTGCCAGGACGCGCATTTCAATCCTACCGCCGTCCTCATCCGCGCGCTGCGGAGTGTGGGGATCATCCCGGCTTTACTGGGCGGCGGCCTTGTTCTAGGGGGGGCGCTGGGCTGGCGCGTGTGGCGGCGGCGGCGCGTCAGGGATTAGGGGATTGGGGAGCAGGGATTGGGTTATCCTCAGCCCCTAATCCCCAATCCCTGTTCTCCATCTCAACACAGTCAAAAGCCCTCATCCAGCGATGGGGGCTTTTTGTCGGGGGGGGTAGCGGGACAACTTGCCGACCGGCGCGACGTAGATGGCGAATTCTTCCACGCCATCCAGTTCCAACAGGGCGTCCAGCTTCTTCTGATGGTACGCGCCGATGGCGCACGTTCCGGTGCCGATGGACTCGCAGGCCAGGTAGAGATTTTGGCAGGCGTGGCCGATGTCCATGGCGATGACTTTGTGGGCGACCATGCCATAGCGCCACTCGGTGCGGTAGGGAATCACCGTCCAGATGAAGGTGACGGCGCATTGGGCGACGAATTTCTGCCCGGAGAAGGCTTCAACGGCGGCCTCCAGGGGCGGCAGCGGGCGCAAGAAGAGCAGCTTGTGCTCCAGGGCCAGGTAGCGGTAGACGCCCGGCGTCAGGGATTCGACATGATTCACCAGCAGGTAAGTTTCGAAGGGGTGGCGCGATCCGGCGGAGGGCACGGTGCGCCGCGAGGCGATGCCCCCGCGCCAGATTTCCTGCACGCCCTGCGCAGCCCACAACAGGAACGACAGGTCTTCTAGGGTCAAGGGCGCGTCGCCGAACTGACGGCGGCTCTGGCGGCGGGCGATGGCCTCGCGGAGGGGCATGTCGCCCACCGTGAAGTCGGCGGGCGGAATCAGGTCAATCAGCGGCGCGTCCGCCGGGTAGGGTTTTTGCAACGGCGGCGCGGCGACTTTGTTGTTCTGATCGCTCTGCGCGTGATCCCATTCTTCCCAAACATCGGCTTTCAAAAATCGGCGATAAGATTCCAGATTGGTCATAACAAAACTCCCTTGAAAATAAAAGTCTGTTTCACGCAAAGGCGCAAAGACGCAAAGTAAAAAAACAAAACCTTGGCGAGCTTGGCGTCCTTGCGTGAAGTTTTCATCCAACCGCTGGTGAACGGCCAGCCGTTAATGACGAATTCCTCTGAAAATAGTTGTAAGTTACCTGAAGTCGAAGGTCGAAGGTTGAAAGTCGAAAGTCCTCAGCACTCAGCACTCAGCACTCAGTCCTCAGTCCTGAAGTTTCCTCATCCCTTCTCATAAACCGTATCAGTCGGCAGATCGCGGCGTTGGGCGGCGGCGCGGGCCAGTTCGTCGCAGCGTTCGTTTTCGGGATCGCCAACGTGGCCGCGCACCCAGACGAATTTGACCTGGTGTTGGGCCAGGAGCGGCAGCAGTTGTTCCCAGAGGTCTACGTTAAGGGCCATTTCTTTGGCGTTGCGCCGCCAGCCATTTTTTTGCCAGCGGCGCACCCAGCCCTTTTCGATAGCGTTGACCAGGTATTGCGAGTCGGTGTGGAGGGTGACGGCGCAGGGTTCGTGGAGTGCGCGCAGGGCTTCAATGGCGGCGAGGATTTCCATGCGGTTGTTGGTGGTGCGGCGGAATCCGCCGGACAACTCGCGGCGGTGTGCGCCATAGAGTAGTACTGCGCCGTAGCCGCCCGGTCCTGGGTTGCCCAGCGCGCTGCCGTCGGTGTAGATGATGACGTGTTTGCGATTTGCCATAGGGGGACATTGTAGGCCGATTGGGGAGAAAGGCAATCGGTTTTTGGTTTTTGTTTAGAACTGAGTATAATCAGGGCAGGTTATCCAAGTTGTTACCTGCATCATGACGGCTTTCTACTCCTAATCATCACCTCTTTGTTGGCAAAAATTTAAAGCACATTCAGGAGGTTTCCAGATGAAATCGTTAAAGTGTTCACATCAATGGTTAAAATTGGGTAATATGGGCCTGGTAGGCGGGCTGGTGGTATTGTGGCTGCTGGGTTGCCTCGTGATTCCCGCTGCCGCCGCGTCGCCCGGCGATGGGCCGGGTGGGGTGGGGGAGACGGATGGCCTTTCCGCGCTGCGCTGGTGGTTCAAGACCGATGCGGGGGTGTACGCTGATTTCGGCTGTACGACGTTAGCAAGCACCGGTGGACTGGTGGCATGTTGGGCCGATCAAAGCGGTCACGGCGAGGCGGTGCTGCAAAGCGACGCGGATTATCGTCCTTTGTATCGCACGGCATCCCGGCTAGAGTTTGACACGGCGATTTTGACTTCTACCCAGCCGGTGCAGCTTTTTGCGAATCCCAGCGCCGGGCTGTCGGCCATTGTGGTCTTCAACACCAACAACTACACCAACACGGGAGTGTTGGTGAACCACGGCGCGTCGGATGGGGCGGATAATGACCTGAATTTTGAGTTGGGATATACGGTGGGAAATCCCACTCAGTGGGGCAATTTTGGCCTACACCGGGGCGGCGGTCGCGCGACGGTGGCGCCGCAGGGTACGATCACCAACAGTACCTTGACCTTGATGAGCACCCTGGTATTGCCATCGGGAACGACGCCGCTCACCAGCTTGGCGATCTATAAAAATGGCGCGGCGCTGTCTTTGGCGACGAATAGCGGGGGGTGGTTGACCTCGGGCAGTTATCCTACCACCGCTGTGCCGCTGGATATTGGGGCGCGGCGTGATGGCAACGACGCAACCTATCCCGATGTGGCGCCCGACGCTTTTCACTCGGGGGAGATCGCCGAGATTATTATTTACACGACGACGTTGAACAGCGCGCAGCGCACGATTGTCGAGAACTACCTGGCTGCCAAGTATGGGATTACCTTGAACGCTGCGGCGGCGAAATACATTTCGTTAAAAGATTACAATATGAATGTGGCTGGCATTGGTCGTGAAGCGGACGGGATGCACACGCATGCCAGTTCGGCCGGGTTACAGGTGACGGATGCCGGTTTTTTGCAGGATAATGGCGATTATCTGCTGATAGGCCACAAATCCGTCGCTAACTTTATTGCCGGCACCCAACTTCCCCTTGGGGTGCAATCCCGTTGGGAACGTAGCTGGTACTTCGACTTTAGTGATACCGGGACGACCGGGGGGAAGGTCACGCTGACGTTCGATTTTAGCGACGCCGGTATCTCTGAGACCCCTTCGGGGATCTACGTCTTATTAGGGCGCAATACAACGGCCAGCCGTTTCCAAATTGTGCAAACATCCAGTTACATAGTGGGCGATCAGGTGATCTTTAAGGACACGCCCGCATTGCGCGATGATTGGTATTATACGTTGGGCGAAGCGGCCAATCGGGATTACTATATCGCCGACAGTCACCAACCCGGCGGCCCAACCCCTGCTTTTGAGGATATCCGCAGCTCGGGAATCCTGATAGGCGCGTTCTCTTCCGGCAGTGACGACCAGACCGTCATCGCTCCCATCAATTTCACGTTTAATTTTTATGATCGTGGCTATGTGACGGCGACGGTCAGTTCCAACGGCTTTGTTGGGTTTAATTCCACCACGGCTGGCGCCGGCACCCCGCCGGCGATCCCCAATACTGCCAATCCCAACGGGGTGGTGGCCGGGTGGTGGATGGATTTAGATGCGCGGGTGGCAGGAGCCACGGTGCATTATACCACGACCGGCATTGCTCCCTTGCGGGTGTTTATTGTGCAATATACCAATGTGCCCCGCGTTGGCACCAGTATCACAAGTACGTTCCAGATCAAACTTTTTGAGAGCACCGATCAGATCGAGGTGCATTATCTCCATGCCAATACGAACGCGGCGGTCGGCGCCGGCATTGAAAATCAGGACGGAGTCAAGGGCTTGCAATATTACTACGCCAATGCGTCCTTGCGCGATGTGGCCGTGCGTTATTCTCGCCCCGAACTGTTGATTGACAAAACTGTGAATGAGTCCATCCCCCGCGTGGGTGAGCGGATTACGTACACCTTGGTGCTGCGCAGCAACCTGGCCTTCGCCACGACCGCGACCGTGGTGACGGATACATTGGATGCCGGTCTGACCTTTGATACTGGCGCCCTGACCATTGCGCCGGCGCAACCATTTAACTACACCTTGAATGGTCAGGTGTTGGAACTGCGTGATTTCAACATCCAGGCCGGGGGGCGCGTCACTTTTACCCTTCCGGTGACGGTTTCTCCCTCGGCGACGCCGGGCGTGGAACTGACCAACCAGGCCGTGATGACCCACAGCGACTTATCCGAACTGCGCAGCACTATGGTTGACGTGATGCCCGATAATTGTTGGGTGCGGGTAGGCAGTACGACGTATAACAACTTGCAGGCCGGCTTGGATGCGGCCGCGCCCGGCGCCGAGGTCAAGATTGCCGGCCATTGTGTGGATGTGGTCGCCCGTAACGGCCTGGAACAGGTGGGGTATCTCAGCAAGACGTTGACCCTGCGGGGCGGCTATGCACCGGGCGATGTGGACTGGACCACGGCCTACCCCACGCGAACGACCGTATTGAACGCGCATGGCGATGGCCGGGTGTTGTATATGTATGATGCGTCGGCCAGTATCAGCGTGACTTTGGAAAACCTGCATCTGATCAATGGCGATGCCGGGCAGAGCGGCAGCGTGGACAGTTACGGCGGCGGCCTTTATGCCAATGCGGCGTTGTTGACTTTGCGTCAGGTGCAGATTTATCAAAACTTGGCCGACCGCGGGGGCGGGGTCTATATGCTTACCGGCACGTTGTCGCTGCGCGACAGTCGGGTTTTTAGCAACACGGCAGATACGCGCGGGGGCGGGTTGGCTCTTTTTAATGTGCGCGCGCTGCTTTGGCAGCAAAGTGAGGAGCTTTCCAATACGGCCGGATTAGGCGGCGCCACAGCCGGCATGGGCGGAGGGCTATATCTTGAGGATACGCCCGCCTGGATGCAAGGGGGGCGGATTGCCGGCAATCAGGCCGACGTGGCGAATAAGTCGGACCGGGGCGGCGGTTTGTATATCCTTCGGAAGTCGTTAAGCCTGACCAGCGGGGTGTCTATCGTAGATAATATGGCCTACTGGGGCGGGGGCGTGTATGCCGATGCTTGCGTGGTGACTGTGACCGGTGGCACCGTCGCGTCCAATATGGCCTTTCAGGGGGCCGGATTGTACTTGGATGCCGGCGCGAGCGAGCTGCGCTCTAACACCTTTATGGGGAATCACGCTTGGGGGACGGGCGATGCCCGGTATGGCGGCGGCGGCCTCTACACGTTGAATGTACCGGTCAGGCTGACGGAGAACGTGTTTATCTCTAACACCGCCGCTACCGGCGGCGCCGGCGCCTTGTTGGAAGGCGCTGATATGTTCATCCATGATAATGCGTTTACGACTAACACCGCGGCGCGGTCTCAGGGCGGCGGACTCTACATCGTGACGGGGTCTACCGCGACGTTGACTTTGAACCATTTCATCTCAAACACCGCGGGCAACGGCGGCGGCGGCGCGTATGTCAACAACACGCTGTGGATCAGTGTGACCGCCAATGAGTTTATGTCCAATACGGCGAACAGTGGCGGGGGCCTCTATCTCAAGTCGGCGCTGATGCAGGTGCAGGACAACCAGCTCGTCGCCAACCTGGCTACTTCTCAAGGGGGCGGCATGTTTCTGGAGCGCGGCGCTGTGGTGGTGGTGCGGAATCTTCTGTTGCGGAATCTGGCTACCGCCTCTCATGGCGGGGGCGCCTTCTTCTCGTATGCGAATGGACAGGTGCTGACGAATACGTGGGAATTCAACAGCTCGGGCGCGCGCGGGGGCGGTTTCTATATGGGGACATCGGGGAGCTTCACGGTGCGCAACAACGACTTCTTGACCAACACCGCGAACGCCGGCGGCGGCGTGGCTATTGTCACCGGCATCATGACGCTCGAGGACAACCGTTTTGAGGGGAACATTGCCGTTGGCGGTTCGTTTGGCGGCGGCGGTTTACTCTTAGATCGCACCTTGCTCTGGATGAAACATAATGTCTTTACAGCCAATACCACAACCGGTAACCACGGCGGCGCCTTATATCTTGTGCAACCGACCGGGGGGACGGTCATTAGTAATACGTTTGTCAACAATACGGCGCCCACCGGTCAGGGCGGTGGGGTCTACTTTAACAATGTGGATGTCCTGACGTTTACCCTGAACCTGGTAGTAGAAAACACGGCGAATGGCGCCGGCGGCGGTGCGGCAGTCGTCAACGGCAGCGTGGGGTTGTGGATAGTGGATAACATAGTCCAGGCGAATCAGCATACCAGCAGCGCCAACGGGGGAGGAGGAATTTACATCACCGGCAGCCAACCGAACCTGGAACGCAATCAGATTATGTTCAATACGACCATGCGTGATGGCGGGGGAATCTTCTTTGGCGGCTCCAATGGCGCCGTGATGACCAACACGGTGATTTCCAATACCGCTACACGCTATGGCGGCGGGGTGTATGTTGGCTCGAATCCTATGACTTTTATCGGGAATACGGTGACCGAGAACCAGGCTGAGTTCGGCGGCGGATTCTACCTGTATCAAAGCACCGGCTTGTTCCAGCGCAACACGATCCGCCAGAATACCAGTAGCAATCATGGCGGCGGCGTCTATGGCATAAATGGGCGCGCCATTTTGGAGGACAATACCATTGATCTCAATACAACCCCCCAGAATGGCGGCGGTATTTACCTGAATGTGCCGACGGACATTGCCGTACGCGCCAACCGCATTGTGTCCAATACGGCTTCTCAAGGCGGCGGCGTGTATGTATATCGGGGTGCCTCTTCCACCGTCTCCCACAATACCATCGCTTATAACCTCGCCACCCGGTTGACCGATGCCGGCGCCGGCGCCTACGTGATGAATCTCAACAACTCGGGGGTGACGGCCTTTATGTTCGCTTACAACACATTCCGGGCCAACACCACGCCAGGACAGGGCGGCGGCCTCTATATCAACAACGCTGATTCGGCGACGCTCAATGCCAATCAATTCCTGGAGAACACGGCGCAGGGCGGCGGCGGCATCTGGTTGTTGGGCAGCGAATCTTTGTTGACCAACAACTTGCTCGTGGACAACATCATCACAGAACGGGGCAGTGGGATTTATGTTGAAGGCTCGTCGCCGCGCATTTTGCACAGCACGTTGGTGGGCAATACCGGCGGCGATGGCAGCGGGATTTGCGTAACTCGCGCGACTTATTTCAGCTCCCCTATGATCACCAACACCATCATGGTCAATCAAACCGTTGGGGTGACGGCGACGACCGGCAACCTCGCCACGTTGAATGGCACCTTGTGGTGGCTCAATGGCGCGGAATGGGGGGGGAGTGTTACCGCCGATGCCAACTACTACGGCAACCCGGAATTTGTGAACGCGGCCGGCGGCGATTACCACATTACCCTCAATTCGCCGGCGCTGAATGTTGGCCTGGATAGCGGCGTGGCCTCCGATATGGACGCCGAACCACGTCCTCAGTACGGTGGATACGATTTGGGCGCGGATGAATATGCCGGCTCCTGTTTCGTCAAGTTGAATGACGACGATTATATGTACACGTCCATCCAGGATGCGGTGGATGCGAGCACGCAAGCTACCGATCTGATCAAAGTGGCCGGAACGTGCGCCACGGTGAAATTTACCGGCGGAACGTTGCAGACGGTCTACATCAACAAATCCCTGACCATCCGGGGCGGGTACACGCTCACCGAGTGGGTCAATCCCGATGCGGCCCTCTACCCCACCACCCTGGGCGCGCGCGGCCTGGGTCGGGTGGCCTTCGTCAACGTCGGCGTTGTGACCATCGAAGATGTGTGGATTACCGGAGGGGATGCGGCGGCAGGCGGCAGCAGTGTCAATGGCGGCGGCGTCTATGTCAACGCCTCTGCCACGTTGACCCTACGGAACGTCACCCTGGAGAACAATCATGCGGACAATGGGGCCGGCGTCTATAGCAATTACGCGACCCTGTTGGTCGAGGACAGTCTCATTGCCGATAACGGCGCGGCGCTGGATGGCGGCGGCCTCTATGCGCTCAACGGCCAGGTTTCATTCCTGCGGAGTACCTTGCGCGGCAACACGGCTGGAAACGGCGGCGGCCTCTACCTGTCTGGCAGCATTGCCACGTTGCGCAATAACACCTGGAATAGCAACAGTGTCACCGGGGAAGGCGGCGCCCTCTATCTGAACGGCGTCACTTCATTGGCTTTTGAAGCCAACCTGGTGCGCGATAACTCGGCGGCCTCCGGCGGCGGTATGTACCTTTACCAAAGCCCCGTGACCCTCGAGCGCAGCCACTTCATATCCAACACCGTGACGCGCGGCGGCGGCCTTTACTTGAATGCCAGTAACGCCGCATTGATCAACACGGTGATCGCCAACAACACCTCCACCGACCGGGGGAG
>Ga0116144_10006330_pt1 | contig 10370 bp, 10 predicted proteins | sample AD_UKC035_MetaG_FD_89746 | JGI IMG/M metagenome (GOLD analysis project Ga0116144, IMG submission 89746) | Active sludge microbial communities of municipal wastewater-treating anaerobic digesters from USA - AD_UKC035_MetaG | ecosystem: Engineered > Bioreactor > Anaerobic > Digestate | place: USA... | reverse complement strand
GCTCACCGACGGAAATTGTCTGAGAAGCCCTTCGGTGCGGTAAAACTCGATCAACGGGGAGGTCTTTTTCTCATAGGTTTCCAAGCGGTATTGAATCGCCGCCTCGGTTTCGTCATCCCGCTGAATGGTGGGGTTGCCGCATTTTTTACACCTTCCGTCCGGAAGGGGAGGATTGCTCTTGATATTGTATATCTCCTGGCAATCAGGATTGGCGCAGGTGCGCCGGGTGGTCAAACGATCCAGGATGACCTCCCGGGGAACCTCCAGACTGACCACGAAGTCCAGGGCGATCTGCAATTCCCGCAACAGTACCTTCAGTGCGGCCGCCTGGGGGATGGTCCGGGGAAAACCATCGAGGATGAATCCCTGGCGGCAGTCCGGTGCCGCGAGCCTCTCCCTCATGAGCGCCATGATCAGCTCGTCGGGAACGAGGTCGCCGGCATCCATGTATGCCTTAGCCTTCTTACCCAGTTCCGTGCCCGCCTTGACGGCGCCGCGGAGTATATCTCCCGTGGATATCTGTACCGAACCATCGTATTCCGAAAGCAGTTTCGCCACGGTGCCCTTGCCGGCTCCGGGGGCTCCTAAAAGAATGATCTTCATCTGTCTAATACCTCCCGTTGATGGATAGTCCGCTGTGTAAAGATCCTCAGCGCGGGGCGGACTATAGGAGATATTCCCGGCGGGGTCAAGCAAATACCCGGCTCGTGCAGCCGGGCTTGGCCTTTCGTTCCGTGTTGCCGGCGCCTCAACTTGAGCAAGGGCCGCCAATTGCATGTATTCGGCCCTGACCGTTGGAGCATGTTCAGGTGCGGCCGGATTATCCTTGACAGACCCCGCAGCTCCGCCTATATTCTCAAACATCATGGGTTGCGAGGAAATACATTTCGGACCGGTTTGGTTCATTCCCGGCGTCAACCGTGGGCGCTATCCCTACTGTCATTCCCTTTATATCCAGGGACCGGGAATAATAATCGATCCGGCCTCCGACGAAAAGCGCCTCCTGGATATCCGCGACCGAGAAGGGGTGAACGAGGTGTGGCTGAGCCATTGGCATGAAGACCACATAACCTATCTGGACCTTTTCCCGGGAGCTGCCGTGAGGATCTCCCACCGGGACGAACCGCCTCTGGGAGACCTGGAAGTCCTTCTTGATTGGTACAACCTGTCCGAACCCCATCGCGACCACTGGCGGCAGGTACTCACGGAAACCTTCCGCTATCGCCCTCGCCGGGCCGACGCCTACCTGACCGAAGGAGACGTCTATTCCTTCGCCTCCACAACCGTTCAGGTGATCGGCGCCCCCGGCCATACCCCGGGTCATCTCGCCTTCTACTTCCCGGAACAGGAGGTCCTATTTTTAGGGGATTACGATATGACTTCCTTCGGCCCCTGGTATGGCGACCGCTATTCGAGTATCGAAGCCACCATCTCCTCCCTACGGCTGCTCCGGGAGATTCCGGCCCGGAGGTGGATCACCGGCCATGACACCGGCGTATTCACCGACAACGCCGATGAGCGTTGGCGCCGATACGAGGAAATCATCCATCATCGCGAAGCAAACCTCTTGAATTTCCTTGCCCGTCCCCATGATATTCAGGAAATCGTCGCCGCTTGGCTCATCTATAAGAAGCCTCGGGAACCTCTGGCCTTTTTTGAATTCGGTGAGCGGGTGCTTAGCGTCAAGCATCTGGAGAGGCTGATGGAAAAGGGCCTGGTGGTCGAACGGAACGGCAGCTACGTCCAGGCCTGAGGTGATATTGTGGTCATAAAAATGCAATCTTCATCACGCCGTCTTTCTTGATCTCGATCAGGGCGCCGGCACCCTTCCGGCCCATGCTGCAATTGACCACCGTTGTCCCTTCCACCGCGGCGGCGCCCCGGTCCTCGTGAATATGCCCGCAGATCAGGAGCCGCGGGTGCCTTCGTTCCAAAACCTCCCGGAGCCATTTCGAGCCGCCGTGCAGGGAGGCGAATCCCCGGTCCAGGATCCCCCAGGGCGGGGTATGAGTGACCAGAATGTCCTTGTCCCCCAGTTCCTCCACCCGGGTATCAAGACCGCTGTTGTCTTTAGGCCGGAGTTTTTCCAGAAAGGGTACGCTCAGTGTCCCGCCCAATCCGATGAAGGACACCCCATCGATTACCTCTTTACGGAGCTGAATAGAGAGTATATTTTGGTATTTTGCAAATTCTTTTTCAAGATTGGCGTTGTCCGTATTGCCGGCAACGGCCAGGATCGGAATCGATAGGCTGTCAAGGCCGGCAAAGAGATCGTCCTGATTGCCGAACCCGGTGATGTCGCCGGCCATGACCACCAGATCTGGACGGGTTGCGGCCACCGCCGACCGCATTCGTTCCAGTCGTGATTTCCGGCCATGGATGTCGGCGACGGCGTAGATCTTCACTTCCGTTCAGGACTGTTCCTTGACGAGAAATTCCACGACCTTGCCGTCGCCGCACTCCCCGGAGGAATTCCCCGCCCCTTCCATCCGGACGTTCCCGTTGAATACCCCTCCGGCGGCAATAACCAGGATCCTCGTCTCGATGTCCCCGGCGACCCGGCCGGTGGCCTTGATCTCGACCTTTTCCGTGCCGTCGAGACGTCCCGTAACCGTGCCGCCAATGATGATCGTCCCGGCTTTGATGTCCCCATCCACGCAGCCGTGCTCACCGAGGATTACCTTGGCCCCCTCCACATTGCCCCGAATGGCGCCATCGATAAAGACCGCCCCGGTTGATTCCACATTGCCGGTGATCCTGGCGTTTTCCCCCAGGACCATTTTCAACCTGTCCGCTTTTCTATGGAACACGCGCCACCTCCAGACTCTGCCGTGGGTTGATCACCCGGCCTTCCTGCCAGATCTCGTAATGGAGATGATTGCCCGTGGCATTTCCCGTCGCCCCCACGTAACCCAGGGCATCCCCCCGCTTGACCCTCTGTCCTACCCGTACGACATTGGCGCGGTTGTGGGCGTAACAGGTGGAGAAGCCGTGACCGTGTTCGACGACCACTGTATTTCCCCCGCCCCGGTTCCACCCGGCAAAGCTTACCACTCCGTCGGCGGTTGCCTGAACCGGCGTCCCCGCCGGTGCGGCGATGTCGATGCCCCGGTGCAGTTCCACCCGTCCGGTAATGGGATTGGCGCGGCTGCCGAACAGGGAGGTAATCTTTCCGGTTACGGGAAATCCCCGGGGAGTTGCCATATACAAATCCTTCTGGTTTCTAAGGTAGTCTCTGATACCAGCCACGGTTTCCATTGATATTTCGATTTGTTTCTGAATCTGATACATATCCACCGTACCCATGTCGGCGGATTCGTAACTCTCCAGGATCTTTCCCTTGGAACCCTGGGACATCAGCGCTTTGAGTTCACCCTCCATTTGCTTGACGGCACTTAAGGCGGCATTGAATTCACCGACCTTGGCGGTGTAGTCACGCATCTGATGCTCCATCACCTGATACCGGACCAGGTCTCCAATCATCGAACCGGCGTAAATAATACCCAGTATGGTAAGGATGGAGATCAAGGGTATGAATAAAAATGGGATGTTCAGGTTGAAGGAATGTTTAGCGTGGTGATGGGGGATGAACATGATGGTGACCGGAGCGACCACCCGCTTGATTACATGGCGGATTTGTTCCTTTTTCCACATAATTGCTCCTTTATCGGCAAACGTAAAGATCTAACTGCTTTTCCGGTTCCGGTATGCCGCATTGATCGCACCTCGGGGCAGGCACGGATCTCCTTTTCTGTGCCCTCGACCGGCGGTTTAATGCAGCGACATACGCGAAAAGTGTAAACCAGAACTCCGGTCACGGATTGCGTGACTCCGGCCCCGGAGAACTGTCTCTATATGCGAAAGGAAAACGAAATTGCAAGCGATATTATTTATTTCAGAATCATTACAATATGTTGACTTTATTGTTTAAAGTAAATGCTCAATATTTGTCAGGTTTTTAATCCCGGTTGCGACGGCCCTTTTGGGCTCTCCGCAGTTAAATTTCCGGAGACCTGCCGTGAGAATGTCAAAAACGCCCTTGTTTTCTTGGAAGGTTGTGCTATGAGGCGGATGAAGAGGCAAACCACAGTCGGTAGGACCGGCTGATGAAATTTTGAGGAGAGCATATATCATGGATGCCGCAACGGATCAAAAACCGGAAAAGGTACGCATTAACCAGAACAATCTCTATCGGGAGGAAATCTTCACCGATATGACCGTCGGCTCCCTGCATCAACTAACACCGGTCAAGGCCAACGGGGAAGCGGACAAACAGCGCAAGGTCCTGTACATCGGCAATACCCAGTTGATAACCAAGCAGGGTCCCCTGCCCATCCGCTTCCCCATCGAAGCGAAAAACCTCCAACAGGCAGCGGAAAAATTCCCGGAGGCCATGGAGAGCTTTGTTGGCATGATGATCGCCCAGGCCAAAGAGATGCAACGCCAGGAAGAGTCCCGCATCATCGTTCCGGGGTCCGGGAACATAAAATTGGCCTGATATTCCAGAGCAAAGCTCATAAAATAAATGAGGGGTAAAAAAGGGGTTGACCGTCCATGATGAAAATGACCTTTCTTCGGCTTTGGGCCACGGCTAAAAAACATCATGGGTCCCACGGATTCTCAAAGTAAGTCAAGGCATGATGATCAACGGCGTATGGCCTTCATAAACCAGATCGTTGATGAGGAATTTTCTGGCTATCTGGTCCATGAACATCCTTGATTCTCTTTGAACCACGATGAATTCGTTTTGTTTCTGTTTTATGATCTTCTTGAGGTCCCGCCATGATTTCTCCCCAAGATACAGCTCATAAGCGGTCTCTTTATTGTCGGAATATAATTGCGACAGCTACTTGAGATACCTCTCCGTGGCCTCCCGGTCGTCTTCTGGCGTTACGACGGAAAAAAGACGATTTTCGATCCTTCCTCTCCATTGAGACGAATAATTTTGTTCAATTCGATGAGATTCAGGGGATAGCTTTGCTGCACGGCGACGTGGACCGCGTCGGGAGCGCAGCAGCGGGCATACTGAGGCATGGCTACGATCAGATTGTCTATTCCGTCTATAATATTCACGGCCTGGCTGCCGATGAAGATCTTCTTCAGAAGTCCCGTACCCTTGATGCCCAAAAAAACCAAATGGTTGAAAGTCTTTTTGAGTAATTCACGCAAAACGGAGACCATATTTTCCTCGGATACGAGATGCTAAATCGGAGTCGCTGGCGGCAGAACATTTTCCGGAATAAACAAAATTATCCTTAAATCCAGCCGTTTTCTGTTGTTAGGACAGATCGTCCCGGCATATCACCCGCTTGTCAACAGGAGCAGACATAACGTAAGGAAAAGACATGGTTGAAGGCAATGTGTTCTATGAAGTGGCCCTGATCCTGGGGATGGCAACCCTCTTCGGCGTCATCGGCCAAAGGCTGCGACAGCCCCTGATCATCATGTTTCTTGCGGCCGGCATTGCCGCGGGTCCTTCCGCCCTCGGCATTATCTCCAGCTACGACCAGATCGAGCTGCTGGCCCATATCGGCATTTCCCTGCTGCTGTTCATTGTCGGGCTCAAACTGGATCTGGGCCTTATCCGCACCATGGGTCCGGTAGCTATGGCCACGGGACTGGGACAGATCATCTTTACCTCCATCTTCGGGTTTGCCATTGCCCTGGCTCTAAGCTATTCCTTCATCAGCTCCGTCTATATCGCTGTAACCCTTACATTTTCCAGCACCATCATCATTGTGAAGCTCCTTTCCGATAAAAAGGAGATTGATTCTCTGCATGGTCAGATCGCCCTGGGATTCCTGATTGTTCAAGACATCGCGGCCATCCTGGCCCTGGTGGGCCTCACCTTTTTCCGTGCGGGCCCCGAAGGGGAACAATCCATGGCCCTCACGCTCCTGTGGATTACCCTCAAGGGGCTGGGGTTTGTGGGGGTGGTGGGCCTCCTGATGTGGCGCGTCCTGCCCTGGCTCACCCAGCGTTTGGCCTATTCCCAGGAAATATTGACTTTATTTTCCATCTCCTGGACGGTCATTCTCAGCATGGTCAGCGATTATCTCGGCTTCAGCAAGGAGGTGGGGGCCTTTCTGGCGGGCGTCTCCCTGGCGTCCACCGAATACCGGGACGCCATCGGCGGCCGCCTTGCCAGTCTGCGGGATTTCCTGCTCCTCTTTTTCTTTATCGATCTCGGGGCGCGTCTCGATTGGACCGCCGTCGGATCCCAGATCGGTCCCGCGATCATCTTTTCCCTTTTCGTCCTCATCGGCAACCCCCTCATTGTCCTCGTCATTATGGGTGTCATGGGCTACCGCCGCCGGACGAGCTTCCTGGCCGGCCTGACCGTAGCCCAGATCAGCGAGTTTTCCCTCATCGTTGCCGCCCTTGGTTTCAGCCTTGGCCACATCACCGCCCCCGTCGTGGGCCTAATCACCCTTGTCGGCGTGGTGACGATCCTGGCCTCGACCTATATGATCCTCTATTCGGGCCCCCTCTACCAACTATTATCCAAACCGCTGAAAATATTTGAAATAAAGAATCCGCAACGGGAGGCGGCGGAGTGCTGCCTTTACGATGCAGCGGAGACGGATGCGATCCTCGTCGGTTTGGGATCCTATGGCGGCGCCCTGGCCGAACACCTCCTGCGGCGGCGCAAAAGGATAATCGCCGTGGACTTCGATCCCGCGGTCCTGAAAAAATGGCGGCAACAGGGGGTCAGCGTCCTGTACGGGGATATCGGCGACCCGGAAATCCACGAACAACTCCCCCTCGACAAGACCCGCTGGATAGTGAGTACCGTGCGGATCCGCGAGCTGAACCTTTCCCTCCTGCAAATGCTGAAGAATCGCGGCTACCAGGGAAACCTGGCTCTTACGGCCGCGGCCCCCCAGGATGCGACGGCATACGAGCGTGCCGGGGTGCCGGTGATCTTCCGTCCTTACCTGGATTTAGGGGAGCAGGCCGCCGACACCCTGACCCACGCCATGGATGTCCTGCAGGGAATGGCCGATTGGAAGATCCAGTTCCGGGAGGTGCGCTTGCCCTCGGGATCCATCTATTCGGGACAGTACGTGCAGGACATTCCGCTGCGCTCCCAGACCGGTGTTTCCATTCTGGCAGTGACCAGGGCCGGTCGCCATTACTACGATCCGGAACCGAATTTCCGGATTTATCCGGGTGACCGCCTGATACTGACGGGCGCCCTGGATGATCTCTTGGAAGCGGAGAGGCTGCTCCGGGAGACGGATATTCATGCTGAAACCGAGGCCGGCGACAACATTCGCCTTGAGGAGGTCAAGTTGGGAGCCGCTTCCGTTGTCACGGGGCGTACCCTGGGGGAGACGGCCTTCCGGAAGCGTTACGGCATCAGTGTGATCGGCATATTGCGGGAAGAAAAACTTTTGAAAGCCCCGGGTCCTGATGAGCGACTCCACGCCGGCGACAGGCTCCTCGTGCTGGGCGACGCCGACTCCATCACAGCTTTCCGGGCACATTCGTAGGAAGGGTAAGGCGGTGACGTCCCCCCGATGGGATTGCACCCCAGTTAGGTTTCCGCTAAGGGCTGATAAGTTGCGAACCCCTTGTCAAGCTACAGGCTTGGGCGGGTATTAGTAATTTAAGGCGATCAGGGGTAATCGACAAATATCAATTTTCCGGTGTCAAAACCTGAATTGGCCGCTTTAGCCGTGAGGATAGCTAATGTATCCTTGCTCATTTCCGGGGCTCTGGCCAGAATCCACAAATATGATTTATCCGGGCCGCATATGAGGGCATATTGGTAATCCTAATGGTCGAGTTCAAATACGATATACGAGCCCAAAGAGGGACTAAAAAAAAGAGGCTTTCAGGTATCCTTGATCCGAACCCTTAACGAAATAGGCCTTCCCTTCGGCTTCCTTCCAGGCCTTGTCGTTAAGAGAATAACCGCGATTTAGAACTCTGACCCCGCCGTTGGCCAGCAAACTGTAGTCCGCGGTCACCCGGGTCAAACCGCGCTCAAAAGAATGATCCAGCCTGGCGATTTCGTACCAATGCCATAGATATTTCTCCAACTTGAAATTATCTACGGGTTTTACATTTTCAGGGATTCCGACACACCCCATCAAAATAAACGCCAATATTATCGATATTATTTTCATTTTTTCCTGAAACTTTCGAGCCGTAGGGTCCTCTGTGTCAGGCGGTCCCGGACAACGATTCTTCGCACCGTTTTTGTCTCTTGTGCGGGGCCATTGCTACGCATCTGCCTGAGACGACAACCGGAATAATATTTACCCGTTCTTGGCTGCCTGATTCATGCCGAGAGAGCTTTGCATAACCGTGGAAAAACGGTTCGCACGCAACGAATCAAATGTTTTTCGCCATGGCGTGATTGAACTTAACACCTTGTAATGAATAATATTTATACGTTAACCATTCAGAAGCGAAAAAGATTTCTGAGCCGCGGCGAAGCCATTTTTCAAAGGTCACGCCGAAGATATCGCTTACAGCGGTGCCCGTTACTCTGAAATGTACCGTAAATCGACTGGTTGCCCTAAAGTTGATCGAATATAGGCAGATCGAATATATCTGTCAACAGGAGATTTTCCTTCGGAAAGCCAATGTTTATCCGTGGAGCAAATCAGAATCGGTAAAAATGTGGGAGAGTTAATCCAGAGCAAACAAAAAGGGGCTACAGAATAACTCTGTAACCCCTTGATTTTCATGGTCGGGGCGAGAGGATTTGAACCTCCGACCCTCTGAACCCCATTCAGATACGCTACCAAGCTGCGCCACGCCCCGACCGATGGCTAACATCAGGCTGCACCTTTATCATCGAGCACCAGGCCTGTCAAGCGCAATCAATTCTTCCGGCTATGAAAATATCTTGCATTTCCACTCTAAAATTTCGTAATATGCCGCAATGGTTTCCTTGAGGAAAATAATCGCCGTCCAAGCCGCCGCCGGTTTCTCCGGGCTGGCCATACTGTCACTTCTCGGCGCCGCTCCCGCGTGTGCCGATATCTATAAATATGTGGACAAGCACGGCACTATCCATCTGACCAACGTACCCACCGGTTCCCATGTCAATTACGTCCTGGTGTATCGGGAGAAACGGGTCCTTTTCAAAATCACGGCGGCGGATGTTACCAAATACGATCAGATGATCACTCAGACGGCGAAGAAGTATGATATCGATCCGGCCCTGATCAAAGCGGTGATCAAGACTGAATCAAATTTCAACCATCGGGCCGTATCTCCAAAAGGGGCACGGGGCTTGATGCAACTTATGCCATCCACCGCCTATGCCCTGCAGGTCCCCGATTCCTTTCATCCGGAAAGCAATGTCGAGGGGGGCGTCAAGTATCTCCGTTATCTGATGGAGCTGTTCAGAAACGACCTTTCGCTAGCCCTGGCCGCCTACAATGCCGGAGAAAACGCCGTCATCAAACACCGGGGCATTCCTCCCTACCGGGAGACCCAAAACTACGTCCAGCGTGTCCTCAGTCACTACCACCAATTCCGTAACCAGTGACAATGTTGATGTTGATAGTTTATCTAACGCGATGGGCCCGTGCGACCTCTGAAGCGCCACAGGGAACTCCGAAGCATTCAAATCAATTTCGTTTGTTTTCTTGGGTAATTTGAATCAGGTCGGGAGATTCGTTATCAAGCCGGTCCGTCCGGTTAAATGACGCTCGCCATCAAACCGGCCCCTCGACAAATAAATATCTCCGCAGTTTTTCCAAGCGTCTTGCCTTGATACCCTTTATCGCCACCAGGTCTTCCATCTTACGAATGCCTCCGGGTGTAGAGCGGCGTAATTCCAGAATACCCTGGGCCGTTTTTTCACCGAGGCCTGGGATCATGATCAATTCCTCTCTGGTGGCGGTATTGATGTTTACGGGCATTCCCAGGGCCAGACGGGTTGTCCCCTCCATCCGTCCTAAATGCAGGCGGCGGTCGCTGTCGATCCGCACCGAGTCGCCGTTTCTCAACAGCCGCCCGAGATCGGGAGCGGGCGCCGCCGCACTCATATCGATCGATGCGATCCGAGTCAGCAGTTCTGAAAGGGTGGTATTTTCTTGAAGATGATAGATCCCCGCGGCCTGGATTTCCCCGGCGATCTCCACCGCCACCGGACCGTTCTGGGCACCACCGGCGGGGATGGAGAATGGTTTGCGCTGATCCCATTCATACGCCGACATACCGGCATAAATGAATGCGGCAACGGCAAGGATTACCAGCAATCCCTGCCGTTGCCGGTCATTGAGGTTAACTCCGCAACGGTTATTTTTCCAATTCGAAGGCGTCATGAAGAACCATCACCGCCAATTCCGTGTATTTGGCTTTGACGACGCAGGAGATCTTTATTTCAGATGTGCTGATCATCT
>Ga0116144_10006328_pt1 | contig 10376 bp, 6 predicted proteins | sample AD_UKC035_MetaG_FD_89746 | JGI IMG/M metagenome (GOLD analysis project Ga0116144, IMG submission 89746) | Active sludge microbial communities of municipal wastewater-treating anaerobic digesters from USA - AD_UKC035_MetaG | ecosystem: Engineered > Bioreactor > Anaerobic > Digestate | place: USA... | reverse complement strand
GGCGCATGAATAGACAAGCATTTTCTTTGATTGAACTGTTGATCGTCGTTACCATTATCGCGATACTGGTTGGCGTTGCTTTGCCATATTATCAGGACTACGTCAAGGAGACACGTCTTACCAAGGCCAAGCATGAGCTCGATATCATCAAGCAGGCGCTGATCAAGCACGATACTTTCGAGGAACGGGCCTATGTGGCCAGCGACCCGCGTGTGCTGCTGGGCAAGTATCTGCAGGATCTGCCGCGCGACCCCTGGGGGCGCGATTATGAGGTTGACTGGCTCAAGGGCCAGGTGCGTTCGCTTGGACCTGATCACAATCTCGAACGCGATAACATTACCGTCGATTATAAGGCTCCGTTAACTTTGCAGAAAGCAACATGGGTCGATGTCGACAACAATCGGCAGATAAGCCTGAATGATTTGCTCAGACTCGAATTCTCGAGATTTATAGCCACGGGTCCCGGAACAATTAATTATTCTTCTGCTTCAAATACTGGTGATTTATGGTTTTCCGAGGATGTGCATCTTGGCTCTCTCGTTCCGGCAACTTTGTCTGCTTCAATCACCAACGAGTTGCTTCTATATTTCAACGGTGTGGCAAGCCATACCAGCCTCAATCTGGGGTCTTCTACCGTGGGAGTTGCTCTTCAGAACGACATTATCATTGATTATTCCGGTCGCAAAGCCTGTGGAACCCAGGGCGAATACCCGGCGGTCGAAGTAATAATCAAGGCAAATTAAATGGCTAAGCATAAGGTGCGCAACGCGACCGCCAATGTGCGTTCGCAGGCGGGGGCTTCGACGTCGGCGGCGTTTCTTGACCCGATCGAGGAAATGCTGCATCGGACTTTTCGCAAAAGCCCGAAAGAAGCGCGCGCCGACCTTTCGCTGACCGACTGGATTGTCTACATCGGCATTCTGCTTGTTATCCTGATTATGCCGTTTCTTTACAGCCGGGCTACCACCGAAAATTTTCTGACTCCCAAGGAATTTTTTTCGAAAATAGCAATAGTGCTGCTGGCCGGCATCTACTGTACCAGAGTATTCACCCGCCGCAAAATCGTGCTGGCGCGAACCAGCATCGACCTTCCGCTGGCGCTGTTTTTTGGTTTCGCAACGTTCTCGGTTCTCTGGAACTACAACATGCCATCGGCAGTGCGCGATCTGCGCGGGGTTTTCAGTGTTCTGCTGCTGTTTCCGCTGATCGTTAACGTCGTGCGCAGTCGCTGGCAAGTCGAACTGATCCTGTGGGTCGTCATTTTTACTGGAATCGCCACTTCGACGATCGGTATCATGGAAACCTACAATTTCTATTTCAAGTTTGACGCTCAGAACCTTGTTCAATTCGTGAGAGACGACGTGGAGGCGGGCAGGATCGATCCCAATGGTTACTATCTGCCGCTTTTTCCGCAGCTGGCTGATCCAAAGCGCCAGATGTTCTCGGTTGTATCAACATTCGGAAATCGCAACTATCTGGGCACTTTTGCCATGTTCACGGCATTTCTGCCGCTGGCCTTCTTTTTTTACTATCGCAGTCTGGCCATGAAAGTAGTTTCGATGGGGCTTTATGCGTGGATGCTATATGGCCTGTATATCACGCGCTGTCGAGCCGCATTGATCGGCATTGGTATTGGTATCTTCTATATGGTGATCATGATTGCGCTCAACGATCGCAATCGCCAGCTTATTCGCCGTCATGCCAGTTTTTTTGTGGTAGCGGTCGTACTGATTTTCGCAGGTCTGTTTGTGGTTTCGATTAAAACGATGAGCACCGACAGTGTTCTCGACAAGCTGAAAACGACACTTACCCTCGAACGCACTACCAGTAATACCTACGAGCGCATGTGGGTATGGTATGCCACCATTCAAGGCTTCAATAAATCTGTTGGCAGCTGGCTGTTCGGCCGCGGTTTTGGTTCTTATAAGCACTTTTTTCCGTATCAGGAAGCCGAAACTTTCAGTGATGCCAACAAAGAGACGTTTACGGCGGTGACTTTCCGTCAGGCTCATAACGACTGGCTGCAGGTTCTGGCTGAACTGGGAATCACCGGTCTGATACTTTTCTGCTTTCTGGTATTCAGATTTTTTGCGAGCATTCAGGGAGCCTTGCGACGTGAAATCTATACCCGACCGGAAGGGCAGATGAATGGCGATCATATATTGTTGATCGGAATCGCCGCGGCGATGGTTGCACAGCTGCTGGCGGCCCTGCCTGATTTTCCTTTCCATCGTATCGAAACGGCAGTATATGCCGTTTTGTTTCTGTCACTGGTGCCGGTTATGACCGAAACCGACTTTTTTCTTTCGCCGCTGGAACGCCGCCAGTTGCCGGTTCAGCCGATAGTTGGCGTGGCCTTTGCTCTGCTGGCAGCGGTGGCCTCGGTAATGGGCGCCTATTATGAGTGGCGCTGCTGGCAAGCTGACGAGCTGGTGAGAAATGCTGACATGTATATGCGGCATACGCAGGCTGAGGCTCAAAACGCGGCCAAGTCGATGCTTTTGCGGGCGGTCGAACTTGACCCGTTGCCTGGTGATCCGTATCTCAAGCTCTCTCAGATTTATCAGCAGCAGGGCGACCATGAGCTTGCGCTCAATTATGCCGATAAATCGCTGAGAAACATCAACTTCAATGCGCGCTCGACCTATCATTCTGCGATTTTTCGCAAGATGCATATCTATTATCATCTGCTCAACAACCTGCCCGAAGCCTACCGTTACGCGACGCAGGGTCTCGATCTCACCTGTGGCGCCGCCCGTTCTATCTATTACATGTATGGCGGCAAAATCGCGCTCGACATCACGAGATATCCGATTCCCGAAGACCGGCGCACAGAACTGTTGAATCAGGCTGAAACCTGGCTTAAGCGCGCTCTCAATTTCGAAGGTTTCGAGTTGCAGGCAAAGGCTTCGCTGGCCGTGATAATGGCCGGAAAGCAGCAGTGGCAGGAAGCATTTGAATATGCCGCCAGCGTTTCGGCGCAGGTTGCCGAGCGGGACCCGACCATGCTGAACATCGTCGGTATCGCAGCATCTAATCTTGGCGACCAGGCCCGGGCCGAAGCGGCTCTTAACAAGGCTCTCGAACTGAGCCCGGGCAATATGGTGTTCAAGCGCGATCTTGGCGTGGTTTATATAAGATCGCAGCGCCTCGACCTTGCCCGTCCGCATCTCGAAGATGTCGCTCTGTCTGCTGCTCCGCCAGAGATAAAGCAGCATGCTCAGGCGCTGATCGCCTCAGTAACCGAAGCCGAAATTGGTATGGTGAAAAACCTTCTCAGCAGCGGACATGGCGTGCATGCGCAGCCGATTCTACAGCGCCTGCATACTGCGCGCACCGTCAGCGAAGAACAGAAAAAATGGGCTGAAGACACGCTCGTTAAAATAAACCGTCTGCCGGCTGAAGCTCCGCAGGAGCAGCCGCCCCAGCAGCCTCTTCCCAACGCTATTATCAATGGCCAGCCGGTCAGTGTTCCGCAACCGCAGTTGCCAGATGCCGTCGTCGATGGAGTGCCGGTGAGCCTGCCCGCAGCGGCTTCGACTGTCGTCGAGCCCTGATCTACAAGGAATGTCATGAAATATTCACGTATACTGGTTTTTGTTGCAGTTGTCATCGTTTCGCTCTCGGTAGTTGGTTGCTGTCAGAAAACAGCTTCATTGCCAGAAAAAGTAGAGGCCATGCTGAATGATGGCAGTGGTAAGGTCGTTCGCCTCGGTATTTACGGCGACCCGATGGGGTTGAACCCGATCGGCCATCTGAATGCTGAATATAGTCGGATGGTCGGCAATTTCGTGCATGCCAGCCCGATACGCAAGCTTGCCGATGGCAGTTTTGAGCCGTATCTTTTCGATTCATACTGGCTGAGCCGCGGCGAAAACGAGACTATAATTCTCGAGGCGGTCTGGAAAAACAATCTCAAATGGCATGACGGCACGGTCTTCGATCCGCGTGACCTCGAATTTACCTTCGAACAGATGAAAAACGAAAAGATCCAGAGCCCGTATGCCGAGCTGGTAAAGGGCGTGGTCAGTATTTCTTCGTTCGGTCAGGGCAAGCGCACCAGAATCGTTTTTACCTCAGACTCGCGCCGCTATCTCGATCTTCTGACGGTGGGCATTTTGCCGTCGCATCTGTTGAAGGGGCTCGAATATTCAGAACCGGTGTTGCCATCAGCATTCAAGAGCAACGCTGAAGAAGAAGCACCTGCTTCTTATACCTGGGCGACTTATATCGACAAACCGGTTGGTCTTGGTCCCTACAGCATAAAAGAGCGCGACAAGGGCGCTTATCTTCTTCTTGAGCCCAGTCCGTATTTTTATGATACCGCAGTTGCTTCACGCCCGCAGGTGCTGATTCACAGTAGTTTTAATTATCAGCAGCTGATCACTGATTTTCGTTCGAAACGATACGACTGGATAAGCCTGCCGTCGTTGCTGGCTGAGCAACTTGAACTGATGAAAATCGAAGATATCAGAATGGTGCGGTATCCTAATTCTGCCCGACTGCTGTGGGTATTCAATACCCGTCGGGCACCTCTCGATGACGCTGGTTTCAGACAGGCTCTCGATCTGCTTGTCGATCGCAGCAGAATCAAAAACCAGTTCCATGCAGATGCAACACTGCTCTATCAGAACCCTCTCGCCAGCAGTACTGCAACGCCAGAGTCGCGTGAAAACCGACTGACACAGGCTTTGAAGATTCTCGATGAATCAGGCGCCAGAGACAGCAATGGCGACGGCATTCGTGAACTCGCCGGCAAGCCCTGTGAAATCAGCATTCTGGTAAATGACGATAATCTAACCCGTCGGGTTATCGCAGACAAACTGGTCGAAGATCTTAGATATGCAGGCATAAAAGCCTCGGTTGAAGCGGTTTCGTGGGCGGAGTTTGCTGGTTCGAGGCTCAAGGCGGGTAGTTTTGATACGGCCCTTTTGAGCTACCAGTTGCCGGCTGCCGGAAACTGGGTCGCTTTTTTGCACTCTGCGCCCAATGTGCTCGACAACCTGAATTTTGCCGGGGTCGCTGATGATGAACTCGACAAGGCTTTATTGAAGCTTGACTCGGTTTTTGTTGACGAAGATACGCCGGCAGCGCGCGCAACCGTATCGCGTTATCTGGAAGAAAACAAGCCAGTGGCTTTTCTGCTGCAGCCTAACGACCTTGGCATGTATCATGATGTGGCTGGCTCTGCGGTCGCTTCGAACACCGTTTGGAACGACATCTTGAACTGGCGCCTGCTTTTTGGCCCAGAAAATTCAAAGCTGTAAGGCGGTTCTGCCTTGCTAAGTATCGATAATTTTTCGCTGCAGCTCAAGGGGAGCGATGGCCGGATACTGCCGGTACTCGAAAATGTTTCGTTGCGCCTCGATAAGGGCAGCTGTCTTGGCATTGCCGGCGAGTCTGGCTCCGGTAAGTCTGTTCTGGCTATGAGCATTGCTGCACTGCTGCCGACCGGGGCGGTGCATTCGCGTTCCGGAAAAATCGAATTCGATGGCTGCGAGATTCTTGCCGCCAGTGAGGCAGAACTGCAGAAGCTGCGTGGTCGTAAGGTCGGGTTTGTATTTCAGGAACCGATGACGGCGATGAACCCTTTGATGACGCTATATGAGCAGATCGTCGAAACGGTTTACGCACATTATCCGGCAAGCAGCCGGGCAGATGCCGATAAGCGTGTGATGCTGGCGCTCGCTCGTGCCGGTTTCAAGGATCCTGAAAAATTTCTTGAGTCTTATCCCCATCAGCTCAGCGGTGGCATGCGACAGCGGGCGATGATCGCCATGGCCCTGGTGCTCGAACCGGCACTCATTATCGCTGATGAGCCTACCACCGCAATCGATGCGGCTCTCCAGGTGCAACTGCTGTCGGGACTGCGGCGGCAGATCGAGCAGGAACACCACAGTATGATTTTTATCAGCCACGATCTTGGTGTCATCAGAGCTGTATCAGACCGGCTCGCAGTGTTTTATGCCGGATGTCTGGTCGAAAGCGGCGCGACCCGTTCCATTCTTGAATCGCCGGCACACCCTTATACTGCCGATCTGGTGGCAGCATTGCCGCGACTGGTAGAAGAGCGCAAGCTTCCGGTTCCGATTGCCGGGACTTTGCCCTCTCCTGAGCGAAAACCCGTCGGTTGCGTTTATTCTGACCGCTGTCGGCATGCCCGGGCAGAGTGTCATAAGGCGCGGCCTGAGACGCAGACTCTGGCCGAAAGCCGGCAGGTCAGATGTCTGTTCCCGTTGTTCGGGGGGCATATATGAACAAAGTGCAGGGCCCAGACAAGGTTCTTGAAGTCAGCGCTCTCAGTCGCAGCTTCAGTGTAGAAAAAAGTCTGCTGCATGGTGCTGTCGACCGGTTGCGGGGGGTGACGCCTCAGTCGCTGAGGGCTTTGCACGAAGTCAGCTTTTCGATTGACCGTGGCGAGACACTTGGATTGCTTGGCGAAAGCGGTTCTGGCAAATCGACGCTTGCCCGCGTGCTCATGGGCATTTATGAGCCGGATTCTGGTTCGGCGAAGCTTTGCGGTAAAGATATTTTCGGTCAGACTGGCAACGAGCGGCTGGCGGTATTGCGCAACATGCAGATGGTTTTTCAAGATCCGTTCGGGTCGCTGGATCCGCGGATGACCGTGCGCCAGATAATAAGCGAACCCCTTAAAATTCATGGTTTGATGCCCGCAAAAGAAGTTGATTCTTTTCTTGTAAAAGCTCTGACTGATGTTGGTCTGGAGGCAGGTGCTCTCGACCTTTACCCATCTGAATTCAGTGGCGGGCAGCGGCAGCGCATCGGGATCTGTCGCTCTTTGATGCTTAATCCGGCATTGTTGATCGCTGACGAGGCGGTTTCTGCTCTTGACGTGTCAGTTCAGGCGCAAATTCTCGAATTATTGATCAGGCTGCGTTCGCAACGCAACCTGGCTATGCTTTTCATTTCGCACGATGTGGCAGTGGTCAGGCAAATTTCCGATCGTATCATTCTGCTTTATCGCGGCAATCTTGTCGAAGAACTGCCCGCCGACAAACTGCTTTCGCATGGCTGTCACCCGTACACCAGGCATCTTCTCGAAGCCGCGCTTTTTTTGCGCGAAGGTAAGTGCTTGCCGGAAACCGCGCCGACTGTATCTTTGGCTGCGTCGGGCATGGGGGCAGGTTGTTGCTATCTTTCGGTTTGTCCAAAAGCCGGCAAAGAATGCCAGCAACGGCCGCTGCTGCACGAAATCGCCGCCGGTCATCGAGTTGCCTGCCATTTTGCAGGAAAATAGCGAACCTCACAGACAAACGACAAATAATCAAGACATGGATTCTGCGACTTCGCTGTGCTCGCGCAGAAGGATCGAAAAGGGCGAAATCGTCATCCTGCGCGCGGTCGCAGTATTCATGCCAGCCTCTTACAGGGAACTGCTGTTCGGGGTACGGCTTTCGTTGACTTCCCGATGATGCTCGTTTATAATCCATAGCTTGTAATTGCAAATTTGTGTTTTGGAGGTCTTTCCATGAGCGTTGTCTGGCGACCGCCCAGGAAACTGCTGCCCATTCTGGCGCTTTTCCTGTGTCTGGTATCGACTATGGTTCTTGTGGCGCAACAGGATGAAGTCCCGGCGGCCACTGTTACACAGTCAGAGATGACTGAGATCACGGAAGAAGTTATCGGTGACGATGGCGAAACCGTTGCACCAGACGAAGTTCCACCGTCGACTCCGGAAACAGCCGCTGTCGATGAGCAGGCAGGCGAAAGTCTCAGCAGCGGCGAAGCTGCAACAACTGAACCGGCTGCCCAGACGCTTCCTGAAATAAGTGAACCGGCGACTGAACCGGTTCCTTTTGCCGCACAGGTCGAGCCGAGCGAAACAACCAACGCCCCTGCAGCTCCAGATGCTCCTGACGCCGGCGCCGCCGCTGTTGCCGCAGACGAAGTAAACAAATCAGTCAGCGAAACTGCTGGCGATGAGAGCGACAAGCCAGCTGATACTGCCGTAGCCGTTGCAACACCAGTTGCCGAGCCTGCAAAAGAACCGGTTGTCGATGCAGGTCAGCAGTATTTCGACATGAAACGTGCCAACGTTCTGGTCGTCATTCTTACTTTGATGGCCTTTGTCAGCTATTATACCTTTCATGCCCAGCGTGGCAAAGAGCTGTTCATCAGACGCATCAGCGGTCTGTCGGCGCTCGAAGACGCTGTGGGTCGTGCTACCGAAATGGGTCGCGGCGTTCTTTACATTCCGGGCATCATGGATATGGACGACATTCAGACCATTGCCGGCGTTACCATCATGGGTCACGTCGCCAAGAAAACAGCTGAATACGATACTCCGCTGTTCGCGCCGATGACCAGATCTTTCGTCATGTCGGTTGCGCAGGAAATCGTCAAACAGTCATACCTCGAAAAGGGCCGCCCGGACGCTTACCGCCCCGACCGCATCAACTACCTTACTGATGACCAGTTTGGTTATGTCGCTGGTGTCGGCGGCATCATGATGCGCGAAAAGCCGGCCGCCTGCTTTTATCTCGGCACTTTCTACGCCGAATCACTGATTCTCGCCGAAACCGGTAACGCGGTCGGCGCCATTCAGATCGCCGGTACTGCCGAACCTTCGCAGATTCCGTTCTTCGTAGCAGCCTGCGACTACACGCTGATCGGCGAAGAGCTCTTCGCGGCATCGGCCTACCTTTCCAAAAACCCCAAAGAAGTTGGCTCGCTCAAAGGGCAGGACATCATCAAACTGCTGATCATTCTGGTGATGATCGTTGGAACCGTGCTGGTAACCATCGCACAAACCGAATATGGTGCCGGCACAGTATTTGCAACGCTAGCCGAAAACTTTATGCGACTGTTGAAATGAGGTAGACATAGATGCTTTTTATTAAAAGAACATTACCGCTTATAATTACGTTTTTTACCGGGATTATCATGATAATCGCCTTTTTCAGCGGCCCGGCGCTGCCTTCGGTTAAGGCTCTCGAAGATACTTTCCCGAAGTGGATTCAGGTTATCATGTCTTTCACCATGCTGCTTGGTGCGTTCAGCCTGTTGCGCATCAATCTCAACAAGATTTCGCGCAAGGTTGACGGCTGGGGTTACAGTTTGGCGCTGGTCATCGGCTTTTTGACCATGGCCATTCTCGGCTTCCTTTCTGGCAGCTGGCCGATGTTCGACCGTGACATCAAGGTTGGCGAAAAGTATTATCTGCTTGCTGAAAACAGCATGTCTGACCGTCTGGTTACCGTTGTCGGCTCTTCAGTCGATGAAGAAGGGAATCCGGTCGTCGATGTTACCGCTGATCCGATACCTGGTCAGCCCGTGCCGGCACCTGAGCGTGCGCCGGTTTATCGCCTCAAGGGCACTTTCATGGCCTGGATCAACAGCGTTCAGCAGGTGCTTTTTCAGGGCGTTTTCAAAGCCGCGCAGGCGACGATGTTCTCTCTGCTCGCTTTCTTTGTAGCGTCAGCATCGTTTCGCGCTTTCAGGGTTAAGTCGAAAGAAGCCGGTCTGCTCATGGGCGCGGCCTTTATCGTTATGCTTGGCAACGTGCCGATCGGCAATCTGGTCAGCCGTCTGCTTTCTTATATTCCGCTCATCGGGCCCTATCTCGACATTGCCATGATCAAGGAATGGATCCTGGCATACCCGAGTTCAGCCGCTCAGAGCGCAATTCTGGTCGGTGCCATGCTCGGTTACATTTCGGCTTCAATGAAGATCATCTTCGGGGTAGAGCGCTCTCACCTCGGTGGCGAAGGCTAAGGAGACAAATATGGAATTCTTCATCAAACTCAAAAACCTTGACCGCCGCTGGGTGTTCTTGTTCGTAGCCGCTTCTGTTGTGCTGCCGATGATTTTCAAGTTCGATTTTCCGGTATTTCCGGGCAAATCGGTAGCTGGTCTGCACGACTTTGTCGAAAAGCTCCCGGAAGGCACCCGCTGCTTTCTGTCGTTCGATTACGACCCTGCCTCTGAGCCTGAACTTGGGCCCTCTGCTATAGCCATTCTGGCCCACATGTTCAGAAGGGGCGTTAAGCCGATGTGTGGTGGCAACTGGCCTCTTGGCGGCGAAATGGCTGAAGCAGCTCTCGATAAGGCGACCAAGATCTATATGTCCACCTACGATGAAATGAAGGCGGCCGGAAAACTGGCGCCAGGATGCAAGCCAACTCTGGTCAAAGGCGAAGATTACGTTAACCTCGGTTACAAACCGGGTGCGATCATTCACGTTAAGGCGCTGGTTACTGATTTCATGGGCCCGTATCCGTCTGATCGTGATGGAAACTCGACCAAAGAAATGGCGATCTTCAAGAATCCCGATGGTCGCAAGTTTGCAATGAGCGATGTCGGTATCATCATCAGCTTTACTGCCGGCACCGGCGGTATCGAATCTTTCATCAACG
>Ga0116144_10006324_pt1 | contig 10378 bp, 5 predicted proteins | sample AD_UKC035_MetaG_FD_89746 | JGI IMG/M metagenome (GOLD analysis project Ga0116144, IMG submission 89746) | Active sludge microbial communities of municipal wastewater-treating anaerobic digesters from USA - AD_UKC035_MetaG | ecosystem: Engineered > Bioreactor > Anaerobic > Digestate | place: USA... | reverse complement strand
TTTAAGTTCTCCCGTATCAACAGCGTCCGCGCCCACCGGTGATACGGGAGAACTTAAAAGCGGCCCCAGGAATCCGCGGACGGGGCGCGCGAGTTCGCGCCGGAAGGCAATTTCAGCGTCCTTGCCCCCGGCCAGCACGTCACCGGCGAGCCGAGCGATCGCATTCAACTCATGGATGGCGGTCGTGATCGCCTTGGGGGCCCGGCCCTGATGCACCGGTCTCTTCTGCACACGTGCGGCAAGTGCAGCAAGCGCAACGAGCCGCTCGCGGGAAACGATCACTCCCTTGCCCCGCGCAATCGGGGTGGCCATCCTGCCCGTGCCGGACTCGGACGATCGCGATTTGCCAATTTCTTTGTCGTTCCTGACGTTCGAATCGTCGTGATCGTTCATGGTGTTCTCCTGCCGATGCACACCGCGCTCCCACCCGAACATCGAATGCCTGCACATCACTGCGGCTGCAAGGCGCCGCGACATCTCGAGATCGGCGCGGACATACCGGTCGCCCTAGACTGAGCTAGCATCCATGGGCGACCCGAAGGCACCATCGCTCTTGCGATGCCATATTCCCAGCATAGTCAATGAGGCGCGGCAGGCAAACGGCAACTCGGATGGTCGATTTCGTCCGAGCGCGTTTGATTGGGCAGTTCCACGCAGTACCCGGTGGTGGCCGCGCGTTTGCGCAGAGTAGTCGAGTCCAGTACTCAAACCCCCAACCGGAAGGCCGAAGAGGTCTGCCATCCATGGAGTACGACCATGTAGTGGCACTGCACCGAGCTTGGTAGAACTTAGTCAGGATTAGATCCAAACGACATAATCGCCGTTCCGAGCGCCTCCTCGAACTCACCGAGTAGCGTCGGTTTGGTTACGTCGAATTTGCCTCTTTAAATGCGCGATGGGTGGATTCTCGAATCAGCGTCAACCAGCCGCACAGGCGCTTCATGGTGTGAGAGCGTAAGACCCTTCCACGATCAGAACCGTATTCGAACCTGCCGAAAGGCGACTGATAAACTGGAAGTCGCCGTTCGACCGACGGTTGGCAGTGTCGAAGGCTCGGACTCGCGCCTGGAAGAATTGGCTGGTCTCGAACCGGCGGCCATCGACCAGCCAGATCCGGCCGTTCGTCAGGTTCGTCGGGACGCCGAGCGCCAGCGCTTCCGACCCCCCGCCGATATTGATCTCGACCTCATCGAGCGCCACACAGGACGAAGGATTGGTAGTCGAGAGACCGACGGGGGCAGTCGAGACGATATTGACATTAAACCCGGTTTGTCCGGGGGAGCCATACGGGAAGACCTGCGGCGGCGTCGCGCTCGAAAAATCCGCTGTGAAGTTGCAGGGGTCCCGCGAAAGTAGGTCGGATACAGTCGTCTGCCCGCTCTCAACGGACGCGATGAGCGCGGAGGCATCCGGAACCGCCCGGACGGCGTAGTTGAAGGTGAGAATCTGCGGCGTAAGAGGCGTGCCCCTGTTGGCGCAACCTCCAAGCCCAACCAATGCCGCCATTGCCAAAAATACAAGAATCTTCTTCATGGTTCTCTCCACTTGTGAACTGAAGGTGGCCTAGACGTTTCAAGTGAGCGACTGGCAACTCGCGGGGGGCGAAGCCCAAAGCGAACCTAGAGGCACAGCTTCTCGGCAGTCCGGTTCACATGGTTGTTGACCGTCTACTTCGACATGGCTCAGTTCCTTCTAATGTTCAGAATGCGCCTACTTCACAAACTGATAGGCCGCAGCACCTGCAAACCATGTCGTGCCTCCGTAGAAGAACAACATCAACGCTCCCTGGCCGTCATGAGCCTTCTCCCGTAGTTTTTTTACGATAGGCGAGCGGGGTCAATCTGCAAGTGAAATGTAACGGTTGCCGGCGGCTTGTGGCCGACCGGCGGTATCCTTCGCGCACTGGCCGGTCCGACTTCAAACCTGCCGCGCAAACGCCATCATCGCCTTGGCATATCGCATGGCTGCTTCCGTCGCATCCGTTGCTGGGGCGAATGGCCGCTTCGAAAAAGCTCGACCGGCAAGTCTGGGTCGGGACGCGACGAGCAACCTTCTTAGTTCGGCGCCGGAAACCGGCCGCTCAAGTTTCGCATCCCGAAAGCTGCCGGACGCCATCGAGTGCAGCCGACCCTGACCTGACGGTCGCTGACTGAAACTCTTGGGGGCTCCTTCCCGGGCGAACCCGCCGTTCGGGCGCTACTTTGCCACCGCTGGCAGAGCTATCAGATGTTCGACCGCCCTCGCATTGGACAAAACGGCGTTGACTGTCCTATGGCGCGCCCGGGACGACCGAGGACTGAACGGCCTGGTGGAAAAGGATTGAGAAGAACCGACCCAAACCGGGTGTCCGAGTACCGAAATTGGCCACAAAAAAGCAGTGACCCAAAAAATCTATGTTGGTGATGTGAAGCTTTCCCGAAAAGCCGACAGGCAGGATCGCAGGCATCCGGTCGCATTGGGGGTTCAGCTAGCGGCGGCACTGTCGTTGCCGCCATCCTTCCCTTTCCGTCACCGACGGCGCTCCGAACCGCTGGCAATCACATCGCGCGGAACCTGGCCGGATGCCAGAATCCGTGGCTGGCAAGCCGCATCAAAGCCGAAAACGCCAGCATAGAACTGTAGCTCCGCATCAAGCGCACGCTCTATGGTCTCGCTCCTGCGAAAGCCGTGCTGCTCGCCCTCGAATGCTAGGTAAGCGACCGACACGCCGTTGGCTTTCAGTGCGTCGACCATCCGCTGCGCTTGGGATGGCGGCACGATGACGTCCTCGGTGCCCTGAAAGAAAATCACAGGACAGGAAAGTCGGTGCGCCGAATGGAGCGGCGAGCGTTCGATGTAGAGAGCTCGCGCTTCTGGATAAGGACCGATCAGCCTGTCCAGGTAATGGGACTCGAACTTGTGCGTTTCCAAGGTCAGCGACTCAAGATCACCAACGCCGTAATAGCTGGCGCCCGCAGCGAATAAATCGTGGAACGTAAGCGCGGCCAGCGTTGTGTAGCCACCGGCACTGCTTCCGCGAATAGCCAGCCGCCCACCATCGGCGAGCCCAGCACGGACGATGAATCTTGCGGCTTCGATACAGTCCGTAACGTCGACATCGCCCCATCGCCCTTCGAGGGCCTTGCGATAGGCTCGCCCATAGCCAGTGCTACCGCGGTAATTAACATCGAGCACCGCAAAGCCACGGCTAGTCCAGAACTGGATGCCTAAACGCAACGCCGCCGACGTGGCGGAGGTGGGACCGTCGTGACTGAAGACCAACAACGGTGGCAGTTCGCCCCCCGGCGCACGATGGTCCGGATTGCAGGGGGCGTAATAGAAAGCGTGCGCGTACTGACCGTCGCCCGTGGTGAATTGTACGGACTGAGCCATCGATATATAGGCATCTGAAAACGTTCTGGGTGAGGACTCGCAGAGCACGGTCACTGCACCGCTCCTCAGGTCGAGCAGGGCCACTGACTCCGCGCGCGTCGAAGCGCCACCAACGATAAGTGCGTGGTTCCCTTCCACGGATATCGCCTCAATGTCGATGAATGCGGTCTTGATCTCCTCGAACCTGCTGCTGTTCACATCGAGCCGGGCCAGTCGCCACAGGCCTTCACGGCAGAAACAGCACACAACGCGCCCCATGGCGTCGAACCCATAGGTAGACATGCCGAACTGCCACTGCGGTCGGCCGAACTCGGCCTGCATCGCAGCCAAGCATCGGACCTCGGCTCCCTCCCAGCAGTGCAGATTCCACCAGCCGTCGGGATCCGAAACAAAGAACAGCGTGCCATCGTCACGAAAAAGAGGCTGAAATACCGACTCCTGGCCGCCGCCGGCGACACGCCGTGTCGATGCGAGTCCGCCGCTCGCGTTAATCTCTGCTACCCACAAGGTGCTCGCATCCCAGGGCATGTCGGGATGTTCCCAAGTCAGCCAGGCGAGCCGCGTTCCGTCTCGGTTTAAGCAAGGGCTCGAATAGAAATCATGGCCCTCCGCGAGCAAGCGAACAGAACCGTCGACGAGGTCAACCGCCACCAACGTATTGACGGTATCACGCTCGTCTTCTCCGTGATTTTCTCGCACGCAGAGGAGTCGACTCCGACCCGCATCCAGGATCAAGTCCGCATAGCGCCAGGGACCGGGCACGGTAATTGGCCGGGGCGGCTCCCCGCCGCAGGCCTCATAGATTCGCTGGTCAGTGGCGTTTACGAACCACACATGACCGTCAGCCACCGCGAACGCACCGCCTCCATACTCGTTGACGCGGGTCCGGACATCAAACGTGGGGGGTAAGACCTCGCTCGCCCTGCCCTGCCCGTCACTGCAAACCAGAACGTTGCGCCCGCCCTCCGAAGGCCGCCCCTCCAGCCAGTAAGCATGGCCGCGGTCGAGCGCGACACCGCCGATGCGTACACCGCCGCGTGCCAGCATCCAAGCCGTAATCGGTGAAGACCACTCACCGTAGGAAGCCACCGTCACCATCTTCGCGCTTATGGAATTGACTCGCCCAGAACACTCTAGCACCCATCCATAGCACTGGTTTGATCTGTGCCGGTCGGTGTTCCTTTCGTTATGCCGCTTGATGGTGCTCTAGTAATGATTTCGAAACAGGCTTCGCGCGTTATCGCTAACGCTCTTTGGGGATGGCTCTGGTGACGCGTTACGCACTGCGATACCATGCATTGCAAGGAAAAAGCCTTTATGGCGTAGGCTTTGCGTCGTCGTGCAAACGAGCCAGCCTGCGGGCATTGAAACACCGAGGTGCCTTGAGGCACCGCGTGGTGGTGTCTCGTGCGAACTGTCCGGCCCGTCATCGCGGTGGCGATGATGCGGAACAAGGATACGTAACGTGAAAGTTCCTCTCGAATTGCTCTCATCGCAGGAGCGGTCGCTCCGCCCTCCGCTCCAGAACTTGCTGGCACGAGTAGACCGACGACTCGACGAGATCGGCCTGCCGTCTGCAGTCAGCGACAGCGACGTGTATGCACTGCTTCAGTGCTACAACTTGTGTGCGCTCGTCGAAGCGATGGCAGGCCGTGCCGACGAAGCCCGCCGCCTATGTCTCGACGAACTTTGCTGGCTCGGACGCGTCGCCGACAGAACCGGACGCACCGGAGTCCTAGCATATGCTTTTCAGCCTTGGGTAAATTTGGCGCGGCTGGACAGGATTGCTGGAGATCTGGCGGCAGCGCGAGTAAAACTTGACGTCTTGCGGGCGGCTTCGCAGGGACATGCCATGGCGTTGGGTCCGATCGCGCTCGAGGCCGATCACGTCCCGACCCTAGTTGCACATGTTCCAGGATTGACCTCATTTCTGCACTACAACTGGATTCACGAACGGTTGCTGTGCGAGCTTAGATCGGACGCACCAGAAGGAAGGCGGGAGGTCGAAGCCGTCGCCAATGCACAGCAGTCCATCTTGTTCAGCGGCATGGCACTGGAAGCGGACCTGATTGCGCGTAGGCAAGCCGGAGAAGACACGGAAGCTGAAAGCTCTCGCCAATATCCAGAAGTCGCCGACGCGTTTCCGGTCAATGTCGTCGCGTCGATCCGGCGGGCAGAGATCGTATTGAAACACCTACGGCATGGGCCGGACGTGATCAATGCAGACGCCCTTGAAGAGATCGGACTGCGCCTGCTGGTCGGCGAACCAAGTCCGTGGCACCTTGCCGTCGTTCAACCCATCGTTAACCTGCTGCGCGAACTGAAGCCGGGGGCGGACTCGAATCTGGCGTCGCTGGCCTACGAGGCGGCCAAACGGCTCGGCGATGAGATCCTGCAGGCTTGGTTCGCGTCGGCATGCGCCGAGCACGACGAGGCGGCCCCCATCTGGCAGGCGCGTCTGAGGAACCTAGCGTCGAAGACATGGTACGCGTCAATCGGATCTCACGACGGTGGAGGCCTTCGCTCGACGAGGCTGGATGAAGTGCACCATCGGCTGATCGAGTGTACACAGAAGATGTTCTCGCCCCCCATACCGGCGTCGGCGGGCGTGAACGTGCCACCGCTCGATGCACCCATGCCACGTCTGCTCAATGATATACAGCCCGCAACTGACAAGGCCGGTGAAGTGGCAACCGCGAAGCTGCACTTCTCGCGGCGATCGCTGTATCCGCTCGTCCCGCTGTTCGACGACGCGACGCCTGCATGGTTACGCACGATGATCAGCGCATTCGACTTTGCATCCCAGCCGAGCTTCGCCGGTAAGCGGTACCGCGAGGCCCTTGCGCTGTCCGGGCCAGTGGCGCGATACGTGCTCACCCGAACAGCCGAACTCCTTAGGCACGTCTTCGGACCCTGTTATGACGAAGGGAGGGTTCGGGTCTGTGTCAGGGTGGACGAGAAGTCGTCCTACCGGCAAATACAGGGACCGCACATCGACTGGACGAAAGATACTGCGTTCAACAAACGAATGTTCGATGAACACGGCGACAGTACGGGCCCGTCTGAGGGCTTTTCCTCTCTGGGCCGGTGCTACTCGGTTGACTGCGTCATCGGGGGCCCGCAGACGGACTACTTCTTGGAAGAGTGCATTGGCCTATGTCATCTGATAAAGGTGGATTCAGGAGCGTGGATCATCGATGCAATTGACTTTGAACTGAAACAGGCGCCGCAGCCTGCGCCAGCAGGCTGTTTTCTTCTAAGGTTGCCGTACACCATTCACCAATTTCCAGGAATTGAGCGATGGACTGCCGACAACCCACGCCGACTCTTTGTCTCCTGCGACTACCACCAGGCTTAGGGCACCCTGATGCACTGGGCCTCCTCCATGATGGGAAAGGTAACTTCTTCGGATCCGGGCGCACTGCGGTCAAGACAACGGATGCAATAAGGCCGTGGGTGCAGCCTCTTCGACATCAGGCAGTCCAAGCGCCCTGCGTGGCACCATGTGGCAGCCAAAATGCAGTGGAACTGCGTTCGGCACCAGGACGCGAGCAACCCGTAGGCCGCAAGCGTTAGCGATGTCCGGCGGTGTCAAGTCGACGAACAACGCTTGATCAAGTGGCGTGATGGGCGCCGGCGACAACAGCGCCGCTTGGCGACCCTGTCCGAACGGTTCCGGTATCTGCTCGACCCCGCATGCCGCATGGAGCAACGCGTGATCGTACGGTTCCACGATGTCCTGGGGGGTCCCTCGAAGCTGCCGCATGCGTTCGCGCATCGCACCATTAACCATGGCCCAGGACAGTCCACGATAGACTTGGGCCAGCTCAAGCACCGCAGACCGAAGGGCTCCTTCGGTAGATTGGTCGTTCCCCAGACCCAAGGCGAAGCCTGGTCTGCTCGGCGACGGCCGAAGGGGCCAGCAACTCGCCGACGCAACGCAAACGCCATCGATGCAGGCGATGACGCTTGCCCGCAACACAAGACCTGACATCTCGAATTGCTGCCGGAGCACTTCATCAAGTGCGGTTGTTGCATCAGGCAACTGTGCCTCGGCTAACCCGTACCAGACGCGGAAGAAGGCGTGCCGTTCGAGTACCTCGGCATAGGCACGCTTGATGGCATCGGCCAGCCCGACGGCGGCGGCCAGCCCGTTGCTGGTCGCCACGGTGGTAACCGGTGCCCCCAGATTGATCGGCGATGCTAGGTAAACAGACGATGCCGGCACCCAACGCCAGTATGATGGTTCAACCACGGACTGCGCCTGGATCCAAGTAGTTTCGCTTTCCGGATCGAGTGCATTAGCCTTGGCCTGCCGTTCACCCATGCCATTGAGATGGCATGGGTGAACGGCGTCGTCGAGTTGTCCGGCACGCGCCCGCAGCAGCCTGCCTCTAGGTACGATTTCGGCTGCATAGCGCTCCAAAGACTCGCCGATCGCCGAAAAGATGGCGTCGGTGCCCAATTCACCCTTGCCTGACGCACCGCGCCACACGGGACGCGCCGGCTCGAGCCGCGAGTTCGACAGCCGCGTCGTCACAACATGAGGAAATCCAAGCTCCGCTGGTCTCGGTGGCACAGTGGCGAGTTCCGCAACAATCCCGGCAGCCCGGCCGACGGCATGTGCGAGTGACGGTTTCGATGCAGCCCGCGTGCCCGCCAAGCAGCTTTCGCATTCAGGCAGCGGAAGCACTGCCTCTGCGACGACTGCACCCGACGGGGTCACACGCAGCAATGTGGCAGGCGATTCCGGCTGCGCCAATCTCCGTGCTTCGCGAACGCGTTCGCGAAGCGATGCTGCGAGCGATGCGCGCTGAGCCGGCTCCGAAGGGCGACCCGACGCGGCGACATCCATTTCGAACGCCGCGATCAGATCTCCGCTGCAGGACGCCCCCGGTGCGAGGATCGATGGGTCACGCGTGGCAGCCCTTCGCGTCACCCAGCACCGCTCGCACAGTCGGCCAGAACCAAGCAGCGGGCTCAGCAAAAAGTCTTCCTCGTCCCGCTCAACCCGTACCAAGGTCAAACCGGAGCCCGTAGCGTGAGTCACCCGGATTCGAACCGGAGTCAACCGCCGCCTCTGGGCCACCCGACTAGCATCCCGCCGACGACCACACGCGAGGACCACCCGGCGCCTTGAATCGCGCGCTCGACGTCACCCCAACCTCCCCCTACTGCACACGTGCCAAGCCCAATTGCCTGAGCAACAAGATAGATGGTCTGATAGATGGCCCCGACGTTGCGCAGGATCGTCGCATAGGCAATCGATTCGTACTTAAGCGCCACTCGCCCATAGTCTGCGACAAACACCAACGCCGCCGCTGGCAGCCCCTTCACCTCGCCTGCGGCCCCGAAGCGACGCAGGACCAGCATAGCCAGTTCTCTGGATTCGGGCACTACGTTCAGGTCATTCGTGTGATTGGAATACGTCGCGAGCACCGGAGTGTCTGGTGCAGCGGCAGTGCCGCGCAGCGCCACCAAAGTGGTGATCTCGTCGCAGGCGCCGCCACTCGGGTAGGGATGGAAGGCGACGCTCAAACCCTCTCTCGACATCCACATACGCTGTGTACGCAGCGATCGCTGCAGAAGTGGGGCAAGATCCGCTGGGGACAGATCACGATCCGCATACGAGCGGCAACTTCGACGTTCAGCCAGGACGATGCCGAGGTCTGCCCCAAGCAGTGGCGAGTCATCGAGCGGCAGGCCGATGCGCACACCTACGTCGCCCCGCGCGGACGAAGACGCCGACGCCGCAGCAGTCTCGGCTCGGAGGCCTGCCCAGGTTGCGCCGTAGCCACCCTCGTATCCATGGCCGTAGGTCGCAACCGCGTGAAACAAGCGATCCGGGAAGCTCCAACCGGATGTCGTCGTATCGGCACCGTTGGAGAAGAAGCCGTTATCCCGCAGAAGGTCACGAACGATCGAGACCACGGGGTCGGTTGACGTGGCGTCCTGAATCGCAACCGCAACCACCTGCAAATTCTGCGTAGGCACGTGCATCACGGCAGATGTCGACGCCGACAACAACAGGCAATCGGGATCTCCAAATCTGAGATACAAACCGTCGGTCGCCGCATTGCCACGATCACGGACCGCCGCGAACGATGATGGCACACAGGGACGTTGAACGCGGAGCACCGGCGCGCCGTTTTCGTCCACGACGATCTCTTCAATCACATGGAACTGAGACAGAACCACCGCCCAGGACGTCGCTCCGGAGCAGGCCGATTCTGCAGTATCCCAAAACGCAGCGCTGTCCATCGGCAATCTACCCAAACACTCTCGCAGCACTGCTGGAAGCTCCGGCTCCCATGACGTCCACGACCTCGTGCTTTGCGGCTCCCCCTCCTCGCGTCCGACATCGCCGGAACTGCCGACCGACAAGCGAATCAGCCGACGAAAAACGCCATCGACTTCAGGCACGGCTCTCGACCAAGCCGGCTCGAACGTCGTCCCTCATTCCTTCATACGGACAGTGCAGCGACAACTGATCGCCGGTTGTCCATCCGCGCATCCAGGGCTGGAGCCGATCAGTTCGGAGGTCAAAGGACCCGTCGCGCGACAAACGCCCAACATCGTTTCGTGGATCCTCGAAGCCGACCGTGCACTTGGAAAGAGTGCCGTTGGACCGGATCACCCATGCATTCGGTTTGGCAGCGTAGCAGACGTAGGGCGACTCGCAGCCGGCCTTGACCTCTGCTCGCGCTCGCCGCAAAGATCGGCGCGGCGCCATCCTGGCTAGTGCGTTGCGCACACGCCCGGTCAGGCTGCTTACGACGCGAGCAGCCTCTTCTTTCCGCAAAACTCTGAAACTCCCCTGTTGAGGCCCTCCAAGATCGACGATCGGAAAGAAGTAGGCGTTGAAGCGATCGTCGGGGAGGAAAGTCTCTACCAAATAGTCAGTGAATTCTTCCAGCATGTCGACGTTGAGGGGCGTAACGTGCACTCGCAAGTCAATTAGCATGTCGATGTCGCTATCCCGAACGCCAAGGAGGTTGCTCTCAAG
>Ga0116144_10006323_pt1 | contig 10378 bp, 5 predicted proteins | sample AD_UKC035_MetaG_FD_89746 | JGI IMG/M metagenome (GOLD analysis project Ga0116144, IMG submission 89746) | Active sludge microbial communities of municipal wastewater-treating anaerobic digesters from USA - AD_UKC035_MetaG | ecosystem: Engineered > Bioreactor > Anaerobic > Digestate | place: USA... | reverse complement strand
GTAATGGTTGGTGATGAATAATAATAATTATACATCCCGCCGCCATTAGCATTCGTGTAATTATTTGCGAAGGTTGAATTGGTAATGGTTGGTGATGAAGAATAATTATACATCCCGCCACCAAAATAATTATATACTTGGTATGTATTAACAGTTATTGAACTACTACCATTTGCATTCCCCCCTTTAATATTCACAGCGTCTAAACGGGCACTACCAACAGCACCAGCAGAAACAACCACATGGAATGAATTTTCATCGTTATTGGTAAATGTAAGTGTGAAGCCGGCTCCTGTAACAACGTCATTCCCATTAAAATCGCCACTGAGAATGGTTGGGTTGAGATTCCAATCACGTGCAGAAAATGCGCTACCACCTGTTGGAAAGCCACCATATATTTGAACGTTGTTCACCATCAAAAAGGCTTTGTTGCGGTTATTCGTAGGATTCGCAGGGTCGGCTAAGCCATCTTGAGGGCTGAATTTTGGTAAATACGTTCCTTTGGCTACGTATATTTTCAAAGGAGTGGTTGCCCAATTGGCTTTGATATTATTTGCCCATTTAAGCGCATCGGCTAAACTTGGTAGTGCGTTTGACCACGAAGAACCGTCCATCACACCTGTTGTGTGTGCAGAATCCACATAAAGGATTCCGCTAGTTGGGTTTTGTGCTTTTGCTATAGAGAAAGACAAAAGCGTAAGACTTAGTAAAATTGTTTTTTTCATTTTATAATTCTTTGCCACAAATGTAGATGTAGCTTAGTAAGCTGCTAAATTTTAGGGCGGACAAAATGCGGACAAATCATAATGTGTTGTTTTACTGATTGTTACAAACTGTGTTTTATTCTAAAAGAGTAATGCCCAACTCTCAAAAACACCAAAAGCGACCAAATTAAAGTCGCTTTTGAATGCTGAATTTTAATTTAACATGATAGTAGTAGCTTTTTCATAAGCAGTATGAAATAGATAAAATATTCAACAAACTTTTAATTGGTTATTTGAAAATTGTTGGCAAATGTATTAGCATGATATACTATTAAAAAAAAATTATGCGGACAAAAAGCGGACAATTTATAATGATTTAACTATCAATTATTTGAAAATGAAATCTAAAGATGTTTTTTCAAGGTTTGCAGCAAATCATTGTCTTTTGTTAAGTTAAAATGAGCTTTTAAACGTCTTTTTGAGCGGGCAACGCTCTCTTTACTTATACCCAAAGTTTGCCCAATTTGCATACTGTCTAGATCCAAAACAATTAAAGCTGCTAATCGTTCAAGAGATGGTGTGAGTTGCTGTTGTTTATTAATATTGATAAAAAATTCAGGATAAACAATTGAAAATTCCTTTTTGAAATTCAACCAATGTTCATCGGTAAGAATTGTTGTTTGTTTTAAAAGTTCAATACTATTGGGAGAAAGTTCATTTTGTAGTTTTTGAATTACTCCATTTTTTTGTTGAATATCTGCAATAAATTGGTCGATTTGTTTTTTAGCATTTTCAACTAGAACACGCTGTTGTTCAATTTGTTTAATGTATTTATTTTTTTCTATTTCTATTCTTTTCTTACGTTTTCTGAACACAACTGCAACTGTTGCAAGTATAAAAAGTATCGCAACAATAAAAATAACAGTATCTCTTTTGTTTTTATAACGTGTTTGTTCAATTAATCGTTTATTGGCAACATAGCGGTTGTAATTGTGTTTTTCTGCAGCTTGTTTTATTGAATTATCGGTAATAATTTGTGTTAAACTATCTTTGTGTTCTATATAAAGATTGGCAAAGTTTATAATTTGTTGTGCATCATTTTTGATTAAATAATAGTAATACAAAAGGTGAAAATAATCCGTTTTTGAATTCAACGTTAACTGTTGTATGTTTTTATCCAATAAATTAGCTTCAATGAAATGTATAAAGGTATTGTGGGGATCCAATTGATAAAGTAAATTTGCTTTTACCAATAAAAACTCAAAATATTCATTGGGAAAACTGTCACTATTCATTTTTTCACAAGCAGCAACAATTCGGCTAGCATTGGTGTAATCTTTTGTTTTTATATAGAGTTTTGCTAAATTAGTTGATGCTATTAAAAACCAAATATCGTTGTTTTCATTATGCGCTTTTTTGAGTAGGTTTTCTAATTCAATGGTGGCTTTTTCATTATTTCCACTATTTTGATAAATAAGTGCTTTTGTATTAAGTAGGTTTAAATGTAGGTTTTTATCGTAACTAAATTCAATTTTTTGAGCTTCATTGATATAAAACAAAGCTTTTTGATAATATCCAGTATGCAAACACATATTGGCAATGTCCAATAAGGCATTTTTCTTCTCTGGAAAATCTTCTTGCTTTATTTTGGATAAAAAATTATAGGATTCCAAGAACCAAAACAATGCTTTTCCATCGTAACGGTATTCGTAAAAATAATGGAAACCTAGTGCTTGTCGTGTTCTAATTTGGAGTTGTAAAATATGCTCATCATCTGCTTTTTGCATCAGTTGATTCAACTCGGAAATGTAGTTTTTATAGCCTCTAGATGAAAGGTAGTTTAATTTCATGTAATCTGTTTCCAATTCCAATTCTCTGTCGTTGTATTGTATCGCCAATTGCCTCAAACGTTTTATTTCGTTAAAATAACGAACAGAATCTTTTTTGTCGGAATGGTAATAAAAACGTTCAATTAGCAGTGGTTGTCTCTCTGCATAACTTTTGTTTAATAAAGGCTCATTAGCATTTGTTGGAAAGCTTGGATAAAGTAGTAGAAAAAATAGTAAACTGTAAATGAATTTCTTTGGCAGACACATTTAATTATATACTTTTTATTTCATTTCAAATATAGTTAAGTTTTTAGATTTTAAACTAAAAACTGAAACATAAACACAAAAAAACCGCTTGCCTTTTCAGACAAACGGCTATTAACATTAAACCAAACATTATTTATTTCCAACCGCCACCTAAAGCACGATAGATGCCTATCTTAGCTTCTTTCTCCTTTAAGATTGTTTCTATTAATTCCATTTTGGCATCCAAGGCTTCTTTTTGTGTCAACAACACTTCCATGTAATCGGCTCTGGCTGACATAAACAAATCGTTAGAAATATCAACCGATTGATTGAGGATATCCACTTCCTTTGTTTTTGTTTGCAAACTCTCTGAAAAGTTTTTCACCATTGCCAATTGATTGTTGATTTCAATAAAGGCTTTTAGAATTTTTTGTTGATAATCCACCAATGCTTGAGATTGTTTTGCTTTAGAGGCATTGTATTGCGCACGTATTGCATTTCTATTGATAAGTGGAGCAAACAAATCGCCCAGTAAATTGTAAAGCAACGATTTAGGATTGAACCACACCGCTGGATTAAAAGCTTGCATTCCTACATTTGCTGAAATACCCAATGAAGGATAAAATGCTGCTTTTGCTGCTTTTACATCATATTTTGCTGCAACCAAATCGCGTTCTGCTTTGCGAATATCAGGGCGGTAGGATAATAATTGCTCGGGCGAACCGGTAACTATTGTATCCAAAATTGTGCTATGAAACGATGTTATATCTCGCTCTACAGGTTGCGGAAAACGCCCCACCAAAAAATTGATTGTATTTTCTGTTTCCACCACCGATTGTTTGATGCTGTATTGCATGTTTTTAGTTTTTAGCAATTGTGCTTCAAAACGATTTACAGCAAGTTCGGTTACTTTGGCTGCATCTTTTTGTTGTTGAACAATTTCTAACACATCTTCCTGAATATCGATAAAATGATTAACAATTGTCAATTGTTCATCCAAGGCAAGTAACTTATAATAATTTTCTGCAATTTCTGAAACTAGGTTGGTTACCATGAAGTTTCGTCCTTCAATAGTGCCTAAATAGCGTGACAATGCAGCGTTTTTACTATTTCTCATTTTGCGCCAAATGTCCACTTCCCACGAAAAATGTGCTCCAACCATAAAATCGCCTAATGGTTCTGGGAATTTTTTGTCTTCCATTACGTGCAATTGACTTTCAACGGCCCCATTGCGTGTAAATTCGGCTGATTTATCCAATCCAGCACCCAATTGCAAGCCTCCAGTTGGCAAATACTCTCCCTTTTTAGCTCGAACTTCACTTTTTGCCACTTCAATTTCTTGCATGGTGATGTTTAACTCCTGATTGTTGTGCAATGCTGAATCAATCAACGTAGTTAGATGTATATCCGAAAATACAGCTTTGAAATTTTTTGCTGCAATTGTATTGGTATCTTGTGTTTGAGCAGCATTATAAGCTGTTGGAATATAGTCTTTCCCTTGCTTATAGGTCTCGTCTTGCAATGCTGTTTTGGAGCTTTTACACCCCAAAACAACAAAACACAAGGCAATTACCATCCATTTTGATTTGAACTTAGTCATCATTTTTTTTTGTAATTTTTTTAATTAAACTGTTGATAGCTCGTTTCTTTTTGGTTTTAGGTTCTACATATTCCACAAAATCTTCACTCAATGGAGCGTCTTCTTGATCTTTTATGTAGTATTTTCCTTCTGCCAATGTCCCAAAAATGTAATACAATCCTGGCACAATAATCACCCCGAAGATGGTACCTGTCAACATTCCACCAAGTGCCGAAGAACCAATAGTGTGGTTACTTACAGAACCGGGTCCGTGGGCAACAACTAACGGAATTAACCCCGCAATAAATGCAGATGAAGTCATCAAAATGGCTCTAAATCGGGCTTTTGCACCTTCAATTGCCGATTCAAAAACCGTTAATCCTTCTCGATGCTTCATAATGGCAAGCTCTACAATCAGGATGGCATTTTTACCCAGCAATCCGACCAGCATAATGAGTCCGATTTGTGCATAAATGTCGTTGGCTAATCCCATTAATTTAAGCATCATGAAAGAACCAAAAATCCCCATAGGTAAGGATAAAATCACCACCAACGGAATTAAGAAACTTTCGTATTGAGCGGATAAAACCAAGTAAGTAAATAGAATTACGACGATAAATATGACAACTGCTTCATTTCCACGAGCTGCTTCGGTATAGGTTAACCCTTCCCAAGCAATATCGTAACCTTTTGGCAATGTTTCTTTTGCTACTTCTTTGATGGCCTCAATTGCATCACCCGAAGTGTAGCCAGGTGCAGGAACCCCACGAATTGCTGAAGAAGTATAAAGGTTGTAACGTGTAATTTCATTTGGACCTTGTGTTTTTTTCATGGTCATAAATGAAGAATACGGAACCATCTCGCCTTCTTCGTTTTTAATAAACAAATTCATCACATCGGAAGGCATTTTACGATATTCAGGCGATGCTTGCGTATACACTTTATAGAAGTTGTTGAAACGGATAAAACCTTGCTCATAAGTTGAACCAATCAAAATATCCAAGTTATCCATTGCTTTGCCTATAGAAACTCCTTTTTGCATGGCGCGAAGGTTGTCTATTTCTAAGTCGTATTGTGGATAATTGGCTGCGTAAAATGTAAACAAACCAGCAAGTTCTTTACGTTTATGCAATGCTGCCATGAATTCATCGTTGACTTTGCTAAATTCTTGATAATCTGTTTCTTCTGCTTTATCCAATAAACGCAATGAAAAACCATCAGACGAACCATAACCTGGAACTGCAGGTGGTTCAAAAAACTCAACCACCGTACCAATATCTTTGGTTTTTTCTTCTAATTCTTCGATAACTTTGTGTACGTTATTTTTTCGGTCTTCCCAGTTTTTTAAGTTGATGACACAAGTACCCGCATTGGAGCCACGGCCTTCTGTCAAAACCTCATAACCTGCTAGTGATGTAACCGATTGCACACCTTCAATCTTTTCAGCAATATCTTGCAATTGGCGTGAAATTTCATTGGTCCGTTCCAACGTTGTTCCCGGAGGTGTTTGCACAATGGCATAAATCATTCCTTGATCTTCATTAGGAATGAAACCTGTTGGTAATGTTTTATTGACCATAAAAATTCCAAATCCAAAAAGAAGAAATGTTGCCCATGTTACCGTTTTGCGAGTAACAATTTTATGTAAAACATTGGTATAGCGACCTGTTAGCTTTTCAAACCCTCGGTTAAAAAAGTCGATAAACATTGTTATTGGCGTTTTACGTTTTGGTTTACCGTGATTATTTTTCAAAATCATGGCACATAAAACGGGAGTCAACGTCAAGGCAACCAAACCAGAAAGCACGATGGAACTTGCCATTGTGATGGAGAATTGACGATAGAACACCCCAACTGGTCCCGACATAAAGGAAATAGGCACAAACACCGAAGTCATTACCAAGGTGATGGCGATAATTGCCCCACTGATTTCTTCCAATACTTCTTTTGTGGCTTTGAATGGTGATAGATGCTTTTCTTCCATTTTGGCATGCACCGCCTCGACGACGACAATGGCATCATCCACCACAATACCAATAGCCAACACCAATGCAAAGAGCGTAATTAAGTTGATTGTTAGCCCAAACAACTGCATAAAAATAAACGCACCAACCAAGGAAACTGGAACGGCAATAATTGGAATCAATGTAGAACGTAAATCACCTAAGAAAATGAATACCACAATGGCTACCAAAATGAAGGCTTCTACCAAGGTATGAATTACTTTATCAATGGATGCATCAACGAATTTAGATACGTCGTAATTGATTTCATAATCCATTCCTGCAGGGAAACTTTGTTTTAATTCTTTTAATTTCTCTTTGGTTTGCTCAATTACCTCACTGGCGTTACTACCAATATTTTGTTTCAAGACAATGGACGCCGAAGGATAACCATCTTTGTTAGAATAAATGTCAAAAAATTCACTTCCAAATTCAACCGAAGCAATGTCTTTTAATTTCAACACTTCTCCATCGGCATTGGCACGAATGATGATGTTTTCATATTCTTCAGGCTTGTTAAAACGACCTTTGTAGGAGAGCGTGTACTCTAACGATTGAGCTTGTTTACCTGTACTTTGTCCTAAACGACCAGGGCGACCAATAACACTTTGCTCATTAATGGCTTCCATCACATCATCAGTAGAAACTTTATAAGCTCGCATTCTGTCGGGTTTTAGCCAAATACGCATTGCATATTTACGTGACCCCAAAATTTGAGCACGCCCCATACCGTGAATACGTTGTATTTCTGGCAAAAGCGTTCCGTTGGCATAGTTGTACAAGAATTTTTCATCAGCACCTTTATCTTTACTATACAAGTTGACATACATCAACATACTTGGCTGAATGGGTGTAATGATAACTCCTTCACGTTGCACCAACGGAGGTAAATTATTCATTACTTGGTCAATTCTTGTTTTAACGTTTACAACGGCATCACTTGGGTTGGTTCCTGGTTCAAAGATAATTTGAATGGTTGCTTCACCAGCACTGGTTGCATCCGAAACAATATAACGCATTCCTTGCACACCATTGATGGCACGTTCAAGCGGAACCAAGGTAGATTTTACCAACACATTGGCACTTGCACCCGGAAAGGCAATAAATACGTTAACTTGAGGAGGAGCAATTTCTGGAAACTGAGAAATTGGTCGAGTGTTGATGGCTAGAAATCCTAAAAAAAGGATGGCTAGCGATAACGACAAGGCTAATACTGGTCGTTTTATAAATTTACTAAACATCTTAACTTAATTTAGATTATTCTGAAAACAAAGAATTCATTTCTTTCAATACATCCGTTGTTTTACGATAAGTGTATTGAATTTTATCGTTGTTTTTTACCTTTCGCAATCCGTTTAACAAGACTTTATCTTTAGTTGACAAGCCTTTAGAAACAACATACAACTGCGGTAATTCTGCCTCGATTTGGATTTCTCGTGGATGAATAACATTGTTTTTGTTAACTACATACACATATTTTTTATCGAGTACTTCAAACGTAGCTGCTTGCGGAATGATGACTGCATCTTTAATGTCATCTGGCACTAAAATGCTTCCTGTTTCACCGTGGCGTAAAATTCCTTTCGAGTTATCAAAAGTTGCTCTAAATGCAATATTTCCTGTTTCACTATTGAAATCGGCAGCGATGGTTTCTATCTCCCCTTCCTTGTCAAAAAATTGATTATTCGCCATTAACAACTTCACTTTTGGCATTTTCTCGTTGTGTTGTTTGTAATGCAAATATTCGGCTTCTGGAACATTGAAATAAACCCAAACTTTACTGTTATCAGAAAGCGTGGTCAGCAATTCACCTTCGTCTAACAAACTTCCCAAACGCACATTAAAACGCCCCATGTAACCATCAAAGGGTGCACGCACATCGGTAAAACCAAGGTGAGTATTGGCTAGTAATAATTCTGCTTTTGCTTTCTCTAACTTAGCTTTTGACATTGCTAATTCATTTGGCGACACGATTTTTTTGTCGGCCAAACGTTGCGTTGTTTGGTATTCGATTTCTTCAAACTCTTTTTGCGCCTTTGCAACACTTACCTCCGCTTCGTAAATAGTAGGTAGAATCTTGAACATCAATTGTCCCTTTTTGATGAATTGCCCCTCATCTACATAGATATTTTGCAAATACCCTTTTTCCAAAGCGCGCAATTCAATGTGCTGAATAGAATTGATGACACACACATAGTTTTTGTACACCACTGTGTCTTTTTGAATGGGATTAGTAACTTCAAATTTTGACTGTTCTTCGGTGTGTTCTTCCGATTTACATCCCACCATTAGCAACAATGCCGCAAAGCATGTCACCATTGACATTTTTTTCATAAAATAAACAGAAATTAATTAATAAATTGCATGAATTTGTTGCTCTAATAGCAACACCAAAAATGAGATTGACTTAAAAAACAATCTTTAAAACCTAAATCAAATCAAATCAAGAGTTGGCAATTCTTAATCCAGAGAGGAACTTGCCCTTTAGCTTCTTGAAAATAGTTTGCAATTATTAATTTCTTAGAAGTAAAGTCATTTAAAACAGCAGTAGATGGTAGTGTAAAATCATTAAGAAAAAGGTGAGAAAACAAATCTGATTCTGCTTCACCTTCTTTTTCTTTAAAAAATTCTTGTGCTAATGTGAGTTGATTTTCATCGTTGTCGGTATAAACAACATTATTTTTATTGTCTGTACCATTTTGAATGTTAAAACCTGCTTCAACATGTGGAAAATCTTCGTAATTTAAAAAATATTGAGATGCGTTGTTATTTAAAGCAATAAGTATAATTGCTAACATGCAAAAAATGCGACCAATATGTAATCTAAAACATCTCATATTTGACCTCAAAATTGACTATTTTTAAAGTTGCAAAACAAGTGATTCGTAATATTTAACACGAAATTTAACATTTGAAATCTATTTTTCTGAATATTTATGATTGAAGTAATAAATTATTAATCAAAAATAATAATTCTTAAAATCTCTTTGGCTTCTAAAAAATAAAGTGTAAATTAACTGTCAAAATATACCTCTATGAAAACCATGATGACTTTATTGAAGAAAACGTTGAAATTTGTTTTCTATTTACTTCTCGTTCTTTTGATTGTTGCCAATGGTTTCATTTTACTATCTGGAAGAACTTATTTGTATCGTGGAATATATTTAACCTATTTATCAGGCAAAACAGGACCTTCCATATACGATTTAGATAATTTCCCCAAACGAAAAGTGGCTAAAGGAAATAAGCAACTACCTTGGATAAAAACGGCCAATTACACCCAAAATACGCAAATAAATGGCTTTGAACAGTACAATGAAGGGCTAGAAACAAAAGCATTTTTGATTTTTAAAAACGATTCATTGTTGTTTGAAAAATACTGGGGCAATCATACTGTTTCAACGCTTTCAAATTCATTTTCTGCAGCTAAAACGATGGTAGCATTGCTGATTGGTATTGCGGTTGAAGAAGGGAAGATAAAAAACTTAGATGAACCCGTTGGAAATTACCTACCCGAGTTTAAGCGGGATGATTTATCCATCATTACCATTCGTGATTTATTGTTAATGGCTTCTGGATTAAATTGGTCGGAAAGTGGTAAAAATCCGTTGTCCAACAATGCAGAATCGTACTATGGCACCGATTTATATGGACTCGTAACCCGTCAAAAACGTATCAGCACACCTGGTCGGACATTTATTTATCAAAGTGGCAACAGTCAATTATTGGGCTACATTATTCAAAAGGCAACTGGCAAAAACGTTTCGGATTATTGTTCTGAAAAATTATGGTCAAAAATGGGAATGGATGCCGATGCTTATTGGAGTTTAGACAAAGAAAATGGGGATGAAAAAGCATTCTGCTGTTTGTATGCCACAGCACGTGATTTTGGAAAAATTGGTCAGCTAATTGCCAACCGTGGAAAATGGGGAAATGAACAATTAATTCCAAGCTGGTATTTTGAAGAAATGGTAAGTGCTCCAGAGGATATGGACACTGAAGAAGCAATAAAAAATT
>Ga0116144_10006320_pt1 | contig 10383 bp, 11 predicted proteins | sample AD_UKC035_MetaG_FD_89746 | JGI IMG/M metagenome (GOLD analysis project Ga0116144, IMG submission 89746) | Active sludge microbial communities of municipal wastewater-treating anaerobic digesters from USA - AD_UKC035_MetaG | ecosystem: Engineered > Bioreactor > Anaerobic > Digestate | place: USA... | reverse complement strand
TGCCTGAATACAGCAAGCACTTGGATGTCCGCAAAATCAACTGGGAAAGGATCGAGTGCGCCGTGCGGAGGGCCAAAGAACGAGACAATCCTCCATGTTCGGATTGGCCAAGGTCAACGGGAACTACGGTTTATCGTCTGGTGCAAAGGTTGTTAAGGAAAATAAGGTGAAAAGTCCTATTCTTCTATATAGACATTTACCAAACAACACCACATCCAGCCGGTCGGCGCATAGTACCGGGACATCAAATAAAACCCAGCGAAATATGTTTGCCGCAGGCGGAGGCGACCTTCTCCAGTGTCTTGATGGTGGGATTCGCCTTGCGGGGGTTTTCCAGCCGCTGGTAAACCTGAAAAGATATTTTCAGGTTGCGGGCAATTTCCTGCTGGGTGCGGTTGCCCCGCAATTTCCGCAGTATGAGGGAAACGGCGATGGGCGGCTTAACTGGTATAGAGAGAGGGGCGGGAAATATGTCTCATTGAAAATGAAATGTTTTGTGTGATACATTTCATTTCAAATGAAATATATTGGGAGTTGTTTGGTGGAGAAACAGAAACTCAAGGAATTGATCGCAGAGCACAAGACCGATTCGTCTCCATTCAGGGATTGGCCGTTAGGGACGTTCAAAAAGAAATCCATCGCTATTGGCCGCAAAGAGAAATCATTATCCTGACGGGTTCGCGCCGGAGAGGAAAGTCATCCCTGATGACGTTGATTGCGCAAGATCTGATCCAGGCTGGCGGCGTTTCCGTTCATAATGTTTTCTGTCTCAATTTATATGAAAATGCCTGCCAGTAGCCGGATATATTCATCTTTCGTCGCGCCTGTCGCCGGACGGGAGGTCCTCTGGAAGCGGATGGCCATAATATCCATCTGCCTGTTGCTGCTCCTCCCCGGGAAACTCCAGGCCGGAAGTTTTTCGGAGGAGCTTTGGAAACTGTGTGACGGCGATTATCAGCAGATCCTGCACATGCCCTTCAACCGTGAGCTGTCAAACGGCACGCTCGATGAGAAAATCTTCAAGAGCTACATCGTCCAGGATTATTTCTTCCTGCAAAATTTCCGGAAGACCTACGGCATCCTCCTGGCCAAATCTCCCGATGCCGAAGGAACGAAGTTCGTTCTGGATTCGATAAAAGCCATTGATGAAGAAATAAACCACATTCACCAAACATTCTTCAAAAAGTTCGATATCTCCCTTGAATCTCTCTCCAAAGCCGTCGTCTATCCCCATACGGAATTTTACAATTCCTTTCTCATTAAAACAGCGACGCTCGAACCCTTTGAGGTCGGCTTGATCGCCACCTTGCCCTGTCATTGGATTTATTACCGGCTCGGTGTAGATATGAAAAAATCAGGAGGAAAGGCCAACAACAAATATCAGGAATGGATCGACGGCTATGGCGGGCAACCTTGGGAAAACAGCGATGCCAAGAGATTTGTGGATTTGATTGATCGTTATGCCGCCGGGGCGTCGGCGGCGACCCGGGAACGAATGAAACAGACATACGCAACCGCCGTAAAGCTGGAATATCTGTTTTGGGACGGCGTCTATCGGGATGTGCGATGGCAGCCGTGAGGGGAGACGGGAAAACCCTTCTTATCTCCAAGGTGACGATCCAGGCCGCCGAGGCATGGGTCGAAGACATCCAGGATTATCCGCTGGCCCTGAAGACCATCGCCAAGGGACAGCCGGCGCGGGAACGATTCAGCACCTCGCCGGCAATGCTTCAATGGTCAAGTTTTTCCCTGATGAAGTCCTCGAGCATCTGGTAGGCGTCTTCATCGAAAAACTGCCGGGGAGGATGTTTCATGAAATAGGCGGAAGGAGAGAACAGCACCCCCCCCTTACCCCTGTCGAGGGCCAGCTTGCAGCACCGGATGGCATCGATGATGACGCCCCCGGAATTGGGGGAATCTTCCACGGAAAGACGCATTTCCAGATTCATGGGGATGTTGCCGAAGATCTTCCCCTCCATGCGGAGGAAGCAGACCTTGTTGTCCTTCTGCCAGGGCACCCAATCGCTGGGACCGATATGGATGTTCTCGCTCTCAAGGCGCTTTTTGGTCTGAGACTGCACGGCTTCGGTCTTGGATTCTTTTTTGGATTGCAGCCGGCTGCGGTCCAGCATGTTGAGGAAGTCGGTATTGCCGCCGGTATTCAACTGGTAGGTCTTCTCCAGTTTGACGCCCCGAGTCTGGAAAAGATGGGTCATGACCCGGTGGATCACGGTGGCGCCCATCTGAGATTTGACGTCGTCGCCGATAATCGGCAGATTCCGCTCCGTAAAACGGCGGGCCCACCGGGGATCGCTGGCGATGAAGACGGGAATGCAATTAATGAAGGCGACACCTGCCGCCAGGGCACATTCAGCATAGAAGCGGGACGCCTTTTCCGATCCCACCGGCAGGTAATTTATGAGGATTTCCGCCCCCGTCCGCTTCAGTTCGGCAACGATATCCTTTTTCGTCGCCTCTTTCCTCCGGGCCGGAACAAAGGTGTATTTGTCCTCATAATCGTTCATATGGCAGGCCATGCCGTCCAGAATCCGTCCCATATGGACGATGGCGCCGGCGGCAGGGATATGGGGGGTGAAAACTGTGGTGCAATTGGGTAACTGGAAGATGGCTTCGGATACGTTCCGACCTACTTTGCGCTCGTCGATATCGAAGGCGGCCACGACCTCGATATCCCCCGGACGATACTGGTCGATTTGCCAATGCATGAGACCGATCAGTTCCTGGGGCGATTTGTCTTTATAGTATTCAATCCCCTGGATCAGCGCCGAGGCGCAGTTGCCGACTCCGATCACCGCGATTCTGATTTTATTCATTCCCGTTCCGATATCCCCCTCGCCTCTTCTTGTCGTTGATCTCATATATCTTGGTATTGTCATGTGTCAAGGGAAAAACCGGCGAGCCATACCGTAAGCTGTCGTCCCTTCAAAAAAATCGCCTTCAGATCCAATCCTGAATACCCTTGTGCATGGTTTTCCGGAGCGTCCGCTTCCGCCGACCTTGCCGCCGCCCCCTGTCGCACGCTGAAGCGAAACCATGAAGGGACAGGGGAAAGACAAGGTACGGACCTTTTTCTTTGCCATCGGGGATGGTTTATGATAGCGAGATTAGGCTTGCAAAAATGAGTGCCGATAGGAAATGAAGGTCAAAGAGCAAAAAGAAAGAAGACTTTCCGTAATCCTCACCCCCGACACGGAAGGGACAAAAAAGGTATTCGGCATCCCGGCGGCGCGCCGGCTCGCCCTCTTATGCGCTCAAATCGGCTATGGTGAAATCCATGTCGCCGGCGGCACGGATCATTTTAAAGAGCTGCTGGCCGATCTTGCCGCGCCGGAAGGGTTCCATCCGGTGGAAGACCGTGAGGGGCTGGAAGATGCGGCCGCCGCCATCCTGGCGAGCCTCTCGCGTCCGGAAGAGGTAAAGATCCTCGTCATGAGGGCCGACTTGGTTGTCGATAAGGCCAATCTGCAAAAACTGGCGCAGATGGGCGAGGAACCGCAAATACCCCGTCTTGGATCCGACGGGAACGGAGCAAGGATATTCCTGTCCTCTTCCCGGAACCTCGCCGCCGTAATGAAACAGGCCTGGACATCCGGAGACGACAGCGGTGATTCCTGTTTAGAATTCTCTACCCTCAGCGGTGCCAACGGCCTCCCCTGCCACCTGAAAGGCGGCGGAAACACCAAAAACGCGGAGAGCAAGCTGGTCGACGCCATCAGAGCCCAGACCAAGGCCACGGATGGATTCATGTCCCGGCATGTGAGCAGGCATATCTCCCTCCTGATGAGCACCCGGCTGGCCCTGACCCCGGTGACCCCCAACCAGGTGACCCTGGTGGGAGCGGGGATCGGCCTGCTGGGAGCCCTTTTTATTGCCCGGGGCGGCTATTGGCCCCAGCTTGCCGGCTGTCTCCTGTTTCTGTTCTGCATCATAATCGATGGAGTAGATGGAGAAATAGCGCGCCTGAAACTCCAGGAAAGCGAGTTCGGCCACAAGCTTGACATCGTCACCGACAACATCGTCCACGTGGCGATCTTCTCCGGTCTGGCCGCGGGGTTTTACCGGCAGACGGGGGATCATCTCTATATTCAGCTCCTTGCCGTCCTTTTGGGAGGTTTCGCCCTCTGCGGCGCGGTGGTGTATCTGCGCCTCCTCAAACCGGAGGTGGAAACTTTCCGATCCCCCGCCCTGGGGCGGCTCCTTACCATGATGAGCAACCGTGATTTTGCCTACCTGATGGTCCTGCTTGCCGTGGTGGGGATATTGCATTGGTTCCTCATCGGGGCGGCCTTCGGCAGCTATATCTTCGCCGCCGCGCTCTGGATCGCGACGGGCGCCGAAAAGCATGTCCCGGCGGCATCCCGAACCGATTCGGGAATGCGGACCCGCTGAGAAAACGAAGGTTGACGACCCTGACCATGGGAAAGAAACTCCTCATCATCCAACCGTCCCACTACCGGAGCCGTTCCGAACGGACGGTGGTGAAGATCGACAAGCGCAAGGTCGTCCCTCTCACCCTGCCTTATCTGGCGGCGCTCACCCCCGCCGGCTGGGAGGTGAAGCTCGTGGACGAGCAGTTAGACGGAATAGACTTCGCCGCCCCGGCCGATCTGGTGGCCATTACGGTCTGGACGATCAATTCCCTCCGGGCCTACGACGTCGCCGACCGGTTCCGCCGGCGGGGGTTGCCCGTCATCATGGGTGGCCCCCACATGTCCTTCCACAGCGACGAGGCGTCCGAACACTGCGACGCCGTGGGCATCGGCGAAGGGGAAAACATATGGTCGCAAATGCTCGCCGATGCGGAAAACGGAAACCTGCGGAAGCTCTACCGCTCCGATCTACTTTGCGACCTACAAGGGCTGCCCGGGCCCCGCTACGAACTGCTGAACATGGACAAATACGGATATTTCAAGACCTTTTCCGTACAGTCTTCCCGGGGATGCCCGTTCAAATGCGAATTCTGCTCGGAGCGTCTCTATCTTGGGTCCCAATACCGGTGCCGCCCCATCGCCGAGGTCGTGGAAGAGATCAGGAGGTGCGGTTCCCGCTACATCCTTTTTGCCGACAGCAACTTTGCCGGCAGGGTCGAAAACGCCATGAAACTCATGGAGGCGATCATCCCGCTGAAGTTGAGGTGGTCGGCCCTCTGGTCCCTGCGTCTCTGTGCCGACGGGGAATTCCTGAACTTGGCCCAGCGCAGCGGTCTGCTCCACGTCAATATCGGGATCGAGAGCATCAGCGCCGATACCCTGACGGAAATGAACAAGAAGATAAATATGGTCAACCAGGAGGAGATCCTGCGGGACCTGCGGAAGCGGGGGATAAGCTATTCCCTGAATTTCATCTTCGGTTCCGACGCCGATCGGGAGGATATCTTCCCGGCCACCCTTTCCTTCCTCATGAGGAACAAGGTGCCGGCGGCCTATCTGAACATCCTGACCCCCCACAAGGGATCGGCCCTCTATGACCGGCTCGAGGCGGAAAACCGGATCATCGACAGCGACGGCATCGGCCGATGGCCGGGGATGTCCTGCCACATCAAGCATCCCCATTTTTCTTCCGCGGCTCTTTTGCGGCATGTCGAGGAGCTGCACAATGAATTCTACAGTTACCGTTCCATGCTGGCCCGGCTGCCCATCCCCCTTACCCGGGCTGCCATTGCCTCCTGGATCGTCAATTTTTCGGAAAGAAACAGTTTCCAGATAGGAGCGGAAAATTTCAGTGACTATTGAACCCCGAGCATTTACCGATATACATCATGCCCTGATCATCGCCGCCGGCCGCGGCCGCCGGTTCCATGCGGATACGGAGCATCGTCCCAAACCGCTCATCGAAATCGACGGCCGGCCCTTGATCATGCATGTCATCGGGCGTGCCGCCCGGGCGGGGATAGACAGTTTTACCGTCATCACGGGGTACCGGGGGGACGATCTCGAGGCATATCTCGCCCGGGAAGCGCCGACCGGAATTTCCATTCGCTGTATCCGCAATCACGAATGGGGGCGACCGAACGGCATCTCGGTCCTGGCGGCCCGGGGGACCGTGCCCGAATCCTTTGCCCTCATGATGGCGGATCATCTCTTCGATCCCCGTCTTTTGGGAAAACTGCTCTCAGCCCCGATCACCGACGGCCATTGCCGCCTTGCCGTGGACTTCCATCCCCCGGGGGTGCCGGATCTGGAAGACGCCACAAAAGTACGGGCCGCCGACGGGCGCGTGCTGGACATCGGGAAAGAGATCCCCCATTACAACGGCATCGACACCGGGGTGTTTCTCTGCACGGAGGCGATCTTTCCCGCCCTGGAGACCGCCGTCTCCCGGGAGCGGGAAAGTCTGTCGGAAGGTGTCCGGGAACTGGCCCGTCAGGGACGGATGGAGGCAATGGATGTCACCGGCCTGTTCTGGCTCGACATCGACGACGAGGCCGGTCTGCTCGCCGCCGGAGCGGCGCTCCGGGAAAAATCGCCGCTCCGTACTTCGTAGCGGGGACCAGCGCCGGATGGACGACACGATGGGACATTGATTGATCATGGCAATACCACTGATTCAGAAATTGCGCATCTCCCGTTACATATACCGGCAAAAGGCCGCCGGCCGGAGCCGCTTTCCCCTGGTGCTGATGCTGGAGCCGCTGTATAGATGCAACCTCGCCTGCGCCGGGTGCGGGAAGATATCCTGGCCCGAGGAGGTGCTGGATCGACGGCTCTCCGTGGCTCAGTGCCTGGCCGCCGCGGAAGAGTGCGGAGCCCCGGTGGTCTCCATCGCCGGGGGGGAATCGCTCATCCACGACGATTTGCCGCAGATCGTAGCCGGCCTGACCGCGCAGAAGAGATTCGTCTATCTGTGCACCAACGGCATCCTCCTGAAAAGGAAACTGGCGGCCTACCGCCCTTCCCCCTATCTGACCTTCTCCATCCATCTCGACGGTTTCCGGGAGCTGCACGACCGCATCGTCGGCAAGGACGGGGTATTCGATACCGCTGTCCGGGCCATGCAACTCCTGAAAAACAGGGGCTTCCGATTTACTATCAACTGCACCGTCTTCAACGGTGTGAGCGCCGTCCAGGCCGGCGAATTCTTCGATTTTGTCATGCATCTCGGGGCCGAGGGCATCACCGTCTCCCCCGGTTACGATTATCCCGGGGCGCCCCAAAAGGGGATATTTCTCAAGCGTCCTGAAAGCAAGCAGCTCTTCCGGGAGGTATTCAGACTGGGCCGAAGACGAAAGTGGCGGTTCAACCACTCCCGCTTTTTCATCGATTTTTTGTCGGGAAAACGCGTCTATGACTGCGCCCCCTGGAGCACCGTGACGAGGAATATCTTTGGATGGCAAAGGCCTTGCTATCTCTTTGCCGACGGCTACGCGGCCAGTTTCCGGGCCCTCATGGAAGAAACGGCCTGGGAACGTTACGGTCCCGGCAATAATCCCCAATGTGAACACTGTATGCTTCACAGCGGCTTTGAAGGGACGGCGGTCATGGATATGATGACCCACCCCGTCCAGGCCCTGGCCGGTTATCTTAAGCCGCCCGGATAATTAATGGGCTTGAAATTGGCCGGCAAGATATGCAAGCTAACGGAAGGCGAATGAGTTTTTCCGATCACTACGAAACCGATGCACCGGGAGTGATTGCCAGGGAGCGGGGAGAATCAGGAAACATGCATGTTGCGGATAATTGCCGTCCCGATGTGGACTTCGAGTTTGAAGCCCTCAAGAAGGTGTCCAGATCTTTTGCCCTGACGATACCCGAACTGCCCGTCGATCTTGGCCGGGTGGTTACCAATGCCTATCTGATCTGCCGGATCATCGACACCATCGAGGACGACGAGGCCCTGCCTTTGGATGTCAAGGCACGCTTCTTCAAAGAATTCGTGCAAGTCCTTAATGCCGAGGCCCCGGCCGCCCCCTTCGCGGCGAACCTGACGGAGCGACTATCGGACGGCGTCCCGGAGGCGGAGAGGGATCTGGTCAAAAACACCCCGGTGATCATCGGGGGGACCTTCAGCCTGACCCCCCCGCAGCGGCAGGCGATAAGAAAATGCGGCGCCGTCATGGCCCGGGGCATGCTGGAGTTCCAGCGGCTCAAGAAACCGGGGGGACTCGAAGATCTGGAAGCCATGAACCGCTACTGCTATTTCGTGGCGGGAGTGGTAGGGGAAATGCTCACGGAACTGTTCTGCGACCACGCCCCCGCCATCGCCGGTCGGCGCCGGGAACTCCTGGCCCGGGCCGCCTCGTTCGGACAGGGGCTGCAGATGACCAATATCATCAAGGATCTTTGGGAAGATCAGCGCCAGGGAACCTGCTGGCTGCCCCGTTCCGTATTTGCCGGGGCGGGGTGCGATCTGGACAGGCTGACACCGGGCAACGGCGGGGAGGCCTTCGCCCGGGGGATCGCCGAGATGATCGGCATCACCAGGGGGCACCTGCAAAACGCCCTAAGCTACACCCTCCTGATCCCCCCGGAAGAAGCGGGAATCAGGAGATTCTGTCTGTGGGCCATCGGTATGGCCGTTTTCACCCTGCGCAACATAAACAGGAAAAAGGGGTTCCGCAGCGGCGTCGAGGTAAAGATCTCCCGCCGGACTTTGCGGTCCATCATCATGGTCTGCAATATGACGCAACGCAGCGATTTTCTCCTCGCCGGATTATTTGCCTGGATTACCCATGACCTCCCCGCAGCCCGAACACACGCAGCGGGACCACGCGGCGCACCACCACTGCCTTGAAGGTCCCGATTCTTGGACATTAACCAGCTTCGCTGATTTATGAACATCGATCAGCTTCGCCGGCTACGCCTTCAGATCAGCGAAATAAAGGCGAAAATAAAATAGATATGAACCATAACATGCGTTGGATTTCGACCATAGTATGCCTGCTCCTCCTGGCGGCTCTCCTCACCCCGGCGGCCCCGGGAAGCGCCCGGGACCCAGGGGCGGCAACGGGCGGCGATGCGGTCCGGGACATGCTCGATCAGGTGCTGGCCATCCAGACTGATCCCCGGCTTCAGGACCGGAGGCACCGTGATGAACGGCGGCGGGCGATAAAGGCGGTCATCGCCCGGAATTTCCATTTCGACGGCATGGCGCGACAGGCATTGGGAAAATACGGGGACGGACTCGACGCATCCCAGCGGGCGTCCTTCCTTGCCCTCTTCCAGGACCTGTTCCAGGATTCCTACACGAAGCTCGTCCTGGATTTCCTGAAGCGGGAACGGATCATCTACGATAGCGAAGAGGCGGCGCCAAACCGGAGCCAGATCAAGACCCGGATTGTCCGGATGAGCGAGGAGATCCCGGTGGAATATTCCCTGGCGCCCGTGGAAGGCAAATGGCTCGTCCAGGACGTGAAGATCGACGGGATCAGCATCACGGAAAACTACCGGCGTTCCTTCGCCCGGGTCATCCAGCGGGATTCCTTCCGGGTCCTCCTCGACAAGATGCGCCTCCAGCGGCAGGCCATGGAAAAGTGATCGTCCCTTGAATTCCGGCATGAAGAAATTCCATCTCACCGCCCTGATCCTCGGCATCGCCATCCTGATGTTTCTGATCTGGAAAATCGGTCCGGCGGCGCTCTGGCACGATTTTTATCTTTTGGGCTGGGGACTCGTCCCCTTCATCCTCATGGAAGGGATCGTTAAAATATTCCACACCGCCGCCTGGCGGCAGTGCCTGACCCATCCCCACTCGTCCCTGCCTTTTTTCCGCCTGTACAATATCGATCTGGCCGGCGGCGCCATTAACTACTTCACCCCGACGGCGACGGTGGGCGGCGAAGTTGTGAAGGGCATGCTGCTTGCCGCGGAGCACCAGGGACCGGGTGCGGCAACGGGAGTCATAATCAACAAGTTGTCCTACGCCCTCTCCCAGTTCGTCACGGCCCTCATCGGCTCGTTGATCGTCATCCGGCAAATCTCGCTGCCGGCATACGGTTACTGGGCGCTCCTGGCGGGAAATCTTTTTCTGGGCGCAGGACTGGCGGGGTTTCTGATCGTTCAGTACCAGGGAAAACTCGGTGCGGCGCTCCGGTGGCTCGCGACCCGCATGAGACTCGACAGCCTGAAGCGGGCAGCAGCGTACATAACTGAAATCGATCAGGATCTCCGGAAGTTTTACCGTGACAATCCCCGGGGGCTCTGGGCGTCCATCGGCTGGCACCTATCCGGTTTCGTTGTCAGCATGTTAAAAACATGGTATTTCCTCAGCCTGTTCACCAACGACAACTTTACGACGGCGGCGGCGGTGTGGTTGCTGGCCACCTGGCTCGACCTCCTGGTCTTTTTCATCCCCCTGGAAATCGGCCTCCAGGAGAGTATCCGCGTGATGGTCTTCAGCGTCCTGGGATTCACCACGGCCCTGGGC
>Ga0116144_10006316_pt1 | contig 10390 bp, 7 predicted proteins | sample AD_UKC035_MetaG_FD_89746 | JGI IMG/M metagenome (GOLD analysis project Ga0116144, IMG submission 89746) | Active sludge microbial communities of municipal wastewater-treating anaerobic digesters from USA - AD_UKC035_MetaG | ecosystem: Engineered > Bioreactor > Anaerobic > Digestate | place: USA... | reverse complement strand
GTATGGTCGGAAGAACCGGACACGATCAGGGTTCCATCCGGAGAAAAGGCACAGCCATTAACACCATTGCGGTGTCCTTCCAGTATTCTCACTTCATGGCCGCTTTCCCTTTCCCATATTCTCAACGTCCGATCAGATGAGCCGGAGACAATGTATCTGCCATCTGGTGAAAAAGCGCACGCACCTACCCAGTCCGTATGCCCTTCAAGTACCCTGGCTTCATGTCCGTTTGCCATTTCCCATATTCGCACCGTCCGGTCTGACGATCCTGTAGCAATTAAACGGTTGTCCGGCGAAAAGTCACATGCTTTCACCCAGTCCTTATGGCCTTTCAGTGTTCTCAGTTCCCGGCCGCTTCCGGTCTCCCAGATCTTGGCGGTCCGATCGGCGGAACCGGAGACAATGTACTTTCCATCCGGAGAGAATCCGCAGACATGTACCGTATTCATGTGTCCTTTCAGTGGAAATCGTTTGCGGCCGGTCGGGATCTCCCACAGCTTAAGAGAATGATCCGAAGATCCTGACACCAACAGATTCCCATCCGCAGAAACATCACACGAATGTACCCAGCCGGCATGACTGTCAAACGGGATCAATTCTCGGCCGGCGGCAACCTCCCAGAGCTTGAGCGTATGATCGGAAGAACCAGAGACGATCAGCATGCCGTCCGGGGAAAAGGCGCAGCTCCGTACCATGCTTGTATGTCCGTTCAGAGTCTTTATCTCTTCGGCAGTGGTGGCGTTCCAGAGTTTGAGCGTATGGTCGGAAGAACCGGACACGATCAGGGTTCCATCCGGAGAAAAGGCACAGCCATTAACACCATTGCGGTGTCCTTCCAGAGTCTTTCGTTCCCGCCCGGTATCGACTTGCCATAGCTTCAACGTCCGGTCAGACGAACCGGAGATAATCAGTTTCCCATCCGGAGAGAACGCGCATGCACTCACTGTGCTGCCGTGCCCTTCCAGAGTCATCAACTCCTTGGCTGTTGCGGCTTCCCAGATTCTTACCGTTTGATCCGACGAACCAGAGGCAATCAACAATCCATCCGGAGAAAAACAGCAGGTTCGCACCCAGCCCTGATGGCCTTCCAGCGTTTTTACCTCCTTACCGGTCGATACGTCCCAGATCCGCACGGTGCAGTCATCCGAACCGGACACGATCAGGGTTCCATCCGGAGAAAAGGCGACCGAGCGCACCCAGTCCTTATGTCCACCAATGGTTCGTATCTCTTTCCCCAGTGCAGCATCCCAGAGTTTCAGGGTGCGATCGCACGAACCGGAAGCAATCAAACCTCCATCCGGAGAGAAAGCGCAGGCAATTACACTCTCCGGGTGTCCTTTCCGTGTCCACAGCTCCCGGCCGGTTGCCGCTTCCCACAGCTTCAGCGTCTGGTCGGAGGAAGCGGAGAGGACGTGCCATCCATCTGGTGAAAATGCGCAGGCAGTTACCGGAGCAGAATGCCGCAGATTAGGTGAGCCGAAAAATCCTCGCAGAGCCGAAGAAATCCGACCCTGGTAGTATGCGAAGTTCTTATCCAGAGGAGAACCAGCTTTATCAAGGGTAAGAACGGTTTCTTCGCCAAGGATAGTCTCCGTAGGACGTTGCAAGAGTTCCCGGACAATTTCTTCGTTCAGAATAATTTTTAGGAATTGTTCTCGAGCGGTTCGGTCGCCCTGTTTACCCCAGTCCGGAGAAAGGTAGTGTTCTATGAACCGTGGTCTGCTAAGAGGGATAAGGCCAGCAAAGCGGGAAATACGTTCCTCAAGCTCGGTGTGGCTCATAGTTTCGACCATGGCTGCCAGACTTCGGTACACCCAGTCTCGAGCTTCGGAACCTCGTTCAATGCGTTCCTGCTCCGGCTGAAAAACTCGGTCAGTAGAAAGACCTTCCAGCGCCTTGCACTCTGCCGCCTCAATCTCTGAAAGACATCGGAATGGCAGCGTCGAGTCACTCTCACGATTCTTGAACAAGGGCCTAAGATGCCGAAGAATGACAAAGCCTGTTTCGTAGTGTGATCCGGCTGCCAAAGGCAGTGTCTCTAGTTCTTCTTTGTCAGGGCTGTCCACGATCGAGGCTAAGGACAGTGGTTCTTTTTCCAGAAGGCTTAAAAAATGCCTGGCAGCAAGAAATTCCATTACCGTGGTATGGACGAATGTATAGGTTTCGAAATTTTTCCGAATCAGAATGTGTTCGGCCTGGAAGTGCTCGATCCATGTATTTACCTGCTGATTTATTGCCTGCCGTACCAGAGAATTCGATCGATCGGATTCTGAAATCTCATTGCTCAATAACCAGGTACGACAGTGTTCAAAAATTGTCTTGCGGGGGATCAGGCGCACAATCCTGCCGGTCGCTGGGTGGTAGAGGGCGTCATAGGCAAGCGAGCAGAGCGCATCATACCGGAGACGGATTTCCGGATTGTCCTCGAAAAACCGTGGGCTGGATGCCTCGGCAAGAAATTGCCTGAGATCATGACCCGGTTTTCTGAAATGTTCCTGCTTTATTTTTCCCCAGACGCGTTTCAGGAGAAACTTGAGGATCAGGTCAAATGCATAGTAGCGAAGGTCGAAGGTGCCGGTCCTCTCAAAGCAGACCAGCAGCAATAAAGTGATAAGCGGGGTGCCGCCGATCTTCTGTATGACGGGTTCCTGCCCGATCTGCTTATCAAATCGATCAAGAGCCTCTGAGTCCTTGCCAAAAAAACTGGCGGCCATGGTCCGCATTGCGTCGGAAGTCAGAGGAGTAACATGAAAGACAGGCTCGCGGGAGAATATTCTCTGCGGAAATTCAGCGAGACGAGACGTTAGAAAGCAGATATTGTTCTTTTCGTGTGCTTGATCAGGTGCTTCGGGTGAGCTGAGGTCAGCCATCAAGATTCGGGAAAGAGCCAGTATATTTTCCCGCAAGGCACCCGAGGGGGCTTCATCCAGAGCATCGATGAGAATGATCAGCTGGCCATGCTGCCAGGCAGCCAGCACGCTGCAAACGGTCGCATCCAGCTCACGGGCTTCAGAAGGGGTGAGCTGTTCGAATGTCGTGCCGGGAAAAAGAAAGCTTGCGGTCAAGATCCGAAGACTCTCCTGAATTGCGTCTTCCGATGTGCGGGTGATCTCGTTTACCACGTAGCGGCAATCGATCAGCAGAATCACTGCCTCCGGATCATCGCGCAGAATTGTATACAGCACATGGCGCAGAAACGTGGTCTTTCCGGAACCTGGCAATCCAACAATAAAGCCCTTGTTGAAACGGCTTAGCAACTCCTCAGCGGTAATCTTCTCGGTCAGATCCCGCTCTTTAAGCCACGAGCAGTCTTTGCAGAGTTCAAGACGTTCCCAGTTTGATGAAGGCGGCTGCGGTAAGGTTTCGTGCTTCCATTCTTTTTCCAGACATACCGTCACCAGGCTCTCACCTATGGGTACAGGTGGAAAGAGATCCGCAAGCTCGGGGATTTTTTTCGCCAGGCGAAGGACTTCTTCACGTTTTTTTCGATACCGGTTGCTCAGCGGGATTTCGCGTTCGGAAAAGGGTGGACTACTAATCCGGTAGGCTGCGCTGGCTCCTCCCATCGACTCAAAAGCCCTGATAGCGTCAGCGTTGGTCTCACGGCAGTAGGTGAAATGCATTTCCTCAAGATACGGCTGGATCCCGCTAAGCAGAGCATCGGAAACAACAATGTCCGGTGCTCGCATCCGGCTTTCCGACAAGTGGTATGCTGTCGGTACGGAAGATCGGCTGAGACCGATCTTTTTCCCCTGCTCGTCACAGAAAAAATAGACATAGCCAGAATGGGCAACAACGCGGAGATTAAGGTTGAAGCCGCATACTCCCGGCATCGGATAGCGACAGAAGAGATCGAATAGGATAGCGACAAAGCGGCGAGGATCTTCCCCGAAAAACGCAATAGAGTGCCTGCGGCTTTCGATGCACTCAAAGCCGTGCGTCTCTATTGTTTTTTGTACCTTTTCACGGAAGGGCTCAGAAGAAGAGAGCATGCCGGAATCATCATGCTCAGAAGAAGTGCATGCAAAGTCGACCAATTCCGCTAGAGCCAGAATGCCGTGCTTCTGCAGTTCCTTAGCCATGTTCGTCCCTATCCGTTCAGCAGCTGCAGACTGTTAGAACACGCGACAGAGACTGGCTCCTTTGTTTTACACCCCGCCCATTGCCCATAGATAAAGGCCCTCCCATGATGATCATTTTCCGCTCGGTTTTTTTCTGAAAGAATGGAGAGACGCCCCTCGTGTAGGAATTTATACTACCATATTTCTGGGAAAAGTACACCAATTTGCCGGCAGAAGAGTCAATCCGAGGCCCGGATCAGAGCTTGTCGCTGATAAACCTGACAAATTCTTCAGCGGGAAATGTGTATATTTTTTTGATCACGCGGACGAAAGCGATGGACAGGGCCGGCCTCTACATCGGATTCGACTTTCCACTTTTGCTCCGCTGCCTGATGCTCCATTGCTGCTCTGCTTCGGCTCATCGCTCTTTGCTCCATGCTCTTTGCCTTCGCCATTGTAAGCAACAACGCTTTCGTGTAGTATCGAGAATATAGCTGTCTTCTATCAATTGAAGGAGGCCTTGTGCAATCTGGGCTGATAGATTTTGTCAGTAGTGTGGCAAAGGAAGCAGGTGAAAAGCTGATGGAATCTTTTCGAAAAGATCCTGAACTAATTCTGCAGCGCAGCAGCGCCAAAGACGCGGCCACTGCCTATGACAAGCTGGTTGATCAGTTCATCGTCGCTGAAATCAGGAAGAACTATCCCTCTCACAGCATTCTTGCCGAGGAAAGCGGATACCTGCCGGCTGATCCCGGCTGGCTCTGGATTATCGACTCACTCGATGGCACGGGAAATTTCGCCAACGAGAATCCCTTTTTTGCCGTCTGCATTGCAGTGCTCCGTCAGGATGTACCAATCGCAGGGGTGATCAATGCGCCAGGTCTCGATGAATTCTATGTCGCGGAAAAAAATTCCGGGGCCTACCTGAATGCCAGAAAAATCCAGGTGTCCTCAGTGCCAGAGTTGCAGAAGGGTTATCTCATCTACTGCGAAGGTGGTGACAAGAATCGCAGCCGCACCGGTGCACTGTTGGCAAATGTATATCCGCAGGTTACTGATGTCCGCAAGCTCGGTTCCGCCGGCCTGGAAACTGCCTGGGTGGCTGGTGGCCGCAGTGAAGCGTATTTTACCACTCAGATCGATCCCTGGGACGTAGCCGCTGGGGTATTACTGGTTACAGAAGCAGGTGGGTGTGTGACCGATTTTCAGGGAAATCCTTGGAAGCCGCAGCGCAGTGATCTGGTGTTCTCCAATGGACTTGTGCACAAGGAGCTGCTGGCACTCCTGGAGCAGTGAAAAGGTTTTTGAATGCTGTTGAGATCGTCATGTGCTGATGTGCCATAATCACAGTCATGGTTCGTACCGGCGCATTTTTCGAGGCAGCATTGAGAACGCCGGAGAGTGCGTCTATTCGCAGGAACGCCTTCATTGCTTTCTCGCCAGGAACATGTTAACGATTCCTCCGGTAAGCGGCCGGACAGCCACCTCGCTGAAGCCGGCGGCTCGAATCATCTGCATGAAGGCTTCGGGAGATGGGAATGCATGAACCGAATCACGCAGGTAGCTGTAAGCGCCGTCAACCCGCATTAGCCGGCTTCCCACCCGCGGAAGAATATGGTCGAAGTAAAACGTATACAGTCTTTGTAGAATCGGCTGTGAAGGAAAACCGAATTCGATCACAATCAGTTGTCCACCGGGTTTGAGTACCGTAAAGAACTCTTCCAGCGCTTTCTCGCGGCGGGGGATATTTCGAATGCCGAAGGCGATAGTAACTGCATCGACCGATTCCTGCGGAAGCGGAAGCGCACAGCCGTCGCCGACTACCAGGTCGATACGACTTCCGAATTTCTCTTTTTTAACTCGCTGAGCTCCCTTTTCCACCATGGGGGCAGAAAAATCAATTCCGACCACGTTGATGTGGGGATTTTCTCGCGCAATGCTAATCGCTACCTTGGCGGTACCGGTAGCGATATCAACGATCAGCCCGCTGTCTTTTTTTTCAATCGATCGGGCCAGCGCTTTTCTCCAGATATCGTCGATGCCCAGAGAAAGAAACGTGTTGGTGCAGTCATAGAAAGGCGCACCTTTGTCAAAGAGCTCTCTGATAGATCGTTCTGAAACAGCCTTGTGGTACAGCGATGTAAGACTCATTGATGACCGTTCTCCGTTCTCTTTATGGATGAGCAGTGCTTGTTCAATTAAAAATCAATTCGAGACAGTGTCAAGCAAAAAACGGTAAGTGACACTTCTTCTTTTATTGAGAACATGAAGCGTGTAGACCAAACCGGACAATTTTTGTGTGATAAACAGTACAGAGGTCAGATATGAATACGTCTGCGATAACGACAAAACTGACGGTTGTGCTTGAGCACTGGATAGAGCATAACCGCGGCCATCAGGAAGAATATGCAAAATGGGCGACAGCCGCTCGCAGTCAAGGTCTTACTGCTGTTGCGGAACAGATCGAAGCTGCCGCAGCGCAAGTGCAGGAGGCTGATGCCCGGCTTCGCGAGGCGCTCAAGAGCCTGGAAGGTAATTGAAAGGTGAATGGATAGGCATAATAATGGTTAGACTGCAAGCGGCTCACTACTGTCAGCCATCATCTGATTCAGGGCATGAAGCATTGATGTTATTACGCATGCTTAGTGGAGTATCAGGGCTGGCAGCCCAAGAGCTGTACTGTTGCTGCAGATGCCGCTGCTGCTAGGCAGGTGATCGGAGGCCGAAGGATTCGGTCCCTTCGTATCAGTGCCTTGGCAGAACAAATTTCTCTGCCTCCGATCACCATGCGGACAAGAGGTGTGAATCATTGTGAAGGGCAACACTGCAGCAGCTACACCTTCACAAATCCTTTTACCCTTCCGACCGTGCCCCCCAAGGCTGCGGCGACTCCACTGAGGATAAGGGCAATCAATGACCATATGGCCGCGGCCGTCAAGGCATCAGCCACATCTCCACCAATTTCTCTAGCGCTTTCCTGCGCCTGTGCAATCTGCTGCTGAGCTTCTTGCCGGGTAGTCTCAATCTGCTGCACAAAGCCTTGTGCCTCTTGCTGCGACATGGTCGTGTGCTGCGTCAGCAGGCTGACAACTCTTTGACGATCGGTCTCGGATACGCCTCCTTGCATCAGGCCTTGGATAGCGTTATTTAAGTCGCTGATCACATTTTGATCCTGGGCTGCGCCTGGTCTTCCCCGCTGCTGGAGAAGCTGCTGCAGCTCCTGTTGGACAGGCCCAGCTGTTCCTGGCTGGCCGGTAACGCCGCCGGCAATCTGCGGGAGCATAGCAGATACTGCCTGTCCGGATGCCTGGATGACATTTCTCACTACTCCGAATGCACCACCAAGAACGAGACCTACCGTGCTGCTCAAGAGATAAAGGGTGAGCAATGTAACCAAGCCCCAGGTTATGATTCCATGTAAAGCCCCGTCGAAAACGCGCTGCAAACCAGCCAATCTGCTCGCGACCCAGCCGCCGACAAAGAAGGCGATAATGCTGCTCACGATCCACCAAAGAGCGGTTCCAGTACCAATAGCTCCCATAGGATTTTCTTCAGTAGCCGGTTCGATCATCGCCAACCCGACCGCCAACCCAAGTACAATCAGCGTAAACTGCACAATCAGTGCGACCACCGTCCCTGCAATAACGCTTCCCCAGGAGACTCGGCTTACGCTTTCTGCCTCTGGTAAGACTTCGATTTTTCGTTCTTCCATGGGTATTCCTCCCATCCAGATGGTTTTTCACTTCTATTTTACATGAAATATCCCTCGTAATGGTCGCTGTGAACGACAGCACATGTTTGTCTGCTTTTGTTTTACCACTATTATTCTTATCGGCGCTGAGGCCTCAATGAGGAATCGAGAGTATTTTTCGAGCAATACGCATGTATTTTTGAAAAAGGTTGCAGACAATGTCGTAATGGATTCCTGTTCGCAAAATACACGTTCTGCCTGATAGAACTGGCAGGTAATGCACGGTAGCTTATCCTGGCAGGAGAAGAGAATCACTGCCTTACGAAGAAATCTTGAGAAAAGTCATATTGTACCAGAAGGAAATCTTGCCCGCCGCCGAGCCTGAGGAGCAGCATTAGGGGCGTCAGGCAAAGAAGATGAGAAAGGAGAACCGTATGGCACAGGACATGAAAGCTTTTGTTATGAAAAGTATTGGACATGTAGGGGTCGTCACCAAACCAATCCCTGAAAATCCGGGCCCGAATGGTGCCATCATTAAAACCACACGCGCTCTGGTGTGCACATCTGATACACATACGGTTAAGGGTGCTATCGGAGAGCGGCATAATCTTACCTTAGGTCATGAGGCAGTGGGCATAGTCTGGAAGCTCGGGAGCGCTGTCGAAGGATTCCAGGAAGGCGACCGGGTGGCTGTGAATGCCATCACCCCTGATTTCAGCTGTGAAAACTGCCTGCGCGGGTATACGTCACACTGTCAGCAGTTGCTCGGCGGATGGAAATTCTCTAACACCAAAGATGGTGTTTTCGCCGAATACTTTCACGTGAACAATGCGCAGGCTAATCTGATACGTATTCCGGACACTATATCTGATCATGCTGCAGTGTACACCTGCGATATGATGTCCACCGGACTGATGGGAGCAGAACACGCTGCTATACCTCTGGGCGGGACGGTGGCAATTTTTTCTCAGGGCCCGGTAGGGCTCATGGCAACTGCAGGAGCTCGTCTCCTCGGTGCGGGGCTGATTATTGCTGTCGAGTCGGTTTCCCAACGGAGGGAACTCTCGAAACACTATGGTGCGGACATAGTTCTCGACTTCACCAGAGTGGATCCCGTGGAAGAGATACTGCGGCTGACCGGCGGAGTGGATTCCGCCATTGAATGTTTAGGCACCCAGGCCACATTCGAAAACTGTATCCGAGTAACACTTCCAGGAGGCACGATATCTGTGGTGGGATACTTTGGCGAAGGTGATTACGTTAAGATTCCGAGGCTCGAATGGGGTGTGGGCATGAGCGATAAGACTATCAGAACCGGACTGTGTCCCGGCGGCAAAGTACGCATGAAGAGCTTGCTGCGGCTGATTGAAAACGGCCGGATCGATCCGACGCTCTTAACCACGCACCAGTTTAGGTTTGAGGAAATCGAGAAGGCGTATCACCTTATGGAAACCAAAGAAGATGGCATCATTAAGCCCCTGATCATTTTTGAGGAATAAGATAGACTACCTGCTTAGCGTCTGCTCCCGCATACCTGAGATTACTATGTCTTGAAGACCTTTTTCTTAATCCCCATGTGTCGGCGAATCTGGCCACAACGGCAAAACCGGCCAAAGTGGCTTCGCCGGTTTTTGCCTGCGAACTTTCTATTGTCTTCGGCAATTGACTTATTCCTTGTATTTTCAAACGCTTAAACTCGTCTTCCGATTGAGTCCAAGAGGGGCACGAATCTTGCCGCATTGACTGCCAAATAACGTCTGTGCGGTTATAACTACATGTTATACGGATGATAAAATTGGAGAGCAAAAGAATTCCAGCAGCTTGGGAATGTTAGTGGTACTATGTGGTCGAGTGGTACAATCATTTAAGATGATCAAGGGTGCAATATTTAAACGCATATTGATTTCCTACGAGGGTAAGTCATCATGAAACCGTGTAGCTTGTTTCTTATTACCGCACTTGCTGCAGTAACGGCGGTACTATGCCTGAGCGTATCTGTCTGCTCGGCACGATGCTTAGACGACCTGAGAACATTGCAGCGTAGACTTCCCGACACCATTATTGTTCAGGGTAATGACCTCTTCATACCCACGCTGTACGGTTTGAGAATAGTCAACATTTCAGACCCGCAGAATCCTTTCCTCGAAGGATCATACAGATCGAGATTTCCTGAAAGCTTCACGGTTGCCGGTCAACGTATCTATCTCTACAGTGCTATTCATCTCAATTGCAGCGACAGTACTCAAGACAATATATTGAGCAAAGGCTTGGAGGAGGTAGATGTTGGCAACCCTGAATACCCGCATTTTTATCCTCTCACGAGCATTCGCTCCATACAAGTATCGGGCAGCTATGCGTACTTAGCAGTTTCAGAAGAAGGCTTGATCATTCTTGATGTCACTAATCCTGGCAATCCGGTGTTGGTGGGCAGTTATCACCTGCCATCTATTCGTGACGTATTTGTCTCTGGCAGCTACGCTTATGCAACCAATTACATCTACGTCGACAGCGAGCTGCGCATCATTGACGTCCGCAATCCGGTTCGCCCCACGCTAGTGGGAAAATTTAATAATCCCGGCAAGGACGCTGCTGTATCTGTTTCGGTTGTTGGCACGTACGCGTATCTTGTGGGCGGAGC
>Ga0116144_10006311_pt1 | contig 10396 bp, 10 predicted proteins | sample AD_UKC035_MetaG_FD_89746 | JGI IMG/M metagenome (GOLD analysis project Ga0116144, IMG submission 89746) | Active sludge microbial communities of municipal wastewater-treating anaerobic digesters from USA - AD_UKC035_MetaG | ecosystem: Engineered > Bioreactor > Anaerobic > Digestate | place: USA... | reverse complement strand
TTCGAAATACATTCATGGACGACTTCGCTATGTGCAATATGTTCAAAATGTAGGTGTTCTAGTTCAATTACATTGTTTTGTGAAAGATAGTGACGTTACTCCCGTGTTAATTCAAATTGAACGATGTCTTTGTCAAGGTGTTTGCGACACCAAATATACCCACTGTTCTACTCGACATTTATGGTTAGGTCCTACTCAACCATTGACTCTTGTGTCGGAAGATCATCATACTTTATATAATAATCAAGTCAATATGTACCTCATCAGTCGGGAATGGTATTTTTTAAATGACCCACAAGATATCATGGTAGGTTGGTTGCGTCGATCTATGGTCGATGTGGAACCCTTCACCCCGTATACATACCATCATGTCAATTTCAACGAAACGTTGATTTTAGTATTGGATATATTGATACGTATGTCGCATTGTCCTTACGATACGGTCGAATTTCATGAACAGATGCGATTGGATCAGCATACTTTAGAGTATACTTGGTTTTACTATCCTAGCCATGAAAGCTTTCAGTATGAATGGCAGATTGAATATGATGATGATATTGATACCAGTTCAACCATTGAACATCCTTTAGAATTAGATTGGTTTTAGTCAAAAAAAAAGACCAACTTTGGTTCCTCCCTCCCCCCTTTTTTCTGTAAATAAACACTTGTAACTGTATCATCTAACTAAACAAAAAATGTCCAGTAAAAGTATTGATAATGGTGGGGGTGCTTCTTTTGATTCCATTGTCGTCAATACAATACAAACGTCCAATCCAAATGGATTAACCATCAATGCTATCAATGGTATCAAAGTCAATGGGCCGATTCGTTCTGAAACTGGTCAACATTTACAATTACAAGCAGCCACTGGGAAGGATATCATCGCTTACAATTCGATTTTACCTTCTGAAAATGCAATCCATTCCTTAGGTCGCTCTACGTTTCGATGGCGTAAAACACATCAACAATTAAATTATGTGCTTGGATCTTTAAATCCCATTGGGTTTTTTAGTGTTGATCTCAATCCGACCAATGGGATTGATCAGAAGTTGGCCATCGATGTTACCACTCCCATGTACTATCATATTAATAATGAAATTAAGATCCCTTACTCAGGTGTTTATCAATTGACATTGTATGTTCGTAATCTTACCTCAGGTCTCTCCAGAGGTCGTTTCAGATTACGACGTTCCGAACCCCCTTCTTTTGATTTCTATAGTTTTGATATCACTGATTATATTTCTGCCCCTTACCGTGTGGATGGTTCCTATGTCTTTTCTGCTGCTACCACGGATCGTTTTGAGATTTGGTGTGATAATGGTGATCTAGGGGATGTGGAAGTACGAGGTACTATTCAACTGATACAGCGTTTTTCTGATTAATAGTATCTTGAAAAACAAAAACAAAAAAAAACAGTGTGTCATGGGGAAAACAATCACAAATGGTCAGGTTTCTTTTGATACGGTGACTGTCAATAATATCATTAGTTATACGTCAGAGTTAGACTTGAGTAGTCTTTCGTATGGGCTTGTTTTAAACAACACTCCTCTCCAAAGTAGTAGTGGTCATCATTTAGAGTTAAAAGCACCTACTGGGTATGATATTATTTGTAATAAGACGATCTTACCCAGTGATCAAGAATTACATCAGTTAGGTTCATCCTCTTTACGATGGAAAGAGGTGTTTACCAACGAAGTACCCTGTGTGGATTACAATAAATTGATTTGTTTTCTAGGTTCCGAATCGACACTGATTATAGCACCCATTAATCAAAACATTGAGGTAGGATTAGAGTCCGTCTCCAATCCCGATTTTCTGTATGAAGATATATTTGACAATAAATATTGTGATGTACCCTATGCTGGGTATTACTTAGTGACATGTAATGTCTATTGGACAACGACACTATCTCCAACCAATGCAGATCTTTACGTTACTTGTCGTGTCGCTAGAGAAGATTATGAGTTTTTTACGTCTTATATTGGAATAAACAATAGTTCCGAATCCCCTAATCAAGTATCAGGTGAATGGATAGTTTATTGTGAAGAACCATCCAATATTAGTTTCTTTGCTCAACGTACTGGTGGAGTGAGTACCTTTCGTATCGACGCGACCATATGTGCATTACAACTCACTGTGTAAAAAAAAAACGCAATTTTTTCCAGGTTTTCAAAACAATAAAAACACCACTATGGTCTATGAACAGTTTAAAGAACTTACTCGTCGTTTTTTGTCTCCTTTTGCAGGTTGTACCAATACCAGTGTGGATAGTGATAAGACTGTCCAACAACAAAAAGAGTATGCACATTATGTACAGAATTGTTTTCAGAATACCACGTTACGTTCTCATTTTCCTGTGGAGCTTCTTTCGCTTTTCTTTCAACTAGAACCTTCAGTCCTTGGGTTTGCTTATGATTTAGAACAACAATGTTGGAAAACGACCACACAGCAGGATGCATTACAGCATGGTGGATTACACTTACTTTGGGACTTGTATGGATTTCAACCACAATTACCCGCCTCCCCTCAAACCGTTCACCACATTGCACGTACGGAACCATTCCACGATCGTATCCCATGCACTTCCTTAGTCGACCAAGCATTAGGATGTACTACAGCGGATGCTATGACAACGTACATTTTAGATGGACTCTATCAAAATGCTATTGCTTGGTCTATTCTGAAAATGGGATCCTTCCGGTTTTATCCTGTGTTTCAAGATCTTAAGTTGCTAACGGTACTTACTTCCTGTATGGCTAAGGTTACCTTAGGCATCCATCTTCCATGTCGTGTTCTGTTTTATGTACCGGATAGTATGTTTAAAGATGATCAATTAGAAGCAGTGCATATCCACCAGATCATACAGGAAAGGGAACGCTTAACAGAAACCAAATTGGTCGATTGTTTACATCAATTGAGTGCCATGGTGATGCGGTATGGTGCTCAAGTATATGTAGTCTTGATTCCTTTTTTTGCACGCATCACTCCTTTTTCAACCAGTGCTCATCGGTTACATTACATGTTTACTCATAGTGATCAATTTGAATGTAGTTATGAAGATGTGTTTATTATGAAAGAATTATTACAATGTTATTTAGAAACCAACACTTCATCTTGTAGTAGTGGTAGTATCACTTCCAATTGAATAAATGCTTTTGGTCTTTTTTTTTGTTCAACGACGTATCATAGAGCGTGTGACTCTACGTGGTGCATGTGTGGGTATTGATTTTAATAAGGGGTTTCTTGGGATACGTTGTGGTGGTCTTGTTACTATCTGGTCTTCTTCTTCTTGTTCGTCTTCTTCATCATGTCGAAGGTGATGTTGGTCTTTATCTACCTGGTCCTCTTCATTGTCTTCATTAGAAGAGGACGAAGAAGAATGATAACCTGACGTTGAACTCTTTGGTTTGCTATATCGTCTTAGACGAGTCATGTCTGCTAACCGGTTCATTTGTTTCAATTGTTCCTTTTGAATAGTTTTTTTGATCATCTTTTTCATTTTCTGTTTCTGAATGTATGCTTCCATTTCATGGATGGTCTCCATCAAAGCATTATTTTTAGTGATTGTTTTAGGTTGGTTCATGGAGGTTGGTGGGTGATAGCCTGGTTGATTAGGATCATTTGATTGTTTAGGAGGTCTTCCTCGTTTACGTGGTAGTTGTTGTTGTTGTAGTGGTTGTTTTGGTTGATCTTCTTGTTCCTGTGAGAGATCCTCTTCTACGTGACCTTGATCATTCACTTCATCTAAATGACTGGTCGTGGTGGTATCACAGTCAAGAGCTTCCTGGATGTGAACCTGTTTACGTGATTTTTTCATTTGTTTTTTTTTGTTTATTTAATTATAATTATTGTTTTAATTGGTAGAAAAAAAAATCACACTACACTCAATCGAAACTTCATCTTTTGTAGGAGTTCTGAAAGTCTGATTTGTAATTCTTGCTTCTCTGCTGGAGTGTTCACTTTGTTCAGTTTGGTGGATAATCGTTCATATTTGTTTAGTAGGGGTTTACTAGCTTGATAGGCTCCTACATTACCTGACCTTTGTAAATCGTTGATATAATCTTTAAATTGATCAACGGTAGATTTAGATGTGACTTTAGATGTGACGGTCTTCTTAACTGGTTGTAACGACGTTTGTGTTTTTAATTTGGGTTGTGGTTGTCGAGGTGGTTGTGGGGGTGGTAAAGTGGGTGGTTTTGGTATCACTACTTGTCGTTGTTTTTTGATAAATGATGGTTTGACTGTCGCTGTTGTCATTCCTTTTCGTTTGATGGCTTTCTTGCCTGTAAGACTTTTTTGCATTAACGGTGTATTTGATCTTTGAGCATTCCCCATGAAAACGATAGGTAAACTAGGTCTCCTTACCATAGTTTGGGCAGGTGTGGTACCTGGGATCACATCACTAATAGGTGGTGATGGATGACTCGAATTCACTGACATCATCGACATCGCTGAGGTGTCCGTTGATATAGAACGTGGTGATGAGGCAAGTGCTACAGGTGAATTGGGTAAAGTGGGTGAACTTTTAGATGAACTGTTACTACTATACACTGGACTTCGACTAACATCCATTGGTGCTAATCCCATTTCTTTACGATAGCCCATGTAAGCATCTTCACTCATTTGTTCAAATTTTTTTCGTAGTGTCATCTCTTCTTGATATTTGGCCGCATTCTCGCTAGTTGACGGGATAGGTTGAATGTCGGTCATTTCTGTTTGTTTCCATTGAATGCCTTTCCTTGCTATATTGCTTGTTTCTTCAGCAATAATCTCTTCTAACAACTCTTTTAAAATAACATTAGCTTCTCGTTTCATTTGACGTTCACTCAGTTCTTTTGCTTTCAGTTCTAAAAGACGTCTATCTTTATTAATCGCTTTCAGAATATCTGAAACGGGTTTGGATACATAATTCGCAACCGTTTGTAAGGTTTGTGATTCCAGGATCAGTTGACGACGTTGATTGACTCCTCTAACAGTACTCTTGATCGCTGATGATATTTTATTCAATGATGTTTGGATTTGTTCTCCTTTTACATATTCTTTAGGACCGTCACCACCACCACCACCACCACCATCCCCTTCACCTCCTCCTCCTCCTACTCCTCCTCTTCCTCCTCGGCTTGCTTTATACCCACCGGCTATCACAGCTGCTGTGGCTATCGATGCTTCTGCAATATCACCAACCTTCTTGGCTCGCTTGAGAGATGTTTTAGGTTGCTTAGGATCAAATAAAGTTTGTTCCATAGCAGTTCTACCTAACCCCATAGCGCTTCCAACCCCTGCACCATAACTACCTCCTGCTTTGGCTGCAGCAAGACCATAATTAGCACAATTCGCAATAGCTTGTCCTGTCCCCATCGGAGCTCCTAAAATGGCTCCTTGCACACACCCTATTGCCCCACTAACCGCAGCACCGATAATACCACCCTTGGCTGTTTTTTTAATCGTCTGTCCCACTTCTTGTTTCAGTAGAGACGCTCGTGTTATAGTCTCAGCTTCATCGTCCGTGATATCATTTGCCGTGTAATTGTCCGATATGTTATTTTGTTTCACTTCGTTACTCTTTGGTTGCTTTTTTGACGACGACACTGGAGGTAGTGGTGGAGTTATAGGTGGTGTAGGTAAAGAATTCGAAGGAGGTCGTTTCGCAACACCACCTCCTCGTGAAGACTGTCCTGCTTTCTTACAAACACCAAATTGACATTTACCACTGGATGTTGGTTTGCTATTGGTTTTCTTTTTCGTTACCATGATTCTCTTCTTTTTTTTTTAAAACCTTCCAATAATATTTGTATACGTTTAGAAATTCCATCATCCTAATACCAAACCCTCATCCCACTAAAATTCAACCCTTGCTCGTTGTTGTCTTGTCAACATATATGAAGGGGCATAGTTTACATACTGTCTTAATTGTTTCAGGTTCTTTGCCCTGGTTACATTTAATGCAATGTTTTTGTTTCCTTTAGGTACAGTCTTTTTATTCAATCCTTTTGTTTGAACACGTAGATTGTGTCGTTTACGAAAAGGTACACCTGAGGTTGAGCTCATGGGTTCTTTGTGTATTCTTTCCTTTCCTTTACTTTGTTTATAGGTGATCTGCTGTCTACCCTTTCGAGTTGTTGTTGCTGTAGGATTGATGATCTCTGTGATTTTTCCTTCAGGTGCCATCTCAAAACCTCGACTTTCAAAGTTCATATCCGGATAAGACGTTTGTGATGCTGCCTTTGACAAATGTCCAACGGCTTTACGACCATAATGGACGACCACAGCTGTATCTACAGCAGCTTCAGCGATATTACCCCAACGTTTCGCTTTATCATAGCTTTCTTCTGGATTCTCTGGATCAAATTGACTTTGTTCTACCACAGCACGAGTGACACCCACCGCAGCACCAATTCCAGCACCTACTTGTGCACCCTCGATGGCCCCAGTAACTGCACCACCAAGGCATCCAGCCAGTGCTCCCCAAGGTCCTGCTGCAGCGGCAGCGGTAGCTCCACTTAAGCATCCACCTAAACCTCCTATAATCCCTCCCCAGAAACCTCCTTGTCCAGTTAATTTGGCGGTTTCGGCTATTTCTTCTTCTGCTAGATCTAATCGATTGATTGGATCCACTTCGTTACTATCTTCGTCGTATTCATCTTCTACACCCATGTCTTTATCATTTTCATTAAACAGATATCGATTGTATTGAGGGTATACCCCAACTGTACGTAGTGGTGTACACATGTTTTCTTTAACATCGCTTTTATTTAAGAAAATATAGATGGATGGATGGATGGATGGATGGATGGATGGATGGATTATTTTTTTTATATAGTACAAAATCTACAATAAGGTTGTGAGCTACAACAACAACATTCCAAACATAGTGTAATCGTATGTTCACAGTATTCACATACGAAGATGTAGGATTCTCCAATTCTTGCCAATTGTCCACATCGATCACATTGTGTTCTTCTTGATTCTTCCATTCGTCTCTTTTTTTTTCAAAGTAACGACTGTAGTTCTGTATCGAATAAGTTCTCTCGTTTTTGACACACTTCACAATCGCGTTTCCGTTTAAAGTGCAGTGTTAAGATATCATGGTATTGAGGTAATGATTGTATGATTTTAAAGATGGTCACGTAATGTAATTGACGTTTCATTTCATCATGTACGGTTGGTAATTTATACATTGGATGGTAATGAAAGATGTAAAGAATGATTTGAATGATTAAGTAGTAGCTAATCATGTTCTTACGTTTATGTTCAATATGTAGGTTGTCTTGTTGGAATACTCGTTCAATAGAACAAAATAGTTGACACATTAAAAAGTGATCTTCATAGGAGATGTTCAAATACCGTTGATAAAATTTGGATATCATGAAGTGGATATGTTCATTGTATCTTGACATCAACCTTTGTCTTAGATGTTCTTTTACTTCATAATAGATATGGATACCATCCTCTGTACGCGGATTGTGATTGGACAAGAAGTGACACACCTCCATCCAAACGTGATTGGGGATAAAGACATCTTGACAAAATTGTAGACGATTCAGGTGTTCTCTAAAGTGTGAAATTCGTTTATAGGGAATGTATCTTATTTTCTTCCATTCAATTTGTTGGAAATGAGTGGAGTATCGATGTGGAGTAGCCCATCCTTCTGGATAGTTGACTCGGTAAGTATGGTATTGTACTAATTGACTTTTTTCATAGGCAGTACGTGGTAAGTTTTTATGTTGTTCTATTTTATTCATCACTTCTTGGTACTGTTCTTCATTCAGTAAACATTTATTCTCTAACATCATTTCAAGGTAAGTATTCATAACGTTGCTTTCATATTGTTCTTGTTCTTGTTCTCCTTCTATTTCCATCATCCTTGGTTTGTAGGTGATGTTGTTTGTGGTGGTGTATTGTTGGAAGGTTTTGTGGGTTCTTCAGTATGGTTGGGTGTGGAAATAGTGACACACACTGTTTTAGGTTTGCTTAATAATTGAATAGGTGGTTGTACCTTGGGACTATGAATGGTAGTAGAACTTGTACTAGGGCTAGTGCTAATAGCTTGGTTATTGTGAACCGTTCCTGGGAATCGTTTATAAGGTAACGCAATAGGACAATTTTCCTCTATTTTGACGGCAGGTTCCTTCCTTTTATATTGCTTTGAAGCATTGTTTCTAGGTTGTGTTTGTCTTGTACGACGATGGTTTTCGTTTTGATACACTACATTCATATGGTGTATCGGTAATGAAGAGGTTTTGGTTTGTTGGTAAGAAGAAGATTGGTTGTTGTTATTGTTATTGTTATTGTTCTTGTTATTTTTCATATGACCGACTTGGTTTGAAGCTTGTGGTGGTTTCGGATATTGTAGTTGATGTCCATAGGTTTCCATTGGTTTATGTTCAACATGTTTCATCCAGCATAAACAAGGTGTATGGGATCTAATATCATAACGAGTATAAAGTAAGCCTGCCAAATTCCATTTTTGAATCGGTGCGATGGCTTGTTCAAAATAGGGAAATAAGGTACGATTGTTAGGAACACCTAACTGAAACAAACGATGCATTGTTCTTTTGGCTATTTGAAATCCGTCCATTTTACCAGTGAAGTAGATAAGGAATTTGTTAAAGGTACATAACAAGGCTGTGTTCATGGAACTATCTTCTAAGTCGTATAAGTGGAACGGTACATTCACTTCATGTACTTGAATCAAAACATGTAATTCAATTTGTAGGTGTTGTGTCATATTCTTGATCCTTTCCCATGTTAAGGCGAGTTCAAAATGTTGACATTCGCTTGCATTCAATACAATCACCATTGCTTCAATCTTTTGGTATTGATTATGTTGGTGATGATATTGAATCATGTTGATATAGGTTTGGATCAAATTTTGGTCGACATGTTGAACAATCAACCAAAATTTTTGATGGGTTTGATAGATAGTGTATAGTTCATCAAACTTTTCAATAGGTAAAATAAGACAAAGATGTGGTGAAGGTGGTATTAGTTCAAGATAGATATGTTCAAACCTTTGTTGATTACGTTCCATCATTGTTTTTCTTATTTTTTGCAAAAAAAAAGGTAGATAGAAGTGGATGGATGTAATCCAAAAAGGAGACGTTCGAGAGAAAAGGAAAAGAGAAGTCTTCGTTTTTATATACTGATCACCATCAATCACCCCATCTCTACCAATACACTCTAACGAAAAACCAAAACCAGGGGGGTGTAATTTTTTTTGGTATGAACATCGTGTGAACCAAAAAAAAAACAACTAAAAAATAAGGTACAAACAAACTATTGTTACATCTATCTACCAATATGACTATCTATACATTTTTGTTAGCAGGGGATGATTAGTTTCAAACAGTCGTATGTTCTTGTAGTGTTGGTTTTCGACTAAGTGTAACTTGATAGGGTCTCAGATGTGTAGCTTTGATGTAATACAATAAAAGATATAAAAGCTCTTCTTGAGATCGTATACTTTCAAAAGGGTTACTCTTATCGAATTGGTGACATGTTATTACCTCCCATGTCCCGTTTAACATTGGATGAAGAAAAACTTGACAAACGTTTACAACGATTGAATTTAAACTGTTCTTCGATTTGTTGGGTTGTGAATCCTTTGGATGGTAATGAATGTGATGGCCAGCAAGGTATTGGAAAGGAACAAGGCAATCATCTAAATGCTTCTCAGGGGAATGAGGAGGTGTACTCGGGTCTTGATTCTTTTGATGTGTCTTCTTCCAAGTCTTATAATACAACCCCTTTTCCACTTTATGTTCAACAAGGTTCTTGTTCAATGTTAATAGACTCTCCAGATGAAAAAGAAGACTTAAAAGAATCCCAAAATACATTTTCAAAAACGAAGCGTGTGTTAACTTTTTGTTGTCCTTCACCAGTGTTTTCCGACTCCATTCGAGTATACTGTGATAATGACTCTGTTCATCCACTAAAATATGATCATGAAGACAATCTTGAAAAAACGAAAACCAAAACTCCATGGCTTCGGTTAAAAGGTGGCTTATTCTATTGGTGTCAACGTTAAACATGAGACATACATATTCCTCATCATCTGTATCCATCCATCCTTTTCTCGGTATCTTAAAATCTAGTCTATAGTGATAGTTAAAGTCATTCAAAATAGTATAGTCTTGATGAAAGTCATTCTTCTTTTTGAATAAAATAGTATATAACATCATCCAATCACGTATCGCGTAAAAAAAGAGAGATGGTAAAGAGTTGTTGGGGGTGGTGGAGAATAGAGTAAAGAAGGGGTAAAATCTATCTCAACTTTTTTAGGTTTTCTTTTTTTTCAAAAACCCGTCACATAACAGTCCCGTGGGGGTACCCTTGGGGATACAAAATAGGGTCGAAATAACGAAGCAGAGCGGATACATCCACGTTAATTCGACCT
>Ga0116144_10006310_pt1 | contig 10397 bp, 7 predicted proteins | sample AD_UKC035_MetaG_FD_89746 | JGI IMG/M metagenome (GOLD analysis project Ga0116144, IMG submission 89746) | Active sludge microbial communities of municipal wastewater-treating anaerobic digesters from USA - AD_UKC035_MetaG | ecosystem: Engineered > Bioreactor > Anaerobic > Digestate | place: USA... | reverse complement strand
GGTCGCCGTCGACAACACCTTCCTGTCGCCGGCCTGGCAGCAGCCGATCGCTCTCGGCGCCGACCTCGTCGTGCACTCGACGACCAAGTACATCAACGGGCACAGCGACGTGGTCGGTGGCGCGGTCATCGCACGCACGGCGGAACTCGCGCAGCAGCTCGCCTGGTGGGCCAACTGCCTCGGGCTCACCGGCTCACCGTTCGACAGCTTCCTCACGCTTCGGGGGCTGCGCACGCTGCACGCACGCCTCGCCGTGCATGAGCGCAATGCGCAGGGCCTCGCCGCATGGCTCGCGGAGCAGCCGGGGATCGCGAAGGTGTACTACCCGGGGCTCGCGACGCATCCGGGGCACGAGCTCGCCCGACGCCAGCAGCGCGGCTTCGGTGCCATCGTGTCGCTCGAGCTCGAAGGCGGTACCGAGGCGGTGAGGAAGTTCGTCGGGGGGCTCGAGTTGTTCTCGCTCGCCGAATCGCTCGGTGGTGTCGAAAGCCTGATCGCGCATCCGGCAACGATGACCCACGCCGCGATGGAGCCGCAGGCGCGCGCCGCGGCGGGCCTCGTCGACGGCCTGCTGCGCCTGTCGGTGGGCATCGAGGACCTGGAGGACCTGCGCGGCGACCTCGCGCGCGCGCTGGCACTCGCCGCTCAGCGCTGAGCGGCGAGCGCGTCCAGTACGGCCTGGCCCATCGCGCGCGTCGAGAGCGCCTTGTCGCCCGGGCCGAGGATATCGGCGGTGCGCGCGCCGACGGTGAGCGCGGCGCTGACCGCCGCTTCGATGGCGGCGGCCTCGGCCTCGAGCCCCAGCGAATGGCGCAGCAGCAGCGCCGCCGACAGAATCGTGCCGACGGGATTGGCGATGCCCCGGCCCGCGATGTCGGGCGCAGAGCCATGGATCGGCTCGTAGAGACCGCGGCGACCCTCGCCCAGCGAAGCCGACGGCAGCACGCCGAGCGATCCGGCCAGCATCGACGCCTCGTCGGTCAGGATGTCGCCGAACATGTTTTCGGTGAGCAGCACGTCGAAGTCGCGCGGGCGGCGGATCAGGTGCATCGCCGCGGCGTCGACCAGCATGTGCTCCAGCGCTACGTCAGGGAATTCGGCTGCGATCACGCGGCCGGCCACGGCGCGCCAGAGGCGCGAGGTCTCGAGCACGTTCGATTTGTCGATCGACACGATGGACTTGCGACGCGCGCGGGCCAGGGCACCTGCCGTGCGCGTGATGCGCTCGATCTCGGCCACCGTGTAGGTGCACACATCGGTCGCCTCGGTCTCGGTGCGGTGCTTTTCGCCGAAGTAGATGCCGCCGGTGAGTTCGCGCACGAAAATGAAATCGACGCCGTCGACGACGCCCGCCTTGAGCGGCGAGGCGTCACGCAGCGCAGGGTGCACGGCCACCGGGCGCAGGTTGGCGTAGACACCGAGTTCCCGTCGCAGGCGCAGCAGCGCCGTCTCGGGGCGCAGCCTCGCGTCGGGCGAGCTCCACTTCGGTCCGCCGATCGCGCCGAGCAGCACGGCATCGGCCTCGCGACACAGATCGAGTGTTGCGGGCGGCAGGCCATCACCGTGCGCGTCGATGGCGGCGCCGCCGAAGGGCGCGGGAGTCAGCGCCAGTTCATGGCCGTGGCTCTGCGCCAGCGCCTCGAGCACGCGCACGGCTTCCGCGACGACTTCGGGACCGATGCCGTCGCCGCCGAGGACGGCGATCCGGGCCTTCATGCGTGGCTGCGCTCGTAGGCGGCGATCGCGGCCTCCTGCGACTGCAGAAAGCCGAGCTCATCGACGCCATTCATCAGGCAGTAGCGCGAGAAGGCGTCGATTGGGAAGTTGACTGCGGCCCCGGTCGGTAGCGTGATGGTGCAGGCCTCGAGGTCGACGGTGACCTCGGCGCCAGGGTTCGCGATCAGCCACTGGTGCGTCGTCTCGTCGACGATCACGGGCAGCAGGCCGTTCTTCAGCGAATTGTTGCGGAAGATGTCGGCGATCTCGGTGCTGACGACGGCGCGAATGCCGTAGTCGAGCAGCGCCCAGGGCGCGTGCTCGCGCGATGAGCCGCAACCGATGTTGCGGCCCGCAACCAGGATCTCGCAGCCCTGTGCGGCCGGCTGGTTCAGCACGAAGTCGGGTTTCGGCCTGCCCTCGGCATCGTAGCGCCAGTCGGCGAACAGCTGCTTGCCGAGGCCCTGCTTGGTCGTGGTGGTCAGGAAGCGGCCGGGGATGATCTGGTCGGTATCGATGTTGCTCGAGGGCAGCACGACGGTGCGCGAGTGGATTTTCCTGATGGGGGTCATGTCGATTATCCGTTCAGTACGTCGCGCGGGTCGGTCACGCGCCCGCGGATGGCGGAGGCCGCCGCAGTCAGCGGACTTGCGAGCAGGGTGCGTGCGCCGACGCCCTGCCGGCCTTCGAAGTTGCGATTGCTGGTGCTGACCGCGTACTCGCCCTTCGGCACCGTGTCGCCGTTCATGCCGAGGCACATCGAGCATCCCGATTCGCGCCAGTCGGCGCCTGCCTCGATGAAGATGCGATCCAGGCCTTCCTTCTCAGCCTCGCGGCGTACCTGCTGCGAACCGGGCACGATGAGCAGATGCACGCCCTTGGCGACCTTGTGGCCGCGAAGGATGTCGGCGGCGGCGCGCAGGTCGCTGATGCGCCCATTGGTGCAGCTGCCGAGGAAGACCACGTTCACCGGCTGGTCCTTGATCGGCTCACCGGCGGTCAGGCCCATGTAGGCGAGCGCCTTGTTGAACACCGGGTCGCCGGCGCGTGCCGGAATCGTCGCCGAAATCGGCACCACCATGCCGGGGTTGGTGCCATAGGTGATCATCGGCTCGAGCGTCGCGGCGTCGATGTCGACGCTCGCGTCGAACCGCGCGCCGGCGTCGGTCGGCAGGGCACGCCAGGCGGCGAGCGCCTCGTTCCATGCTGCGCCCTGCGGCGCGCGTGGCCTGCCCGACAGGTACTCGAAGGTGGTGTCGTCGGGCGCGATCATGCCCGCCCGTGCGCCGGCCTCGATCGACATGTTGCAGATGGTCATGCGCGCCTCCATGTCCATCGCACGGATCGCCGCGCCGCGATACTCGATCACGTGCCCGGTGCCGCCGGCAACGCCGATCTGGCCGATGATCGCGAGGATCAGGTCCTTGGCGGTCACGCCCGGCGCGAGCCGGTTCGCGATCTCGATCGCCAGCGTCTTCGGTCGGCGCTGCAGCAGGCATTGCGTGGCGAGCACGTGGCCCACCTCGGTGCTGCCGATGCCGAAGGCGAGGGCGCCGAACGCGCCATGCGTGCTCGTGTGGCTGTCGCCGCAGACGATGGTCTTGCCGGGCTGCGTGAGGCCGAGCTCCGGGCCGATGATGTGCACGATGCCGCGCCGCGGATCCTGCAGTCCGAACAGCTCGACGCCGAACTCGGCGCAGTTCTTCTCGAGCTGGCGCACCTGGTTGGCAGCCGATTCGATCGCGATCGGCTCGCCGCCGAACACCTGGCTGGTGCGGGTCGGGGTCGAGTGATCCATCGTCGCCAGGGTCAGGTCGGGGCGGCGCACCTTGAGGCCACGTTCACGCAGCAACTGGAATGACTGCGGCGAAGTCACCTCATGGGTGAGGTGCAGGTCGATGAACAGTACGGCAGGGGTGTCCGCAGTTTCCGGCACCACCACATGGCGGTCCCAGATCTTCTCGAACATCGTCTTGGGTGAAGTCACGCTGCTGGATCCTTTCGGGGTGCGCTATACGGCGGCCTGGGCGATGCGCGCGCTGCCGCTGCGATCGTCGCGGGCGCGTCCACCGGCGCGCTGGGAGAGCTCGATGCGGTTGACCACCTCGAGGAAGGCACGCGCGCTCGCCTCGACGATATCGGTGCTGACGCTCGAGCCGCGATACGTGCGCTGATTGTACTCCACGTACACGATCGCCTCGCCCTGCGCGTCCTCACCGGCCGAGACGCTGCGCAGCTCGAACTTGCGAAGCGCGGCGTCGATACCGGTCGCGGTCTCTATGGCCTTGATCGCGGCATCCACCGGGCCGTCGCCGGTCACGGTTTGCTCGGCGGTGCGGCCATCGGCATGGCTGAGCTTCACCGTGGCGCGCGCCGGTGCGCCGGTGCCGGCCACGGTGTGCAGTTCGACCAGTGTCCAGGGTCCGGACGCCGAACCCTCGGCGCGCAGCACGAGCGCCTCGATGTCGCCGTCGAACAGCTCCTTTTTCTTGTCGGCGAGCGCCTTGAACTCCGCGAATACGCGATTCAGTTCCAGCTCGTCGAGCTCGAAGCCGAGCTGCTGCACGCGCTCGCGGAAGGCGTGCCGGCCGCTGTGCTTGCCGAGCACCAGGCTCGAGCGGGACAGGCCGACCGATTCGGGCCGCATGATCTCGTAGGTCGAGTGGTGCTTCAGCATGCCGTGCTGGTGGATGCCCGACTCGTGCGCAAACGCATTCTCGCCGACCACCGCCTTGTTGCGCGGGATCGGCATGCCGACGATGTTCGACAGCAGCCGCGAGGTCGGATACAGGCGGGTCGTATTGATGCCGGTGCGCAGGTTGAAGAAAGCCTCGCGCGTCTTCAGCGCCATGACCACTTCCTCGAGCGAGCAGTTTCCGGCGCGCTCGCCGATGCCGTTCACCGTGCACTCGATCTGGCGTGCGCCCGCCATGACCGCAGTCAGGCTGTTGGCGACCGCCATGCCGAGGTCGTCGTGGCAGTGCACCGACAGTCGCGCGCGCTCGATGCCGCGCACGTTCGCGCGCAGATAGCGGAACAGCTCGCCGAACTCGTCCGGCACCGTGTAGCCGACCGTATCGGGGATGTTCACCGTGGTTGCCCCCGCATCGATCACCGCCTGGACGACCTGCGCCAGGAATTCGAGCTCGGTGCGCGAGGCATCCTCGGGCGAGAACTCGACGTCATCGCAGAACTCCCGCGCCGTCTTCACGCCTTCAACCGCACTGCGGATGATCTCCTCCTTGGCCATGTTGAGCTTGTGCTCGCGATGGATCGCGCTGGTCGCGAGGAAGACGTGGATGCGCCGGCGCTGCGCCGGCGCGATCGCCTGCGCCACCGCCTCGATGTCGGCCCGGTTGCAGCGCGCGAGCCCGCAGATGATGGGTCCGTGCACCTCGCGGGCGATCGCATTGACCGCCTCCCAGTCGCCGCGCGACGCGGCAGGGAAGCCCGCCTCGATGACATCGACCCCGAGTTCGGCCAGCGCGCGCGCGATGCGAAGCTTCTCCGGCTGCGTCATGCTGCAGCCGGGCGACTGCTCGCCGTCGCGCAGCGTGGTGTCGAAGATCAGGACCTGGTCGGGGTTCGATGTCATCGCAGTCTCCAATGCGGGTCTTGGGGCATGAAACGCCTCAGGCGCGTTCCTCGGACAGCCACGGCATGCGGGCACGCAGCGCGGCGCCCACCTTTTCGATCTTGTGGTTCAAGTCCTGCTTCATCAGCCGGTCGTACTTCTTGCGGCCGCGGTTGTTCTCGCTGATCCACTGCCGCGCGAACTTGCCCTGCTGGATTTCTTTCAGGATCTTGCGCATTTCCTTCTTGGTCGCCGCATTGACGACGCGTGGTCCGCGGGTCAGGTCGCCGTACTTGGCCGTCTCGCTGATGAATTTGTGCATCTTCGCGAGCCCGCCTTCGTGCAGCAGGTCGACGATCAGCTTCAGTTCGTGCAGGCACTCGTAGTAGGCGACTTCGGGCTGGTAGCCGGCCTCGACCAGCGTCTCGAAGCCCCGCACGACGAGCTCGGTGGTGCCGCCGCAGAGCACGGCCTGTTCGCCGAACAGGTCGGTCTCGGTCTCTTCGGCGAACGTCGTCTTCAGTACGCCGCCGCGCGTGCCGCCGATGCCGTGCGCATAGGCGAGCGCCTTCGCAAAGCCCTTGCGCGAGGGGTCCTGGAATACGGCGATCAGGCAGGGGACTCCGCGGCCCTGCTGAAACTGGCGGCGCACGAGCCCGCCCGGGCCCTTCGGTGCGATCAGCACGACATCGAGGTCCTTGCGCGGGCGGATCTGCTTGAAGTGGATGTTGAAGCCGTGCGCGAACAGCAGCGTGGCGCCTTTCTTGAGGTTCTTCTCGATGCTCTTGTAGACGGCCTTCTGCGTGAGGTCCGGCGTCAACAGCGCAACGAGTTCCGCGCCGACCACGGCGTTGGCCGGATCGGCCACCGCGAGACCGTCTTTCTTCGCCTGCTTCCAGCTGTCACCGCCGCGGCGGACGCCGACGACGACGTCGAAGCCGCTGTCCTTGAGGTTCAGCGCATGGGCGCGGCCCTGGCTGCCGTATCCGATCACTGCGATACGCGCACCCTTGAGCGCCTTGCGATCCACGTCTTTCTGGGAGAACAGCTTCATCCTTCGACTCCGGCTTGTGTGGTGAAAAACATAAAAAACCCCGCATCGGCGGTGCCGGTGCGGGGTCCTGGATTCTTCGCTCGTTTGCCTGTGTTGGCTATACGCGCGACCCGCACCTGCTGCCCGCAAGGAGCAGAAGGTCGAGCGGAAGGACGACGAGCACCGCGCGGGCGCGGGGCGCCGCGGTTGCGGTGGGGTTCGTGTCGAATTCCGTGCGGATCACTGGCGTTGACGATGGCCTGAAATTGGATGCGCCCGATGACATCACATCGCGGAAGTGATTGTCAACGCGCCGTTACAGTAAACTGCGGGGCTGATTCCACCGTTGCTCCCCCCGTGACCGCCGATCTCCTCACCACCGCCGATACTGCGGGCTCACTGCCGCTCTGGCTGCTGCCCGAGGCTGCGCTCGATGCGTGGCTGGCATCCCAGCCAGCGCCGGTCGCGCAGTGGGTGCGCAGCAACCGGTTTGCTGCCGAGCGACATCGCGTGCTGGTGCTGCCCGGGCCCGATGGCCATGCGGAGGGGGCGCTCGTCGGGCTCGGCTCGCTCGATAGCGTCGAGCACCTCGGCCTGTGGCATGCCGCGCCGCTCGCCGAGCGGCTGCCCGCTGGAATCTGGCGGGTCGAGACGGCGTTATCGCCATCGGCCGCCACGCAGCTGGCGCTCGGCTGGCTCACCGGCGCCTATCGCTTCGGCCGCTACCGGAGCGCGCCGCTGCCGGAGCAGGCGCGCCTGCTGCTGCCGGCGGGCGCCGATGCCGATTTCGCCCGCGCGGCGGCCAGTGCGATGGCGCTGGCGCGCGATCTCGTCAACACGCCGGCGAACGATCTGGGCCCGGCCGAACTCGCGGCGGCAGCGGGGGAGGTCGCCGCGCGCCATGGCGCCACCGTCGAGGTCATCGAGGGCGAGGCACTCGCGGCCGGGTATCCGATGATCCAGGCGGTGGGGCGCGCCAGCGTGCGCGCGCCGCGCCTGATCGATCTCGCCTGGGGTGATCCCGCTGCGCGCCGCGTCACGCTGGTCGGAAAGGGCGTGTGCTTCGACAGCGGCGGCCTCGACCTGAAGCCCGCTACGGGCATGCTGCTTATGAAAAAGGACCTGGGCGGGGCGGCCTGCGCGCTCGCGCTCGCCGACCTGCTGATGCGGATGAAGGCGCCGATCCGGCTGCGCCTGTTGATCCCGGCGGTGGAGAATGCCGTCGATGGCAATGCCTACCGGCCGGGCGACGTCCTGCGCTCGCGCAAGGGTCTCACGGTCGAAGTCGGCAATACCGATGCCGAGGGCAGGCTGGTGCTTGCCGACGCACTGGCTGCAGCCGATGCCGACGATGCGGACCTGCTGATCGATCTCGCGACGCTCACCGGCGCGGCGCGCACCGCGCTCGGGCCGGAGCTGCCGGCGGCCTATTCGAACGACGGCGCGCTGCTCGAGGAGCTGCACCGCATTGCCGGGCAGGAGCACGATCCGGTGTGGCCGATGCCGCTGTGGTGCGGCTACGACGACGATCTTGCGAGCAAGATCGCCGATCTCAACAATGTTTCCGCGGGCGCCTTCGCCGGCTCGGTCATCGGCGCGCTGTTCCTGCGTCGCTTCGTGACGGCGAGCCCGCGCTGGGTGCACATCGACCTGTATGCCTGGAATCCGAAGGATCGGCCAGGGAGGCCCGTCGGCGCCGAGGCGCAGTGCGTGCGCGCGCTGTACCGCTTCATCCGCGCACGCTGCGGATGATCTCGATCGCGCCACGCCACCTGCTGCTGCTCCTTGGTGTCACGCTGATCTGGGGGTTGAACCTCGTGGTCGCCAAGGTCGGCGTCGGCGAGATGCCGCCGGTGATGTTCACGACGCTGCGCTTTGCGATCCTCGCGATTCTCACGATTCCGTACCTGCGCTGGCACGGCGAGGCGACCGGCGCGATCATCATGGTGGCGCTGCTCGTCGGTGGCCTGCACTTCGCGTTGCTGTTCATCGGGCTCGCCCGCGCCGACAACATCTCCTCGGTCGCCATCGCGACGCAACTCGGCGTGCCATTCGCGACCCTGCTGTCGATCGCGCTGCTCGGCGAGCGCGTGCGTTGGCGCAGGTGGACCGGCATCGGCTGCGCGTTCCTCGGCGTATGCATCATGGGTTTCGACCCGGCGGTGTTCAGCCAGCTCGAAAGCCTGGCCTTCGTGATCGGCTCGGCATTCATCGGGTCGCTTGGCTTGATCGCCATCAAACGGCTGCCGCGCATGCCGGCGCTCGAAATGCAGGCGTGGATTGCCTGGATCAGCTGGCCGATGCTCGGCGTGCTGTCGCTGCTGCTCGAAGACGGCCAGGCCGCCGCGCTCGCGCAGGCCGGCTGGACCGGCTGGGGTACGCTGCTCTACACCGCGGTACTCGCCAGCCTGTTCGCGCACACGGCATACTTCTTCCTGGTGCAGCGCTATTCGGTCACGAGTATCGCGCCGCTGACCGTGCTCTTGTCGGTGTTTTCGGTGGTATTCGGCGTGCTGCTGCTCGGCGATACTCTGACGCCCCGCATTGTGCTCGGCGGTGCGTGTACGCTCCTTGGTGTCCTGATCATCACGCTGCGCGAGAAGCAGTTCACCGATACGGGCACCTGATTGCAGTCAACGAAGAGACGAGAGACATGACCAACGGAAAATCGAAGCGGGGCGACCCGCGTGCATATTCGCGCCTCGTGGTGGACGGCCCGAAGCAGGCGCCGTCGCGCGCGATGCTGCGTGCGGTCGGCTTTTCGGAAGCGGACTTCGGCAAGCCGCAGGTCGGCATCGCGTCGACCTGGGCGAATGTCACGCCATGCAACATGCATATCGGTGAGCTTGCGAAGGAGGCTGCCGCGGGCGCCGACGCCGCGGGCGGCAAGAGCGTGATCTTCAACACGATCACCGTCTCCGACGGCGTGTCGATGGGCTCGCCCGGCATGCGCTACTCGCTGGTGTCGCGCGAAGTCATCGCCGACTCGATCGAGACCGTGGTGGGTGCCGAGGGCTTCGACGGCGTGGTCGCGATCGGCGGCTGCGACAAGAACATGCCCGGCTGCGCGATCGCGATCGCGCGCCTCGATCGCCCGGCCGTGTTCGTCTACGGCGGCACGATTCGCCCCGGCGTGAAGCGCCGCGACATCGTCGCGGTGTTCGAGGCCGTCGGCGGCCATGCCGCAGGCAAGGTGAGCGACGCTGAGCTGCTCGATGTCGAGCGCACATCGATCCCGGGTCCTGGCAGCTGCGGTGGCATGTACACCGCCAACACCATGGCATCCGCGATGGAGGCGCTCGGACTGTCATTGCCGGGCAGTTCTGCCCAGGAGGCCGTGGGCGCCACCAAACAGAATGACGCGCGCCGCGCCGGCGAGGCGGTGGTGCGCCTCATCGGGCTCGGAATCCGGCCGTCGGACATCCTCTCGCGCAAGGCGTTCGAGAATGCGATCACCGTGACGATCGCGCTCGGCGGTTCGACCAACGCGGTTCTGCACCTGCTCGCGATCGCGCGCGCCGCGCGCGTGAAACTCTCGCTCGACGACTTCACGCGCATCGGTAAGCGCGTACCGGTGCTGGCCGACCTGCGTCCAAGTGGCCGCTTCCTGATGTCCGAGCTGGTCGCCATCGGCGGCATCCAGCCGTTGATGAAGCGCCTGCTCGATGCGGGCCTGCTGCACGGCGACTGCATGACCGTCACCGGGCGTACCCTCGCCGAGAATCTGGCCAGCGTGCGCGACTATCCAGCGGGACAGGACATCGTCCGGTCGCTGGATCATCCCTTGAAGAAGGACAGCCACCTGGTCGTGCTTTATGGTAACTGCGCGCCCGAGGGCGCCGTCGCCAAGATTTCCGGCAAGGAGGGCCTGCGCTTCACCGGGCGGGCGCGGGTGTTCGACGGCGAGGAGCGGGCCACACGCGCGATCCTCGATGGCAAGGTAAAGGCCGGCGACGTGGTGGTGATTCGTTACGAAGGGCCGCGCGGCGGGCCCGGAATGAGGGAAATGCTGAGCCCCACCGGCGCCATCATGGGGCGCGGGCTCGGCAACGATGTTGCGTTGATCACCGACGG
>Ga0116144_10006296_pt1 | contig 10413 bp, 5 predicted proteins | sample AD_UKC035_MetaG_FD_89746 | JGI IMG/M metagenome (GOLD analysis project Ga0116144, IMG submission 89746) | Active sludge microbial communities of municipal wastewater-treating anaerobic digesters from USA - AD_UKC035_MetaG | ecosystem: Engineered > Bioreactor > Anaerobic > Digestate | place: USA... | reverse complement strand
TCCAGCGCGCCCGAGAACCCGGACGACTGGAGCCACAACGGCAAGGTGAGCCCGGAGCAGCTGGCCTGGCTGGAGAAGGAGATGGCCAAAGCGGCGGCCAAGAAGAACCGGATCGTCACCTTCACCCACATCACCAGCCATCCCAACCAGCACCCGCTGGTCGGCTGGTACATCAGGGAGGGCGGGCCGGAACTGCGTGCCCTTTATGACCGGTACGGGGTCTTCGCCGAGTTCAGCGGCCACATGCACCGCTGGCTGGCCAACTGGAAGGAGAACAAGACCTGGTACATCGTCGCCCCCGGCACCATGGGCGGCGGCTATGTTGCGGGCGCCGGCCTGGCCGTTTACGACATCCTGCCGGATAAGGCGTTTCAGTATGAAAAACCGACCCGGATGCCCTACTTCAACAGCTGGGGCCAGTGGGCAAAACCGGAACTGGACTGAATGAAAAACAGCCCAACGGAAAACAACAAACGAGAAAAAAATGATCAAAACCTGTAAATGGACCGGCCGGCTCGGGCTCGTCCTCCTGCTGATGCTGGCCTGGGCGGCCCAGGCCCGGGCCGATTTCCGATTCGTCTCGCTGGCCGACAGCCGGGGCCCTTCGTCCGACACGCCGGTCAATGTCGAGGTGCTGGAGCGGATTGCCCGGCTGGTCGCGGCCGAGAAGCCGGCCCTGGTCGTCTTCGGCGGCGATACCATCAATGGCGGCCAGAAACTGAACGAGAAGACAATCCGGAACGAGTACCGGATCTGGAAGGAGGCCTTGCGACCGGTCTACGAGGCGGCCATCCCCGTCTACGTGATACCCGGCAACCACGAGATGAAGGGCGGCCGCAAACACCAGGCACTCTTCCGGGAGGCCTTCGCCTCCAACCCGGATAACGGCCCGGCCGGTTCCCGGAAGACCGCCTTTTCCTTCGACCATGACATCGCCCGCTTCATCTGCCTGGACACCGCCGACCCGGATACGCCGCACCGGCTGCTTCCGGAACAGACCGCCTGGCTGGACGGACAGCTGGCCTCGTCCCGCCAGACGCATATCTTCGTCTTCGGCCACGATCCGGCCTACCCGGTCGGCCCTCACAAGGGGGCTTCCCTCGACAAGTATCCGGCCGAGCGGGACGCCTTCTGGGCCCGGCTGGTGAAGTACCGGGTGCCGGCCTACTTCTGCGGCCACGAGCATCTTTACAACCGCAGCCAGCCGGCCGGGGTCTACCAGGTGATCAACGGCACCTGCGGGGCGCCTTTCCGGAAAAAGTACGCCGGCGAGTTCTACCATTACGTGGTGGTGGATGTCAGCGCCGACCGGATTTCCTTCACGGTCAAGGACGACCAGGGCAAGGTCCACGACCGGTTCGAGTGGACCCGGCCGGTCCCGGCCCCGGCGGCCGCCAAATAAAAAAACACTAAAAGGAGGATTGCATGCTTAAGCGGACCTGGTTGGCCGGACTCCTGCTCCTCGCCCTCTCGGCCGCGCCGGCCTTCGGCCAGCAGGGGCGCTTCAGCTTCACCCGCCTCTGGACCGGCGAGGAGCTGCAGAAGCTTAACCTGGGCGGCAGCAAGTTCGCCGGGGACCCGAAAGAATGGAAATCGGCCCCCGGGGTCGGCTTCTCCTACAACTATCCCGGCACCGGGCCGCTGCCGGCGCCGATCGTGGTCAAGATTCCGCTCGGCCGGAGCCTGCCGCTGGGCCACTACCGCCTCTACGTCAAGAACTTCTACCGGGGCAAGATGGAGGCGACCCTGGGCGATATCACCAAGCCGCTGCGCATCGTCCGCTTCGACTGGACGGTGGCCGAAACCTTCGAGATCAACGAGCCGGCCGACCAGGTCACCCTGCGCTACTTCCCCTCCGCGCTGGTGGCCGACACCGGCGCCCGGCAGAGCCAGGGCTACATCCTGCAGGGCCTTTTCATCACCACCGAGGCCAACAAGGTGCCCAAGTTCGCCAGTGAGATCGTGGAACTGGTAACCGAGGATACGCCGCCGGCCCGGAGCGGCAACTACCTGGAGAACGGCGGCTTCGAGGCCGGCTTCACCGGCTGGGGTAAGTGGTACGGTTCGGCCACGCCGGTGCTGCGGCCAACCAACCTGGACGGCAGCGGTCCGGCCGAGGGGCGCTACGCGCTGCGGCTGGAGGTGCCGGCCAACGACCTCCGGTTCGGGGTGGAGACCAAGCTCTACCGGGTACCGGCCGGCCGTGACTACACGCTGAGCTTCGCGGCCCGGGCCGACCGACCGCTGGCCCTGCGGGCCTACCTGAACGGGATTTCGGAAGATCTCAAAAACTATTCATCGGCCGGACTCGCGGCCGCGGTCAACCTGACGAACGAGTGGCAACGCTTCACCGTCAGCGGCCGCTTGCTCAACCGGCCCGGCTTCCTCTACACACTGGTCATCAACCCCCAGACCACCGACGACCGACCGGCGGTGGTCTGGCTGGACGCGGTCCAGCTGCAGGAGGGGGCGGCGGCCCCCTTCCAGCCGCGCACGCCCCGGGAGGTGGGCTGGCTCTCGGCCACGCCGGGCAACGTCTTCTACGAGCGGGAGCCGGCCCGGGTGGAGCTGCTGGTTTCCGGCGGCGGCGGTAATGCCGCGGTCGATTACCAGACGGTGGACTTCTGGGGCCAGGTGGTGGACCGCGGCCGCCAGGAGGTCGCCGGCGGCCGGGCCGCCTTCAACCTTTACGCGGGCAAGCGCGGCCTCTTCCGGACCACCTTCACCCTGGGCGAGGCCCTCTCGGAGCTGGTCTACTCGGTCCTGCCGGCCAACCCCCACCTGAACGAAAAATACCCGGCCGGCACCCTGGGCGTGGACATGGGTTTCACACCCTACCACCTGGATATCCTGAAGCGGGCCAACTTCAACTGGGTCATCTCGAAATCGCTGGCCCGCTGGTACCGGGTCGAACCGGAGGCCCAGGGGAAGTATCTCTTCTTCGACGAGGCGGTCCGGAACGCCGACCGGGCCAATATGATGATCCTGCTCCAGACCCTCAGCCAGGGGCGGGAGACCATCCCCTGGCTCAAGGATTACGTCTGCCCGACCGGCGGGGCGGCCTGGGAGCCGGCGAAGCGGGCCGCATATTTCAAGGCCTGGGGCGACTTCATCTACGCCCTGGCCTCCCATTACAAGCCCTATGTCAATCACTGGGAGATCGACAACGAGCCGAACGCCCTCTACCAGCAGCCGGAGCATTACGCCGAAGCCTTGAGAATAGCCAGCCGCGAGATCCGGCGGGCCAACCCGCAGGCGAAGGTAATCGGCTTCTCCGGGGGCGGCTTCAAACGGACCTTCTACGACCCGGTGGTCAAGAATTGCCCACCGGAGAACTTTGACATCGTCTCGGTCCACTTCTACGGCCACGCCAACCCGGACTTCGCCACCTTCCTGAAGGAAGTCGGCCGCCCCGGCTGGAACACCGAGGTTGGCTCGACCGGCCCCACCTCCTTCACCAGCCTGCCCAACTTTGACTCGGTCAAGGAGAAGGAGTACTGGCAGCTCCTGCAGGGCACCCGGCAGGCCAACGCGGTAAGCGACGTGCGGACCTACCTGAGCTCGATGTCGGTCGGCGGCATCGAGAAGTACTTCTACTACTTCGCCCGCTTCGCCAACTGCGGCCCCTCTCAGCCGACCCGCTGGGCCGGCGGCGGCAAGGAGCTGGTGGAGTACGACGGCAGTCTGCGGGCCAACGCGGTCGGCCTCTCGATCGCCAGCCACTTCCTGGACGGCGGCCGCTACCAGGGGGCCCTGGAACTGGACAAGACGGTGACCGCCCACCTCTACCGGAAGGCGGCCGGGACGGCCGGCTTCTTCTGGGTGACCGAGGCGAAGGTCTTCAAGGCGGTCCCGCCGGCCGGCTTCAGCTTCTACGACCTGATGGGCAACCAGATCGAGCCGGCCGGCCTGCGGCTGACCGAGAGCCCGGTCTACTTCACCGGGCCGGCTGACCCGGCCGCGGCCGCCGCCGGACTCAAGACGATGCGACTGGAAGCCGCCAACTGAACAAAAGACGCGCCCGGCGGCCAAATATGGCCGCCGGTGCCGCCGGGGGCGTTTGATAAAAGCGGGGCCGGCGGGTCAAATAAGCAGGAAAATGATATCGGACCTGGAATACAAAAAAAAAGAGAGCCAGCTCCGCTGCGCCATCACCCCGGTCGAATCCCTGGCGCTCGTGGTCATTATCATCTGCCTGCTGTTCCTGATGCTGCCGGTCCTGCTCCGGGCGCAGCGCAATGCCCGCCAGGTCGCCTGTCTCAACAACCTGCGTCACCTGGGCGCCGCCTTCCAGAAGTACCTGGCCGACTGGGATGGCCGGCCTCCCTGCGGCGACTGGGATGCCGCCGGCCACCGGCGCGGCGCCTGGGCCGTCCAGCTGGCCCCCTATCTCGACATCCAGCTGAATGGAGATCCCGCGGCGTCGGCCGAACGGATCAATTCCTGCGGCCACTTCTTCTGCCCGACATCAACCGCTTCCCACCGCCACTACGGCCTCAACCACCCGGGCTGGCGGGACCTGGCCGGCCGCAACCTCTTTCGAAGCCGCCGCAAGCTCGATTCCCTGGTCTACCTGGGCGAAGTGGCCGGCCCGCCCTGGAGCATCGGCGGCCGGACGACCGAAAACCAGGTCGACTACAACCGCCATCACGGACGGGCCAGTTTTCTCTTCGCCGACGGACACGTGGCGACCGGCACCCCGGAAGAGTTTGGCTTCCACTACAAGTCGGTCGGACCGGAACGGGTTTACTGGACCGGCCTCGAATAACCGGCGTATTCACGCCCCCTTACTTTACGTCCCCGGATTGTCCCGCGTTGACCCGCGGTGCTATAATTTCCACGAAAAGAAGTTTTTACCGAACCCGGCCGCGCTCCCGTCAACCAAAAAGGAATAAAAATGAAAAAGAAGCCCGAAATTTCAATGTACTACCTTGACGGCGACCCCTTCGTCTGGCAGCCGAAGCAGCTCCGGGCCGACTTCGAAGCGATGCGCCGGATCGGCGCCGACAGCGTCTGCATCAGCGTCCTGGAGAGCCACACCTCCGATTACCCGGGCAAGGTGGCGCTGGCCCGGTCGGCCGGGTTGAAGGTTTACGCGATCCCCAGCCGGGTCGGCGGGTTCTTCGCCGGCTGGCCCAAGGTGGCCAGCCTCTTCGCCGCCCGCCACCCGGAATACCTGGTCCTCACCCGGGACGGCCGCTTCCAGGACGCCACCGCCGGCAGCGTCTGCTGCCCAAACCAGCCGGCCTTCCGGGCCTGGTTCCTGGAGTGGCTGGAGAAACTGCTGGACGAGTCCGGGGTGGATGGAGTGGTCTACGACGAACCCAAGGAGGCCCATGTCCCCTGCTGGTGCCCGGCCTGCCGCAAACTATGCCCGGACCAGGACGAGGCGGCCCGGGTCCGGTTCCGGGAGGCCTCGGTGGCCGGCCTGCTGGGCGAGGCCTGCCGGCTGGTGAAGCGGTCCCGGCCGGACCGGACCAACATTCTCTTCGTGATGCCCGACGCCACCGGCCACTTCAAGACCCGGATCCTCGAGCAGCCGGAACTCGACTATTTCGGCAACGACGGCCCGGTCTGCCACCAGGGCGAGCCGGAGCAGACGCATCAGAAGACCAGCCTCTTCGATTCAGTCCCGGCCATCTTCCGGCTGGCCGACCAGGCCGGCAAGAAACGCTTCACCCTGGTCGAAACCTTTTCGATCCACTCCGGGGCGATGGCGGAACTGGCCCGGAACCTGCCCCGGGTGGCCGAATGGCAGGCCGATCTCTATGCCTTCTACTTCTACGGCACCGGCAACCAGGAGCCGGAAAGGGTGATGGAACTGAGCGCCGAAGCCATCGCCCGGATCAAGGGCTGACGCCCGCCAAGTAATGTCACAACATCACGACATCACACCAGCCGAATTTAGTTTTGACCGGTTCCGGCGGCCCGAAACGCGCTTCCGTGGCCTGCCCTTCTGGTCGCTCAACGACCGGCTGGAGCCGGAAGAGCTGCGGCGCCAGGTCCGGGAATTCCGGCGCGGGGGCCTGGGCGGCTTCTTCCTGCACGCCCGGGCCGGCCTGGAGACGCCCTACCTGGGCCGGGCCTGGTTCGACGGCCTGACGGCCGCGGTCGACGAGGCCCGGAAAGAGGGACTGACCGCCTGGCTCTACGACGAGGACCGGTGGCCGAGCGGCTTCGCCGGCGGCCGGGTGCTGGAAGGGGCTCCGGAATTGCGGGTCAAGACCCTGATCTGCTCTCCAAGCCCCCCGGTCGAAGCGCGCCAGCGGCTGGTAAAAAAAGCGGAGACGGCCGGCGGACCGCTCTACTTCTACCAGGATTACGACCCGGCCGACCATCCCCGTTTCAACTACTCCGGGTATGTCGACCTTCTCAACCCCCGGACCCTGGACCGCTTCATCCGGACCACCCACCGGGCCTACCGGCGCCGCCTCGGCGGGGAATTCGGCCGGAGCGTACCCGGCCTCTTCACCGACGAGCCGCACTGGCGCGGCATGCTCTACGGGCCGGGGATCCCCTGGACCGAAAACTTCCCGGGGTATTTTCTCCGGAAGCGGGGTTACGACATCCGGGAGCACCTGCCGGCCCTCTTCCGCCCGCTGGCCGGCGCCGGCCGGGTCCGCCTCGACTTCTGGTCGGCCGCCGCCGAACTCTTCGCCGAAAACTTCTCCCGCCGTCTTTACCGCTGGTGCGAACGGAACCGCCTGCTCTTCACCGGCCATTACAACGGCGAGGAGCCGCTCCTGGTCCAGTTCCTCAACCAGGCCTTCATGTTCCACTACCAGTACCAGCACTATCCCGGCGTCGACCACCTGGGCTGGAACATCAAGCCGCTGGTGACCATGAAGCAGGCGGCCAGCGTGGCCAACCAGCTGGGCAAACCGCGGGTCCTCTCCGAGCTCTACGCCGGCGGCGGCTGGGACTTCGGACCGGCCGGCCTGAAATGGGTGGGCGACTGGGAGCACGCGCTGGGCGTCAACCTCCGCTGCCAGCACCTCAGTCACTACTCCCTGCGCGGCCACCGCAAGCTGGATTACCCGCCCTCCCTCTTCTTCCAGCAGCCCTGGTGGCCCCATCACCATCGCCTGGAGGATTACTTCGCCCGGCTGGAATACCTGCTGACCCGGGGCCGGTACCATGCCGAGATCCTGCTGCTCCATCCCTCGACCAGCGCCTTCGCCTCCTTCCAGCCGGCCGCCAGCTACGCCGGACTCTTCCGGGCCAACCGCCGCCTGGTCGGGATCGACCGCTCCTTCAACGCACTCTCCCGCCGCCTCTGCGAACTCCATTACGGCCATGATTACGGGGACGAGACGCTCCTGGCCGAACACGGCCGGGTGGAAGGCGGCCGGCTGCGGGTGGGCCAAGCCGCCTACCGGCTGGTCATCCTGCCGCCGCTCTTCAACCTGATGGAAGGGACTCTGAAACTCCTGGAGGCCTTCCGGGAATCCGGCGGCCGGGTGCTGGCCCTGGAGCCCCGGCCCCGGCTCCTCTCCGGCCGCCCATCGAAACGGCTGGCCGCCTTCTTCGGCCGCCCCGGCGTCGAGATGCTGGACAAAATCGAACTTCTGACGGATCTCTTAAACGGCCTGGCCGCGCCGGACATCATAATTAACGACGGCCGGGGCGGCGGGACTCCGTCCATTTACGCGCACCGGCGGGACTGCGGGCGAAGCCAGGTTTACTTCCTGGTCAACCTGGACCGCTTCCGCGGCGGCCGCTACCGGGTCGGGCTGGCCGGCCGGAAGAAGCCCCTGGAATGGGACGCGGCCGAAGGCACGGCCCGCCGGTTGCCGGCGCGGCGGGAAGGGAAAGGCTGGCAGCTGGACCTTGAATTCGCCCCGGCCCAGAGCCGCCTCCTGGTCATCAACGGACCGGAACCGGCCCGGGTCAAGGCGGCCGAAACCGGGACCGGCCCAAAGCCGGTCCGCCGGCCGCTGAAAAATGAATGGGAATTCCGGCGCCTCGATCCCAACGCCCTGGTGCTCGACTACTGCCGCTACCGGGTGAACAGCGGCGCCTGGAGCCCGCGGCGGCCGGTCTGGCAGGCCGAGGCGGAACTGCGCCAGGCGCTGAAGGCCGGGGCCTGGGACGCCAACAGCGGGGCCCAGCCCTGGCTGAACCGGCGCCGGCTCGGCCGCCTGAAGATATTGGCCACGGTGGAACTGGCCTTCGATTTCCAGGTCAAGCAACCGCCGAAACCGAAGACGGAAATTTTCCTGGTCATGGAAACCCCGGAACGATTTCAGATCCGCTTCAACGGCCGGCCGCTGCGGCGCCCGGCCCATCCCGGCTGGTGGGTTGACCCGGCCTTCCGCAAACTTCCGGCCGCCGGCCGGCTGCGGCCGGGCCGGAACGAAATCATCCTGCGCACCGGCTTCCGGTCCGACACCGAACTCCAGAACCTTTTTATAACCGGGGACTTCGCCGTCGCCGGCCCCGGCCGGCGCCGTTTCCGGCTGACCGCCGCCGAACCGGAGCGCCTCCGCTCCGGCGCCTGGACCGCTCAGGGCTATCCCTTCTTCGCCGGCCGGCTGGCGGCGGCGCAGGAGTTCGAGCTGAAGGAGAATCTCGGCCGGGTCTGGCTGGAACTGGAAAACCCGGCCGCGGCCGTTTACCAGGTGCGGATCAACGGCCGGAGCGCCGGCACGCTGCTCTGGCCGCCCTACCGGCTGGAGATAACCGGGCTGGCCCGGCCGGGCCGCAACCGGCTGGAACTGGAGGCGGTCAACTCCCTGCGCAACCTGCTCGGGCCGCACCATTACCGGATACCGGCCGGCCGCCGCTTCGACCAGGAGCGCGAACTGGTCGGCCCCGGCACCTTTCGAAACGAAAAGAAGTGGACCGAAACCTACCAGCTGGTCTCCGATGGACTGCCGCTGGCCAGCCTGCTATTCCCAAGGAGGGAAACGTGAGGAAATTCCGGATTACGATCGGTCTGGCCGCGCTGATCGCCGCCGCGCTGCCGGGGATTGTCCGGGCCCAGGTCGCCCCGGGCGTCAACTGGCTCAAGAACCCCGGCTTTGAAGAGGTCGGCACCGGCGGCAGCCTACCCGGCGGCTACACCGTCGGCGGCAATCCGAAGGTGGAGTGGGTCAAGGAGGCCCACAGCGGGAACTACGCGCTCGCCCTGGCCCCGATGCAGGCCAGCGGCAACTGGTTCCGCTTCCCGATCAACGTCCCGGGCGGCCCGCCCCGCAAGTTCGTCTTCTCCTTCTGGACCCGGACCGAATTCGACCCGGCGACCGGCGACTCACCCTCCTTCTATCTCCACATGTCCACGCCCGGCTTCGTCGGGGCCGGCGGCAGCTTTCCGCGCACCCGTTTCCGCTACCTCGGCGAGTGGACCCACATCGGCGGCCTGGTCACCTCCGACATCAACACCATCGGCTGGTTCCGCTTCATCCTTTATACCACCAAGCCCGGCCTGCGCATCTTCCTGGACGACCTCTTCTTCGCCGAAGTGACCGGCCTGCCGGAGGCCGAGATCCAGAAACTCCTGGCCGGGACCACCCTGACCCCGAAGATGGAGCTGGCCAGCGCCGTCAAGGAGGAGACCGACTACCAGCCCGGCAACAAGTTTGCCAACTCCTCCTTCGAGCTGGAGACCGGCTGCGGCTGGGGGATCTTCGGCGGCGGGAAGCTGGTCCCGGTCGCCGGCGGCCTGGAGGGCGGCCGGGCCATGCCGGCCGAGCGTCTCTGGTACCAGCGGCTGAAACTGCGCCCCTACCGCCGCCACACCTTCTCCGGCTACTTCAAGGCGGCCGCCGGCAGCAGTGCCAACCTCCGGGTGGAATTTCTCAACGGCTACAGCGATGGATACCGGACCAAGCAGGCGGCCATCAGCCAGGACTTCAAGGTCACCGGCGACTGGCAGCGTTACAATTTCTCCTTCGTGCCGCCGGCCAATCCGAGCGGCAACACCTATACCCTGCGCCTGAGCGGCCGGGTCCTGGCCGACAACCTGGCGCTCGAGGAGGGCGACCTGCGCCCCTATCAGCCGGCCCGCACCCTGGAACACGGAATCTCCACAGGCCGGGACTTCAACCTCTTCACCTGGACGGAACCGAAGGAGCTGCTTCTCCAGAGCCGTAATTACGGGCCGGCGCCGGCCGCCGAGAACCTGACCCTGACCATCGAGGATTACTTCGGCCGGGAGGCCTGGCGCCAGTCGATCCGGGCCGGGGCCGGGGCCGGGACGACCGCCGCGGTTAAGATCGGCCTGCCCGACCACCTGCGCGGCAGCCTGCGGGCCCTGCTGAAGGACGGGTCCGGCCAGGTCCTCAACGAGCAGATCTTCGCGGTGGTGCCGCCGCCCCGCTACCCGGGCCTGCGGCCGGAATCGAAGTTCGGGGCCCTGGTCCAGTTCAGCGACGCCAATCTTTACCTGGCCCGGGCGCTGGGCACCAAGTG
>Ga0116144_10006290_pt1 | contig 10419 bp, 10 predicted proteins | sample AD_UKC035_MetaG_FD_89746 | JGI IMG/M metagenome (GOLD analysis project Ga0116144, IMG submission 89746) | Active sludge microbial communities of municipal wastewater-treating anaerobic digesters from USA - AD_UKC035_MetaG | ecosystem: Engineered > Bioreactor > Anaerobic > Digestate | place: USA... | reverse complement strand
GGTAGCATCAATATCGGCGCAAAAATGTCGAAGAACTTTTTTAATCTTGTAATCGCTCAGTTTACTATATTTTACAAGGCTCATAGGACAAAGATATGAATTTTTCCTAGTCTTAAGCCTTATTAAATACCAATGGCTTCCATTTTAAAAACTACTTCGTTTCATGCTGTTAGAAAAGAAAAAAGGGACTCTTGGGAGTCCCTTTTTTATGATAATGAACAATGTGATTCTACTCCTCAGCCACATCACCGGCCAATGTTCCGTAGATGCTGGCTTTTAAACCCAACATTACAGGGATGGCAACAAGTGCTAAAATAATAGCAAGACCAATCCAAATCTTCATTAAAATGAAGGATAAAATATTAATGGCAATTCCAAGCACCAGCTGAGCCAGGAAAATAGTCCACTTATTACCATAGGTTAATTTATTGCTCAACTTAATGGCATCGGCTGCGCCTTTCCCTTTGTCAACCACAAGAAGGGTAGCAAGGCTAAGAGCAATGCCAAGGACAATGGCAGGAACAATCAAGAAGAACATAGCCGGGAAAAGAATAAGTCCTTTCAACCCCGAAACCAAAAAGAATTCACCCATATACTTAAAGTACTTTTTGTCAAATATTCCAAGGGGAGAAATCACTTTACCCTTGCTAAGTTCAGCAGGAAGCGTAATAATGGCAATGGTTGTTCCTACGTTAATGTATGGAATCCAAATGGTAAGACCCCAAAGAATCAAGCATCCGATTAGTGACAGGATGTTTTTCAAACCAATGGTTATAGCATCCTTCAAAAGATCATTAAACACGAGCTTTTTTTCCATAGTTTTCGTTTTTAAAGGTTAATTTATATGGAGTCAAAGTTACCCTATCCTTTCAAAATACCAAAAATTATTAAAGTTTTTATTGACAATAAGTAAATAATTTCATCTATCCATATACCGACAGGCTAAGTATTGCTTATACTTTAATGGGTTAACCTTTTATTTTGAAGTGCGAATGGGTCCTACCTTCGAGATGTAGGATAAATCACTGAGTCTGATAATCGATTCTTCAATCAATAAAAACAAAAAATTCTATGAGGCCAATTGTTTGGCCAACGGCTTTTCAATAAGTTTTTCGTCAAGTTTATCGCAGACCAATGAAACCTACTGATTCATTCTTTTCAACTCCTGATCTATACCGTTTTTCAACTGTATATCGAAGTAACCTTCAACTAAAAAAATCAAAATATTGACATCCCAACCATCGAGACCCAGGTCGTTCTGGAAATGGGCATGGTAACAGTTTATCTGCTCATTAACAACGAAGTTTGTCAGCAATATCCATTTAATTCTACTATATATATCGGTGTGCGACATGGCTATTTATTGTTAGTTTCTACTAAAATTCTATCTTGTAACTTAGCACAGGAATAACTACGGTGATACTCTCCTTTTTAATTTTATTTGTTCTCAGGTTATAATATTCACCCTCCATGGGTGCGCCCAGTGCATTCTTTACTTGAACTCCCCAGATACTCGAAAAACGTTTGCTGTTGTTCCTGTAAGTAATGGATACATCCATACCCCAGTAGGTTGGGTTTTGATATTCGAAAGCCTTAGTTTCATCACGATATATTTGTTTTTCGAGCATACTACGCTCGTAGTCAATGGGAGCACGTCGCTCGCCGCCCGTAATATTGGCTCTCACATTTATCCCAAGAACATTTCTCTTGTTGAAAAAGAACTCATATCCGAACAGGAAATTTGTAACAAATCCCTTGTTGTACCTAGTATTGCGCCATACGCCGTCGTCGCCCTTGTACTTCGATTCAAACAGCGAAACCGTGGCTAAGTAGTAGAAGTTCTTATGGAGAAAGTGCTCAAATGTTACATCCACGCCAATATTCTCACCCATGCTGTTGTTCTCTAGTACTCTATCGAAAGGCTGCTCTTGCCTGAAGTTCAACATCGAGTAGTTACTGTTGGCCACGCCGGGTACATTGTAAAGGTACTGGTAGTAGGGCTCTATCCTCAGTCTCTTGTTGCTGTTGATTAGCCAGTCGTAGGCCAGTATAATATGGTGTGCCTGTGCCAGTTCCAAATTCTTATTGGGATAGGTTTCTATGCCGCTATCATCTACATTTTTAAGCAGATACACATTCAAGTCCTCCAGTTGACTATGTTTACCGTATCCCACTGAAAGGCTATGACTTGGGGCAAAATCCCACACTAAACTCAAACGGGGATCAATGGAATAATTCTTATTCAGCACAAAGTACTTGGCGTTTACCCCTGTATTGGCAGTCAGTGTGTTGGTAATATTGTATTTAGATTGAAAAAAGTACTCGCCGTAGTAACTGCTGCCATTTTCTTTCACAAGGTTGCGGTACGAGTCAAAGTCGAGTTCAACCATTGAACTACCCTCAATGTTGAACTGTAAAAGATTTAGGTTTACACCCGTACGGATTGTATGCCTTGCACTGAACTTGTGGTTTACGTACGAATGCAACCCATACCTAAAGGTGCGGTTCATATAGTCACTGTAAGGCCTTCGTATCATGTTATCGTCAAAAATCTTCATATTAGTCCTATCGGAAAGTCCCGTTGCCACAAGTGAAGTATTTAGGTAGGTGTTCTCCCCAAGCGATATCACATGGTTGAGCCCCGTGGCACCCATATCCATATACCATAGGTACGATACGCGGGACCATTGAGTTACCCATTTCGTAGAGTCGCTTTTTATGGGCTCCTCATTGAAGTCCATTCCACCAATACCCCATAGAGAGAATGTACCCGCCTTGCGGGTTGGAAAGTTTAGTTTAAAAGATAAATCCTGGTACTGTGGTATCTGTGAAGTAGGGATTATTCCTGTATTGCAAAGCAGGCTGAATGTGGAGTAGCGGTAGTTGAATAGGTAGCTTGATGCTCCACCCTTTTTGAATGGCCCTTCCGAAGCGAAATCTATACCGAGAACCCCTGCCTGAAACGTATGCTCATGCTTATCGCTATTGCCTGCCCTTAGCTTCATATCGAATACGCCCGCCATGGCGTTGCCATACTCGGCAGGAAATGCGCCTGTATAGAAATCGGAGCTGGCCAACAGCTGAGCGCTTAGAATGGATACAATGCCACCACCCGCCACGTTGCCACCTGCAAAGTGGTTGGGATTGGGGACTTCTACACCTTCCACGCGCCATAGCACGCCCTTGGGCGAGTTCCCGCGGATGATAATGGCATTATCCTGAATATCGCCCGCGGTTACCCCTGCAAAGGCCGATACCATGCGTGCGGGGTCGTCCACTGCCCCCGCATACCTGCTGGTTTCCTCCACGGTAAACGATTTGGCACTGATGCTGGCCATGGTGTTCACCGCTTTGTCCTTGCGGGTCTGAGCCTTTACCACCACAGCATCCAATTCGCTAATACTTTCCTTCAGGCTAATGTTCAGCACCATTTCCTTACCCGACGTAATCAGTATTTCGGGAATTACGGCAGGCTCATAGCCCAAAAATTCGACCCTTATGTTATATCGACCCAAAGGAACTTTCTCCAGGCGAAAATTACCACTCTCATTGGCCACAGTACCCAGTATGGGATCGGTACCAAGCACCACCACAGTGGCTCCCGGAAGTGGGGTTTGACTTGCCTCATCAACAATCTTGCCCTTCACCACCTGGGTAAGGGGTTGCGCGTTGATACTTGTGGGTACAAATTGATTGATAACATAAAGAAGAAAGGCAGAGCAAATAACTATATTCCTCATAATTTAATAGTTAGTTGTATTTAAGGTTTTTTTGTTGGTGTCAACTCATTAAATAGACAACACAGGAATGAAGAACCCCTATTCGCTTATCAAAATTTTGTCTCTATTTCCATTACCGCAAACTATTTGTTCCATATTGCATGATATGTTGACAAATTTAGATGCGCATACATTGTATGAGAAACAGAAATCGACGAACGCCCCGGGAAAGTCGATGTAAAAGATTTTTCGTCGATTAAAGGGGGTAGTAGAAATGAATTATTTGGTATTTATTTAGGTGAAATCCCTATGGCAAGAATCATGCTAACGATATTCATTTTAACATTCCCGAAAAAGATAGGGGGTATGGTTCTATTTTTTGGGTTTAAAACCAAGCACCATTATCACCCCCAGCAGAACCAGAATGGCACCAATAATCTGAGCCAAGTAGAGGGTTTCTCTTAGGAAGACAACGCCACCCACAATGGATATTAAAGGGCTGATATTGTTGAAAATGCTCACATTGGCCGTGGAAATATATTTGAGTGCGTAGTTGGAAAGGAACGAAGAGACCACTGACGACAATACCCCAAGGTAGAGTACGGAATAGACAAAACTTATCTTTCCCATTGGTTCAAAAAAGATGGCCAGCGACCCGTTGGACGCATGTCGCACAATGGCGATAAGATTGAAGATAATAAAACCAAAGGTTATCATGGCGCTTGTCAAACCAAGGGAACTATGGCGCTGCATTATCTTTTTCCCTGCCATGTAGTATGCCACAAACGAGAGCACGGACAACAGCAGCAGGATGCCACCCCATGGGCTTTGCCCTTGCATCCCGCCTGTATTGCGCAAAGAGATGTATATCAATCCCAACACTGAAATGGCAATGCCCACTTTTTGCAAACCTGATGTTTTCTCCTTCAGAAAAATGCTGCCCCCAATGAGCGTGAACACAGGTATCAGCGCATAAATAATTCCGGCGTAGGATGCCGTGGAGTGCTCCAGACCCAGGGTTTGAAACGCAAAGCAAAGGATGGGGTATAGAAGCGAAACACCAAGAATGGCCATCCAATCCCTAAGGCTTTTTCGTTGGGTTTTGATTACGCCAGAAAGTTTCAGAACCGCAATGGCCACAAATGCTGCGCTAAACCGATGCGCCAACAAGTCCCATGTATCGGAACTCTCCAACCCGATTTTCACAAAAATAAACGAAAGACCCACTATCAGGGTCATCACGCCCAAGCCTATATAGGCAAGTAATTTGTATTTGGATGAGCTCATTTACTTCCCATTACATCTTTTAAAATAATGTTACCTAAGAATGGCCATTCACATCCTTCTGCCGAATGCAGCAAAGGTAAGCCATTTGACCCTTATGTGGAAAAAGGGATGATAAATATTAACTATTAAGGATTTGGGCAATAAATGAATGGGATATAACCGCACGGAATGTAGTGTTACAGGAATCTAATCCCCACCTTGGCCCCTACCCAACTTTTCACATTGCTTCCATCCTGTCGGGTTTTATTCTCAAGGGTATATGGAGGTAGTTTGTCGAATGCTTCATCGTAGTTCACCGACCGGGGATTGGTTATGAGAATATTGTATGATAAACCCGCAGTCAACGAGATTTTACCCAATAATTGTCGGTCAACACCAAGCGTAAACCTGTATATGGTGTTTTTGTTGGAAAAGATATTATCCTTCAACACCCCAAGCACTTCACCATCTATGTCAAAGGAGTGCTTTTTCCAATCTCCAAACGTAGTTCCAAACCCATAGCCAAAATACCCAAATCGGTTTCCTGATTGAAAGGGCTGAAAGCCCGCACTCCATATACTATGAAAGGCCTTCACCCCGCTTCTAAAAGCAAGGTTGGTGTAAAAAACCTCGTTGGCCGATAGCTCTATTTTGTGATATCCCTTGCGCACAAAGCTGAAAAGGCCAAAGGGAATTCCCTGACATGTATCGGCATAATTGATCAGTGCAACCTGAAATCCATCGACCTGACCTGCAAGATTAAGTATTCCGGCTACCTGTACACCCTTAACGTTTAGGGCTCCGTTAACAATCCCTGCAACCTGCACCCCCTCAGCGGTCATAGCAGCGTTAGCAATCCCGGCTACCTGCACCCCGTCAGCATCTTTGGCTCCATTAACAATCCCTGCAGCCTGTACACCCTTTAGTGCAATGCTAGTATTGCCTATGCCTGCTGCCTGTAAACCTGTCAAAGAGTTGGCATGGTTAACAATACCTGCCATTTGCAATCCCTTGGCTGTACCGGTTGCATTCACAATGCCTGATGCCTGTATTCCGTTTAGCTGTCGGCTGAAATTGAAAATCGAGGCAGCCTGAGCACCTTTAAAGTTTTTCCAGACAAAATTTCCTATGCCTGCCACCTGAACGGGGCCTGCATCTTCTATCGCCACATTCAGGCAGCCCGCCGCCTGAACACCGCTTGACCTTCTTACAATATTCATTACTCCCGCTCCCTGTACGCCATGGGAATGGCCGCCAACGATATTGGCTATCCCACCAAACTGTATCACCCCCGCATCTTTCCTGACAATATTGGCAATGCCTCCAAATTCCATAACATTCACCCCCTGCACATAGCCAATGGTCATGTTAACCGAGAAATCATTCACCGTACGACCCGTTAAGAACCCGTTAGTAGTTAGGAAAGGAGCAACCGAAAGCTGCATTGTCCTGAATAGGGTATCGGAAACATTCCTGGTGTTAATTTTCAAATTTCGGGAAATCAGCCATTCCGGGATTATCTTTTGACCAGAAACCCTGTCCTGAATGGATTCAAATTGAGGTTGTTGTTTTACAGGGATATCCACATTTATGTAGTTCGATTCGGCTACAATGGATGTTAATAGGGTATCGCTATACCCCACCTTGCTGACCTTCAGCATGGCCTCCGACGCATCGGTTGTTACCAAAATCTTAAAATAGCCATACTCGTCGCTAATGGCCGACACCTTCTGATCCTTGTTGTAAACCGTGGCCTGAGCCAACTTTTCACCCGTATTAGCATCGTAGAGATATCCCTCCACCAGCATGTTATCACTTGGTTTGGGCTCGTGCTTCTGAAGAATAACATACTTGCCCCGCACCTTATATCTTACCGCTCCGTTGAAAATGGCATTAAGGGTGTACCTAACCGACTTGTCCTCCACGTGTATGGATACCAATTCATCGGCGTTGATAGCACCGGGACTGTACGAAAACTCAACATCGGCCAAAGCCGAAATGCTACTTAGCACGAACGAAATGGGTTTGTTTTGAACCGTCAGTGTAATCTCTCGTTCCAACGGGGGTATTGTGCCAACCTGCGATTTCAAACAGATGGCATGAATACAAAGTAGTATGATTATCAATACCCTTCTCATGGTTCAATGGCCTCACTATTAGATTTTCCACTTTGAATAACAAATCCATCAACTTCTCTGGTTATGCTGATTCCCAATGTTTCGGCAATAATATCCAGTATCAAATCCAACTCCTCATTCTCGAAATTCACCGAAATGCTGAGTTCCTTAAGGTCTTCGCTTTCAAATCGGATGTGGGTGTGGTATGCCTTGCTAAGCTGATTGGCTACATCAAGCAAAAGAGCATTTTGAAAAACAAACATCTTTGTGGCATAGGCGGCCACGTTAATATCGGGTTTGGCCACCCTGGAGAATGTGCGGGTGTTCTTATTGAACACACCCATCTCACCCGACATCAGGAAAATCCCATCCAAATCGCTTGTGAAGAAATAGACCTCGCCCGTTCTCACATAAACCTCCACAATGGTATCGCCTTCAAATGCTTTTACATTGAATGCCGTACCCAAAACCTGCACCATAATATCCTCAGCCTCAACAATGAATGGCATATCATCCATGTGTTTGACCTCAAAAAAGGCTTCGCCTTCCAGCTTAAGGTTGCGATTCTTTACGCCATAATCCTTGTGATAGGTAATTTTACTATGTACATTCAAGGCTACTGTGGTGCTATCCGTGAGACGGTGGTCAACAACTCCTTCCTCACTTAAAACGGCAATAATCTCGCTCTCAACCAACTGCTTTGTAGTTTGAAGTTTGTATATCGCGAACGATATGCCAAAGACTATGAGTATCACGGCGGCAACCCTTAACCATATAGGTATTCTGAACGCAGTTGCCTTGGCCTTGGGCTGCACCGAAACCACCCTCCCCTTCATCTGCTTTCGAACTTCGTTCCACGCCTTGTCAACATCAACGTTGATAATGGTGTGAGAAGCAATTGCCCGTTGATTGATGAATTGGATATCGCCAAAATACTTGCGGTTTACCTCCGAGCGGTCCAGTCATTGGTCTAACTGCTCAACCTCCTGTTGGGTGATTTCACCGGTGATAAACCGGGCAATAAGATGGTCGATATGTTTGCTATCCTTTGCCAAAGCATTAATTCTTCATGAGCAACAACCAGATTATCACAGGCAGATAGTCCTTCAACTTCTCCCTAAGGACCCTGAGTGCTTTAACCATGTGGTTTTCAACCGTCTTCACCGATATCCCCATCTGCTGTGCAATTTCGGCATAGGTTAAGTTCTCGAACCTGCTCAACCTGAAAACCTGTCTGCACTGAGAGGGCAAAGCATCAATGGCATTGGCCATAATGGCATCCAGTTCTTTTTCCACCATTTCATCGGAAGCATCACTTTGCACGGCATCCGACTGGTACTTAACAGTTTCTTCATGCTTCAGCCTAACTTTCAAATGTTTCACCCTGTTCAAACAGCTATTGTGAACCGCACGGTACAGGTACGACTTAATGGAAGTATGAACCTCCAAGGTATCGTGCCTTTCCCACACCGCGATGAAAGCACCCTGCACCATCTCTTCGGCCTCGTCCATGCTATTCAAAATTGTGTTAGCATAATTACAAAGACGTTGGTAATAGGTTCTGAAAATCTTTTCAAAAACCTGCTCATCGCCCTGACGCAAAGCCTCCAAAATATGCCTGTCCTGCAATTCCAACTTGTCCGGATTAACAAAAAATAAGTGGAAAATTGCATTTTGCCGTCAGTTCACCCTGTTCATATGAATGACAACTCAACGGCAAAATACCTCTATACAATTTGAAGATTAATAGTAGAAAAATTATTAATTTCCTATTTAAAAATCTCTACTCCCCTCTCTCCGTTGGCCTTAGCATAGGCCCTGAGCATGCTGGGAGTATTAAAAGCCAAATGCACGTTGCCTTTCGTGTCAACAGCAATAATTCCGCCATCACCCTTGGCCTTCACCAGCTTATCCAGCACCACCATATCAGCAGCCTTGGCCAGTGGCAACCCCTTGTATTCCATCAATGCCGAAATATCGTGAGCCACCGTGTAGCGAATGAAAAACTCACCGTGCCCTGTAGCCGATACTGCACAGGTTTTATTATTGGCATAAGTGCCTGCACCAATTATGGGCACATCGCCCACCCTCCCGTAACGCTTATTGGACATACCACCGGTTGATGTGGCGGCGGCAAGATTTCCATGCATATCAACGGCAACGCACCCCACCGTTCCCATCTTCTTCTCACTCTCTAAAATTCGTTGCAACTCCTTCCAACTCCCTTCGGTGTAGAAGTATGAACTGTCCACCATTTCGGCCCCATTTTGCTGTGCAAACAGCGATGCCCCTTTGCCCACCATAAGAACATGGGGCGATTTTTCCATTACCAGCCGTGCCGTGGAAATGGGGTTTTTGATATCGCCAACGCCGGCCACAGCGCCGGCTCTCAACTCGATGCCTTCCATAATTGCAGCATCCAACTCGTTCCTGCCATCGTGGGTGAATACGGCCCCTTTACCCGCATTGAACAGGGGGCAATCTTCCAAGTAGCGCACCACCTGCTCCACGGCATCGAGGCTGGTTCCGCCATTTTCCAGTATGGCAATACCCTCATTGAGCGCAGCTTGCATCTCCGATTTGTACTGCTCCACCTGTGCATCGGTATAGTTCTCGGGAACCATATAACCTGCACCACCGTGGAGGGCTATTGCCCATTGCGATGGGCTTTCAGGGTTGTTGCAACCCATAAAGACCGGCAACAGGATTGCCCATAATAAACTGATTGACAAATACTTATTTTTCATAACAGTAAGGTTTATGTGTTAAAAGGGGAAATCATCCAATTCCGATTCTTTAGGTCGATTGCCTATGCTTTCGTGCATTTTGGCCACCTGATGCACGGGATTGCCATTTACATAAATGGCCTTGTAGGGTTCGGTGGGACAGGCATGTTCGCAAGCCCCACAACCAATGCAAATTTCGGGGTTGACCTCAGGTATCAGCAGCCCTTGCCACGGAACCATCTGAACGGCTTTTGTGGGGCAATGCTCGGAACAGGCTCCGCATTCAGTTCGGTCCACCCTCACGATGCAATTGCCACGGTGAAAGACAACCTTGCCAATTTGGGTGCGTTTCTTCGTTTCCAAATCCAACAGCCTGATTGCCCCCGTGGGGCAAACCTCGCTACACTTGGTGCACTCGTAGTTACAGAAACCCGACCGAAAGTCCATGTGGGGTTGCAACATGCTAAAAATCCCCAGCTCGTTGAACGATGGCTGCAACACATGAGACGGGCAAGCCGTAACGCACAGATGGCAAGCCGTACAGGTATTCCTGTAATCGTCATGGTTGTATGAGCCGGGCGGAGTAATGGG
>Ga0116144_10006287_pt1 | contig 10422 bp, 8 predicted proteins | sample AD_UKC035_MetaG_FD_89746 | JGI IMG/M metagenome (GOLD analysis project Ga0116144, IMG submission 89746) | Active sludge microbial communities of municipal wastewater-treating anaerobic digesters from USA - AD_UKC035_MetaG | ecosystem: Engineered > Bioreactor > Anaerobic > Digestate | place: USA... | reverse complement strand
CCAGTCCAGATAGGGAGTAATCAGGCCGGTAAAAAAGCCTTCCAAGTCAGCCAGTGAAAAAAAGCGTTCAAAGGTTTTTTCCTGGCGACTGTCCAGGTGGTAATAGGTCAAATGGACGCCGATCCTGCTCAACTGCTGCTGGCGGGCATACATATAGGCATAACATTTGGCCTGAGCCCAGTGTAATTGGTTGTGGCCCTCATCCACCAGATCCAGACTCAGGGTGGTGGTTTTGATCTCCTCAATAATGACGGGTTCCCGACCGCCATACAGCCCGTCGATCCGGCCGGTTACCTCAATGGGCGGATCAGCATCCTCAATCCGGTAAGCAATCTCCACCTCAGCCTGATATCCAGCCGGACGGGCGCGCTGAACCTGTTTGTGCCCCCACGTACCCTGTTGGGCGCGATCGCGCTTTTGAAAACTGCCCGGTGACAGGTCTCCGGACTGCAGGACAAATTCCACCAGGTTGTGAACGGGAACCACCTGGAGAGGGGGTGATTCAATGGGCTGGCGGGGATTGGTGGCCATTTCGCAGGAGATTTTAGCACAATTGACACCTGTTTCGCCAATCCTGGCCGATAAACCTTGTAATATTAACCAATTCCACCCTTCCGGACGACGATTGTTACCAGCTGGCGATCCTGGCCGCCGATGCTGCTGATCAGTCTTGGTGGGCCGCACGGTTTTGAGATGGAGCGGCAACCCGAATTCATCATTGTTACCGCGCCACTCGGGACCGGATGACCTTGCCAGAAGGGTAACGCCGTAGTGATTGCACGAAACCGCCATTTGACAGGCGGTGCGATCCGGTTGTCCAGCATGGGACCTGCCAACTGCCCCCTGGATCCATGACAACTCCCCGAATTTGCCACCCGGATCTTGGCACCTAAAAAATGCTCTATGCTATAATTTCATTATTCTGGATTTGCCTGGAGGGCTCGGATGAAACTCGGCAAATACGATCATCACCCCAAGGCAGGAGAAATTCAATCACACCCTGCCACACCCCCACCTGGAACAGGGCGCGGGGGCGGCGGGAATAATCAAATCCTCCTGGCCTGGATGCCAGGTGGCTTTATTCATTACATGAAATGCGGCGATTCAGACCCGGGGCTGGGGTTTTTGTAATTCAAAAAAACAACAGCAGTTGTCCACAAAGTGAAGGAGCGTTCCAAATGCGTCAAAGAACTCATCTGTCGGGACGGGAAAAAAAGATCCTGACTCTGTATATCCTGGCTTTTATGGGTACCATGCTGCTTTGTGGCATCTTTGGATTGCTTGGCATTAATCTATCTCCAAGATTTACGCTCACCAACACGGTTGAAATTGCGGTCATCATGCCAAGTCAGGGGGATAATGCCGGGATCGGCGCGGCATCCCAGCAGGCGGTGGCATCCGTGGTGGCGAATTACCAGGATCAATTGGCGGGACCGGATTGGTCTGTCAACGTCCGATTTTACGATGCGGGAGAAACGCTCAATAGTGCCGCTTGGGCAGCTTGGCGTGCCCTCAGCCACATGAATACGATTGCGATTATTGGTCCATATGACTCCCGCCAGGCTTTGGCCGTGGCCGAAGTGGTTGAAAAATTTAATATTCCTGTCATATCACCAGCAGCCAGTTCCCCGGCATTGGCGGATGGAGCACCTCGCAACCTGATCCCCATGGCCCCGGCAGTCGTACAGGAACATGCCCTGCTGGCTGAAGTGCTGAGGCAGGAACGCCGCAAGATTTTTGAAATTGGGGTGGGCCTGCCCTATGTGCAAAATCAGATGGATACCTTTAATCGGGCCATGACGGGATCGGCAGTTGAGCTGGTTGGGGTTGCCCAGATTGATGTCACTGCAGCTGGGGAAATTGCGGCTCAAATCCAATCCACTGAAGCGGATGCCGTCGTCTATTTTGGCGATGCGCAGCAATTGCAGCGGGTTTTGGAGGAAATGGTCTCAGCAGGACTTAACCTGCCGGTCTACTTGTTGGATACCGTGGATCCTGCCACGGTGTTGGTCTACAACCGGACCGGGATTGATATCTATCATACGTCGTTGTACCTTGATCCAAGCCTTCAGATCCCTCAACCCGATATATATCTTTTGGCTGCTGCAACGGCTGGAGGTGCGCCGCTATCTTATGAAAGTTCCCTGGCCGCTGGTCTGACCTTGAATGCACTGGCCGAGATAACCCCGCAATACATCACGCGCCGTAATTTCCTGCGGGCCATGCTGCAAATTTCGCCAAACTACCTCAGCCAACATTACCATTCGGTTTATATTTACCACCTGCCCGCGGATCAAACCGCCTGGGTATTACTGCCTACCTACAGGTGATGGCATGACACTCACCATTCAGTGCGTCTCACAAGAATTGCCAATTGGTGTTAAGACCAAGGTCAACCTGGTTTTTAACAATCCGGGAACAGCCGTACTCTATAAATTTCATGCCCGTGTCCAACATTCTCCCAACTTAATTTTGTTAAGTGACCTCACTCTCCAAATTCCGGAATTGAAGCCTGGTCAGTCCTTGCCCTGTGATCTTGAGATTCGTTGCGCATCGCCTGGTGAAATTGAAATCCGACTTGAGAAGCTGACCTGTCTGACGGGGGGCATCGTGAAAAAATTCCCGGATTACAGTTTCAAACTGACCGCAGTCTCACTGCCAGCGGCTGCATCCCGGATGATCCAGCTCAACTGTACGGCTTCTTCCCGACTACAGCAACACCAGACCGGACAATTGGAACTGATTATTCACAATGAGGGTAATCTGGACCTGGAGCAGGGCCGGTTGTTGTTTCAGGCCAACGGACTTGGGGCTCCGGAGCAAATTGATGTAGGGCGCGTGGATGGCCACAGCCGTAAACCATTCCTTGTTCCAATCACACCCGGTCAGGCAGGAGACATTCAGTGTCACTTGATCCTGTGTGGTTCTCTTGCCGGTGCCCCTTGTGAGGTTTCGGCGCCTTTTATTTTTAATGTCTTACCGGATCCGCGAGCCCAGATCACGGAGATTAAAGACAGCGTGATTTCAGGAACCGGAATTAATGTGGGTGCCACAATTGTGAATGCGACCGTTCAAACAACGCGCAGTCCTGCGACCAACACTGGTGACATTGGCATGATCTCAACCCCGCCCAACCCTGATGCGGGGCCTGCCACCGGTGTGGTCTGTCCTCACTGCAAAGCGCTGGTACCGCCCGGTAGAATTTGTGACCATTGCGGCCGGGATCTTGCCTGACGGGGATGAGAAGGGAAATCAGACATGGAAAATATACTTAAATTGGATGCCTTACCGCAGCGAATCGAAGCCAACGAGTCCTATGCGTATGAAATCTATCTGGGGGCGAACAACAGCAGCCAAATGGTGGCAAGGCCGGACAACCCCGGGGGAACCATCCGGGTTCATGTCCCGTATGATGGCAATACCTCGCTGCCAATTCGGTCGGCCATGACGATATGCAATGATTTGTCCCAAAACAGCATCCTCACTCCTGAAACGGCGCATATCGGCTGGCTGGCTGTCAGCAAACCGCGGGATTGGCAGGCAGCCCACCGCGAGGTGGTCGGATTGGAGACCATGGAAGCGGTGCGCATCCCGCTCAAGGGAGATCCAATCATCCTGCCGGAAGATTGGATCTCCGACCGGTTATGTGCCGTCAGCCAACTGGATTACCGTCCTGCCCCACCGCGATACTTTCCAGTAAGTTTGGACCTCCAAATTTGGGACAGTGCCAGTGATCATTCGGATTTTGATCGCCGTATTCCTGGCGGTGTATCCACTGTGAAAAGTGGTTCGGAATTATTGAGAATTTTGGACGCACAAATGCTTCAGGGTGGGGCACTGATGATTGATCTGGAGATTTCCGTCACCCTGCCAGCCGATATCTCGCCGGAGGAATTAACGGTCAAGTTGAAGAAACTGGAGATCAACTGGCTGGTTGTTCCCGACACCCAGGAACTTTACATCATTGACCAGGATCGTCAAACGCTGGTGGATTGGTGGTACAACCCGGAGCAGGGGACGATCGAAGCCAGCAATGTCCTCCTCACGCCCCGGGATCCTGTTTTTGGCAGCAATATGCGGCCCTACCGGGTTAATCTGAGCCTGATCCTGAGGCAGGCCAGCCGGGTTGTTTTACAGGGTGAATTATCCGGATGCCTGCAGTTGGAAGCTGCCGGATTGCTGCTCAGCGGCCGCCAGGTTGCCTGGATGGATGTTATTGGCAACCGCCGGGATGAACACCTGTATCCCACAACCACATTTCGGGCTGATTTTGAAGCTGATTTAAACAGCAAGTTTCTAAACCGCAAGGCGGCCATCTACCGCCAGTGGGCATTCCCGGGGGTGGCCTTCTCTCCCGCCCGTTTAAACGATGTTCTGACAACCCTCAGTGACTTGGGGTATCAAGTCAAACAGAATGAAATTGTCAATGGCCATGAAGCGACCGGTGTGGAAAATTCTCCCACCTTTGCCAGAATCTCCGGCACCCGGGAGGTTGTCCGAAAAGATCAGCCGCCGGTAAAAATGATCCTGGATGTATGGATGGTTCGCCTGCATCCCTCCCAAACTGAACATGAGGTGACTGACGAACGCGGCACTGTCAGGACCACCCTGATCACCAGCGACCTTTACATTCAAGTCAGGGGGTGGGCAAACTGCAGTGGGAGCCTGTTGGCTGCGGACATGGACCATTTGATGGCTTTGCTTAAACCCCGGCTCCTTTCAATTGCCACCAACCGCTAGAGGAGTGCAACCAACCATGAAAACAACCCTGGAAACTCAAGGCGCTCAACTGCGTTGTTACAAGTGCGGTTCTCCGAACATCACCAGCATCTGTCATCATTGTGGTCGCCCCATGTGCTCACACCATGGGCCGGTGAAACCATGGCTGTCATTTTTTGTGGAGAACCGTGAGTTCTCCCGGCTGAATTTGGATAATTGGCCGTTCGGCACTCATGAGGGCGCCCACTGTGAGCACCATGTCCACAGTACGGTCAATTATCGGCGGGTCATGATCATCCCTGGAATTGTGATCGGGATCATTGGATTGATCATGCTGCTTGCGGCGGGTGCAGTCACGTTCGACTGCCTGGCCAAGCTGCCCGATTCCTATCCGCTGCCCCCCTTCAACTGGGCCGAGGTATTGCGTGATCCGGTCTGGTATGTCCTGCCACCCGAGCGATTGCCATTGGGCCAATGTTACGCCCCGGAATTGCTGCAGCGGATCAGTCTAATGCTGGCAGGGTTGAGTGTGTTGATTTTTGGAGCTGCCGCCACGGTGATTGGATTCATGTTGAATCGAGAAAAGAGAGCCGATGATATTGCGGGCAATCGAGCGGATCTGCCTATCAGCCCGGCGACAGCGGGATTTGAGGTGATTGAAACAATTGTGGCTGAGTATCAATTTGGCCCGGATGGGCGGTCAACCACCCGTCTGCTGGACGAGGTTTCCGGCCGTCTCATTCCAGGTTTTCGGTTTTTACCCGGGGATGTGACCCGCATCAGTCAATATCGCGAGAAATATTCCCTTGATTCTGGGGCCTCATTGATTTTCCAGGCCGGTTTTCTGGCCTTAAAGGGGCGGATCGGTATCCACTCCATAAAATCATGCAATGATACGAAAGTCAAGTCACCCACATACCCGGAAAGATATCAGGAACGCTTGAATAACCGCATCTGGCTGGAAGGAGCTACCTCCCATCACCCATTTCTAACCGGTTTAATGGGACGCCTTGATCCCTCCTGGCCAGTCTACTACCAGTATACCGTGGACTCCCGTTCGAGCACGGCGGGGGATTGCTGGAATGGGGTTCCTGTGCGGGTGATTCCCCGGCTGGTGGAGAAGGGCAGCACTCGAACAGTCCAGATTGAAATTCAATTTAATCGCGCTCTGTTCCCCGCATTGAAACCAGCCGATGATCCGGATGCCCGAACCATTCCTGCGGACCGTGCCATCTTCCTGGACAAAGCCACACTCCAGGTTGATCCAGATCAAACGGGCAGGCCTGTGACCAACGGCATGGTGGAACTTCATACTGATGCGGAAGGGCGGATTTACAACCTGGAATGGCAGGGTCTGTGGATGCCGGTTCGGGATCAGCAGATCCTGGGGATGACCCTGCCCGAGATCCGATTTGATCAACCCGTTGCCGAAGGGGCCTGTCTGTCTGGGGAATTGGTATTCCGGATTCCCACCTCCTGGTCTGGTATTGAAGGCGTTGAGTATTTCTCTGCTTTGGGCCTGCCTGTGCCGGTCAGGACAGGATCCGCTGCCTTGCAGAACACAGTTTACACTTTTCTGGTTCTAAAAGTGCAGCTGGCCCTGCCCAAGATTCCAACAACTCAATTACTATCGCTGTCCGCCCCACAGATTGAGCGGCGTGGCGGCCCCATCCGGGAACGGGTGGACAAAATCGTGCAGGCACTTAATAACGATAATTCTGGGAGTGGTCAAGTCTATGTCCGCCGGGTGGTGGAGAATATTCCCCAGTTTGGCAGTTCTGCCACCGAGAAAAACCGTTGGGCATGGGATCTTTCAGGGCGTTACTACTACTTGACCTATCCCGTGGATTATCATCTTGTCATCTATGGGTTTGGGGATGCGCGAATGGGAAAAACCTACCTTGACATGACCGTTCAGGGACAGGTTGAGGTTGATGGCGATGAACAATCCCTGGATCGACGTTACTTGAATGAAACGTTGGAACGGTTGCGGATTCTGGCCGCCGAGGCCATTGAGGACGGACAGCAGGAGGTTGTCGAATGAAAACCATCTGGATGCGGATTAAATCAATTTTCCGCGAGTTGTTTACAGAGGCCACGCCACCAGCAAAGGTTGAGACTTTGGCTGAGGATCTCCGGTCTGACGATCTCATTCAGGTTGATAAAAACTCAGAGGGGGCAATTTATGAACTGGCCCCACGTTCCCGTAAAATCATAGTAGCCTGCGGATCCTGCGGTGTGCGCCATGAACTTAACGCCGTTTGTGCCGACTGTGGCAAGCCCCTCTGCAGTGATACCGTTAACTGCCTCCATAAACGCTATGATTCACGCCTCGCACGCTATCTGGTCGTTTGCGATTCTTGTCAATAACCCTCACATATATGGGGTTTGAAACTTTGATTACCAAGCCACACCTCCGGCAGACGGTTGGAATGATTTTACTGTTTTCAATTTTGATTGCCGGATGTGTTGGCGGTGGGGTTGCGCCTGCCCCAACGCCGACCATAAAACTTGTCCTGCCTACAATTGGTGCAGATTCGCCCGCCAACGATATCACTCCTGGCCCCATCCATGGGTTAACACCACTGGATCCACCAGACATCACTACATTGACCCCAACTTCAACCTTAACGGCGACCCCATCTCCTGAATTGGGTTGGGCCATCCAGACCTTGGATTCACAATCAAATGTTGATGGCTTTTTCAGCCTTGCTGTTGACAGTCAGGGCAATCCCCATGTTGCTTATCTGAATGAAATCAGCCAAAACCATGAGGTGTTACTCTACAATACCCGTCAGGGAGGAACGTGGCTGTCCCGGTCCATTCCGGTCTTGAATAACGCAGATATGCAGACAATGGGGCAGCGGGCAGGATATATGGCCTCCCTTGCCATTGACCCGGGGGATGTTCCGCACGTCAGCTACCTGGTTCTGGATACCCGGCGGGTTTTTGTATCGTCAAGAATCGGTAGCGGCTGGGACCCCACTCTGGTTGAGGTTCTTAATACTGACCGCGGCGCCGCGCTGACAGATATGGATACCTCCTTGGGGATAGGCGCAAATGGCGATATGCATTTGGTGACCCCCGATCCGGATCAAGGATATTTACTTAAGTATTATGTAAACCAGACCGGGGCCTGGGAGGAAGTTGAAATCACACCGTCCGTTTGGGTGAATCCGGCTGGGGTGACCATTCCATTAGCCGTATATGGGGATGTGGCCAGCGTGGCGTATTATGATAACGGCCTGTATTATCTGTCGCTGGTTGAGGGCCAGGCTCCCCAACCGGTCGACCTGGGAGCCACTGTTGGATTGATGCCTGCCCTGGCATTTGATGTCCAAGGGAGCCCTCATATTGTCTATTATGATGCGGGTAATCTTCAACTCAAGCATGCCTGCCTGAGGGAAGCAACCTGGGAGATTGATGTGGTTCAAACGAACATTAAAGTTGGCCGATATCCTGGCATTGCCATTGCCCCGGATGGTGGTATTCATCTCAGTTATTACGACAAAAATAACGGGGATTTGCTGTATGCTTATCAGCGCCCTGGAGGAACCGAATTTGACATAACTGTTGTCGACAGCCCGGGTACGGTGGGAACGTTCAGCTGCATCGGATTGAATGCGGACAATCGCCCGATGATCATTTATTTCGATGATGATCATAAAAACCTCAAGTTCGCCGAACTGGTTGTAAGGTGACGCGGGTTTTGTATTCTGTTTAACCCTGATTGGCAATCTGATCGTGATTGGCAGTCTGATCGGCGGATAATAATTCTCTCAACGGCCCTTGAGAAATGAGCATCGGGATTATAATAAATCATCCCAATTGTAAGACATCGTGGGGAGACCATTGCCGTGTACAAGCCCATCAACAATCCGCCGGAGTTTGTAAATGCATCAACTAGGTAAGTATGAAATTATTGAAGTTATCGGAAATGGGGCCACCGCGGAAGTTTATCGTGCCCGTGACACGGTGCTGGACCGAGAGGTGGCCCTCAAAGTTTTACACCCGGCATTGGTAATTGATGTAACCGCTTTTGAGCGGTTTCTTCAAGAAGCCCGGGCTGCAGCCGGGTTATTCCACCCGAATATTGCCACTGTTTTGGATACGGGTGAAGCCGAAGGCCGCTTCTACATTGCCATGCGTTATGTGGATGGCCGCTCATTGGACAAAATTCTGGCAGACGAAGGTCCCCTTACTTCTGCCGAGGTTCTTAAATTGGCCGATCAGATCGGCGGCGCGCTACAATTTGCTCATCAAAAAGGATATTTACATCGAGATGTAAAACCAGCCAATATTGTTCGCTCGAGTGATGGCGATTACGTGCTGACAGATTTTGGCCTGGTTCGTGCCATGATGATTACGGGAATAACCACGCATACGGGCGCTGTGTTAGGGACACCGGCCTATATTCCACCCGAAGTCTGGCGCAATCAACCTGCCAGTCCGACCATGGATCAATATGCCCTGGCCTGTGTCTTGTATGAGGCTTTGACCGGTAAGGTTCTTTTTATCGGCGATACCCCGCCAGCGATTATGACCGCTCATGTCCTGGATGGTCCGGGTAGTTTGGCTGATATCCCCATTCAATGGAGGGGCCCGCTTCAGCGTGCCCTTGGTAAAGATCCCCGGGATCGTTATGCCGATATGCGGGCTTTTCTGGCAGATTTGTCCATCCCCAATCCATCCGTTGCCCCACCGGTTAATGTGCCACCGCCACCTATGGTTCCAGTCAGGCCTCAGATCAATCAGCTGCCAGATACACAACCAGATCCCCAGGAAATATTGCAGAAAAAACCGGAGGCAGGGTCTTCTCAACCCAATGCCGGGCAGTCCAGGGGCAAAATATTCTGGATAGCTGGTGGCGCCTTGGCAAGTGTGACGATATTATGTATCTTGGTCATTGTCCTGACTCAATGGGGTTCAGGACTGCTGGGGCAAAGTGGTTCAGATTCTCCAATGATATCTTGGACGACAATCCCGACAGATGAAATTTTATTGGAAAATAGCTCACCAACGGCGGCTCTTCCTTTGGTTACCAATACACCGGTTGGGTATCCATCACCTACTCTCCCAACAATGCCAACCAATACGCCCATTGTCCGGATGACTGCAGCGAGTGCTACTCCCCGCCCAATCACCACATCGGCATCCGGCCCCATACCGCTAATAGTTTGTAAGCTGGAGACAAAAGGGCTTTGTATTTCTTCTTTTGGCGACGTGAATGGGACCTTAATGATCACCCTGCGAAATGACACGGATTTTACAAATCAATATTCCCTAACGGTTAATGGCAGTAGTTACTATTGCCGCTCTTATCAAGTCAGTCTTAAATTCCTGTATTGTACTGGTGCCATGCAGGTGCCCAACAAAAGTTTATACGCCGAGTTTTACGAAGTAAATCCAGAGGAGCTTGTGGCAGCTGGTAATATCGTCATCCCACCGATCTCGCCGTCCACGGCCACCCCCCGGCCAACGGATAAACCTGATCCAGAGACCTACCCTTAGCCTAAATTTTTCAATTATTCCCACTTTTCATGGACACTGTCCTTTGGGAAATTCTTCAATCCGGCTTTCAAGTTCTGGGCGCTGATCACCCGATTCTTCTCGTTGCCGCCCTGACCTCATTGCTACCGTTGGGATTGTGGGTGGCATTGTTGTTGTACCGATATGGAGCGGTGTGCGATGCCGCGGTGTTGT
>Ga0116144_10006283_pt1 | contig 10426 bp, 8 predicted proteins | sample AD_UKC035_MetaG_FD_89746 | JGI IMG/M metagenome (GOLD analysis project Ga0116144, IMG submission 89746) | Active sludge microbial communities of municipal wastewater-treating anaerobic digesters from USA - AD_UKC035_MetaG | ecosystem: Engineered > Bioreactor > Anaerobic > Digestate | place: USA... | reverse complement strand
TTGATCAATGAAAGGCCGGTACGAAAATTTAATTATCAAACCCCAAATGATGTATTTTTACAAAAACTAAAAGTTGCACTTATTACTTGAACACAGCACTTGAAAAACTTAAACAATTCAATATTATAGAATGATAGACTTTACGAGCGTTCACCTTGAACAAATTGCAATACACAAAGTAGGAAATAAATTAAGAGATGAAGGACTAAATATTTCTTCTCAAAATGTAGATGTTGAAGATTCAGAAACAATAAATTACTTGCTGAAATACTTCCTATCTCCGTTTGACAATAATGAAGTTTACAATTTCACCCACCCATCTGAACTTAACTTGAATGAGATATACTTTTTTGCAAAGAAGATTTTTTCAAAACCCGAATCGCTTTTTGAAAATTCAGTTGAAATAGCAAAACACCTTTACGAAAAATCAACTCACCCTAAAATAAATGCAGGTGAGCTATGTATCTGTTATTTCAAAAAATGTTCTTTGGATGGAACTATCTCAGATGCAATTGGTTTTTTCAAATCAGAAGGTAAAGATGTTTTCTTGAAATTTGATACCGTAAAAAGTAATTTTAAAATTAAACATGAAAACGGTATTAATGTAAATAAACTGGACAAGGGTTGTTTGATATTCAACATTGAAAAAGCAAATGGCTTTAAAGTTTGTGTGATAGATTCTAATAAATCAAACGATACTCAATATTGGAAAAATGATTTTTTAAATATTAAACCAGCATCAGATGATTACCACTTTACAAAAGACTTCCTATCTATAACAAAAGACTTCGTAACCAAACAACTTGATGAAGAATTTGAAGTAAGCAAAGCCGACAAAATTGACTTGCTTAACCGTTCTGTAGAGTATTTCAAGACACATGAAACATTTGACAAGAAAGAGTTTGAAGAAGAAGTTTTTCAAGATTCAGGCATTATAAAATCATTCCGAAGCTTCGACAATACTTACAGACAGGAAAACGAAATAGACATTACAGACAGTTTCGACATTTCTCCTCAAGCAGTAAAAAAGCAGGCACGAGTTTTTAAAAGCGTTTTAAAGTTGGACAAGAACTTTCACATTTACATTCATGGCAATAGAGACATGATAGAACAAGGAGTTGACAAAGACGGACGTAAATACTATAAAATTTACTATGACCAAGAAAGTTAATCCACGCAAAGGTGTAAGCACATTTGTAAACCGCTACAAGCCCAACGCACAGTCCAAAGTTTGCAAAAGAGCTTCCACCTCTCCTGCCCAAGAAAAATGATTTTTTAAAATTTCCACCCCTTCAAAAATTTTTAAAACCGCCACCGCACAACCGACACCTAAAAACCAAAACACTAACCTGACAATGACAGCGAAACCCTTATCAGACCTGACTTTCACGACACAGACGACAGAACGCCAGCTGGTAACACGGGTTTGGCAAAAGTGGCGGTTCAGTGCTCCGCAGACACATTTGTGGTTAATCAAAGTTTGGTTCTCCGCATCAACATTTGTGGTGAAAATCGCCACCTTCGCCAAGCCCGAAACCGTTAGCTGTGATTATAAGACCGACCGAAAATGAGTAATTCAACTGCAATAGAACTACCAAAAATTCCAAAAGACAAGGACTACGAAGATTATCTGTGTGCATATCTTCAAGCAGGTGGACTATATGTTGAAAGAAGTATAATTCACAGGGAAGTAGAAGAATTATTGGAACTTGATATTCTTACAACAGATTTTCAGCAAGACAGTGCAGACAATTTACTCATAGAAATAAAGGGTGGTGATTGGGGATTTAGCGACATATTTAAGATTCGAGGTTGGTTGACTTACTTACATTATGATGAAGGGTGTTTTATTGTTCAAAAAAGCAGACCAAGTATAAGTTACTTTCAAGACAAAGCGAAAGAACTAAACATAAGATTAATTGACAATTCCGACTTATCAAAAACAAAGGAAACTCTTAGTTCATTTTTTAAAATTGAACCAGAGAAAGCAGAAATTGAAACAATTAGATTTGCCTACCTTCTTGAAAGAAAGCAATTGGCTCAAATCAAGCAATTAAAAAAGAAATACCCAGGTGTTAAAAGCTATCTGAACTTAGACGATTACTTTTTTAAGACTATAAGCGGCTCGTTCTTTTCAAGAGACCCAATTAGGAGAATAAATAAACTGTTTGACACTTTCATAAAATACAAAAACATTACAGCTAAAATTTGCCACGAGTTAAATGGTGGTGACTTTGATGATGACATAACCGAGTTGTCTTCGAAGTGTTTCTCAGAGACCTTTTATAAAGCTGAGAACAATATTCTTCACGTTTCACTTTACGTTGAGCACTTAGCAAGAGTAACAATTTTGAAATGTGCAATTGAACACTTAATTGACAGGTTAAAAGGAAATTATGACCCTAAGGATATTTCCAACCAACTTGAATATCTGACCTTACCAAACACAATCAAAACGGGATTGACAGAGATTACAAAAGACAAATACTTTTATTTATACCCAAGATTTTGGCAGTTTTTTACTTATGTTTTTGGTGGCTTTATATTGACCGACATTGAAGAAAAGGAGTATGAATTGCTTTCAAAAAAAACTGGGGTTCCAGTTGACGAAATACCAAATGCTTTTGATGCCTTTAATAAACTATTTCCAAGATATGACGGATGGTTTTTTAAGTTTCCAAAATCTTCAATAATATGGCATAGCCTTTTCCCAATTTCATTTTGTGGACTTGGAGCAAATTATAGGAGATTGGTATATACAGACGACAAAGACTATGACAACCTTTACAAATTACTTTCTAACGACAAAACACCTTTTGACCTTTCAAAATGGAACAACTTAGCATACGAAATATTAAAATAACCACAGCTAACACGGGTTTTGCGTCAGGCGGGGTGACGTGCAAACTTGGAACTTTGTGCTTCTATTCAAGTTCAGTGCTGGTTGACAGTTTTGTGCTCCGAAACCCGCCCGAACGCAAAGCCCGAAAACGTTGGCGGTAATTATATAGGACACTATGGCAACAATAAAAAGAGAATCATACGAGTGGGCTTCAATACATCTGATAAAGTTTTATGACAGCGACTTCTATCCGACATTATTCGAGTTTAAAGCCATTAAACATGATTGGGACAATATCTTACCGTTCCTACTTGGACTTGATATTAATACATATGCACCTAAGACACCATTTATTTCTGCTGCACCAAAACCAAATGGTTCCTACAGAGTAGTTCATCAACTTGACCCGCTTGACAGTTTAATTTTTACTGCACTTGCATACGAAAACGCTTCTAAAATTGAAAATGTCAGAATACCAAAAGAAAGGTTCATTGCTTGCTCATATAGGTTAAATCCAGACACTGACGGTTCATTCTTTGACGCTGACAATAAAGGCTTTGAACACTTTTTATCAAAAGCTGAAGAACTTGCTGCGAAATTTCCTGACGGCTATGTTTTAATGACTGACCTTGTTGATTTTTATAATCAGATTTATCTGCACCGTGTAAGTAATATTTTAGAAGAAGCAGGTTCAACAAATAATGGCGATTTTGAAAAATTCCTTTTAGGGCTAAATAATAATGTTTCAAAAGGAATCCCTGTCGGCCCCGTCCCAAGCATTGTAGTTTCAGAAGCAATTCTTTCTGACATAGACAACAAAATTGTAAGACACACTGATAACTACACAAGATATGTTGATGACATAAACATTTTTTTTCCTAATAAAGCAGAAGCCCAAAGACTACTACACGATTTAACGATTTACCTTCATTCCAATCACCGTTTAGTTCTGTCATCAGACAAGACACGGATAATTCCTACAGGAGAATTTCTTTCTGACTACTTGAAGAATGAAGAAAGAGTTGAAAAGCAAAAACTGCACAGCAAAATAAATGAAATTGAGATTGGAGAATATCAACTACCTGAAAAGCAGCCTGAATTTGATGAATTAAAAGGAGAAGAGAAATTTAGATTAAGAGCTGAAGCCTATGTAGAATTGTTTATGCAATCAGTTTCATTTGACAAAGTTGACTTAGGCTTAATGCGACACATATTAAGACAAGCGGGCAGATACAAAGTTAGAAGCATTATTCCATTAATCTTTGAACACTTCGATAATCTATTACCTGTGATTAGGGAAATAGTTATTTACTTTTCCAGAGTTCTTAACGATAAGACTGCAAAACGCTATGAAGCGGAATTTTCAAGTTTGCTAGATAAGCCATATTTGAATGACACATTTATAAATATTTGGATATTCACCCTTTTCCAAGACCTTTCATTCAATAAGACAGACATAAAAATTGACTACTCAAAAATTCACCGAATTAGAGAAAAGGCTCTAATTGCAAGAAGGTCAAACGACAGAACTTGGGTAAAAGAAATTAAAGACAACATTGATGCATTAGGACCTTGGGACAAAAGGGCAGTTATTCATTCAGCAATTGTATTATCACGTGACGAGTGTTCTCATTGGTTAGGACTAATTGCATCAAAAGGCGAAGTTTTAGAAAAAGCAGTATGTTCAAAGACAATAAACGACAAGAAGGGAGAATAACTACCGCCAACACGGGTTTTGCGTCAGGCGGGGTGACGTGCAAACTTGGAGCTTTGTGCTTCTATTCAAGTTCAGTGCTGGTTGACAGTTTTGTGCTCCGAAACCCGCCCGAACGCAAAGCCCGAAACCGTTAGAGGCAAGCTTTAGAAACATCCGACTAAATGAAACAGAAAAATCTAAACTTGAGTTTTTTGCTTCTTTAGGACAATTTACTGAAAGTGGCAAGTATTTAAAAGCAATCCAACAACTTCCAGCCCGAGATTGATAAGTTGACCAAAGTTGTTCAAGGGCTTTGCATACATATTTTTACTGCAAGACATTTGCATTTGTACCGCTTAAGGAATTCCTGATGTGTATATTAACAAAGAGGGGAATTTTGAAGTAATCATCTCCAATAATTAATACTATTTTTTTGACGTTTGTTATGCAACACAGTCTGAAATTCCTATGTTTGGCATTAACGAAGAACAATTTAAAATGGAAAAATTAAAAATTACTTATCTTATAATTAGCCTATTTGTTGTTTGCAAAGTGGCAAATGCACAAGTAGACGACATAAATAATGCTGACAATAAAGCTTACAGCAATTTTGATTTTATAGCAGGTACAAAGACCATTTTTTATGACGATTTTTCTTCTAATTTGAATAAATGGAAAATTATAGAATTCGACCAATCTGATGAAGTGGAAGCACCTGGAATAAAAAATATCCATAACGACAATAGCAAATGGTTAAAAACACCTAAACGAGGAATTTTTTACCCAATAAACTTAAAGGTACTGCCAGAAAAGTTTACCATTGAATTTGATATGTGGGCTGACGCAGATAAAATGAGCGAAATGGAGAGCGGTTTGATAATTTCTATTGTAGGAAACAAAGTAATAAAAGATGAATATAGCACCGCTTTTGATGAAAATCCACAAATTCAAATTGACATACACCCATCCTTAGAGCTTCTGTACTGTCTGGCCACAAAAGAAAATGTTGATGAAGAGCGAACATTAGATCGTAAAGAAATAAAAAATGGCTGGAAGAAAGGGAAAACACACAGAGTATCTATTTCAAGAATGGGTACTCATATTAAAGTTTATATCGGTGAGAAAAAATTTATTGATTTGCCAAATGGGTTACCACAAAAAATAAATTATACCCTAATGTTGGCGACCAATATGTGGGGAGATGGATTATATTTTACAAATTTTAAAGTCGCAGAGGTTGAGTCTAATGTAGTTAAAATTGACAATGAAAGTAAATTTGTAACTAATGCTATCTATTTTAATGTCAATTCTGCAGTAATTAAGCCTGAGTCTTGGCCTGCATTAAATCAAGCTGCAAATGCCATACAATCAGTTCAAGGCACAGTAAAAATTATCGGACATACTGATAGTGACGGAAACGATTCTGACAACCTTATTCTGTCTAAAAAACGTGCCGAAGCTGTAAAATCATTCTTAGTAAAAAACTTTAAAATTGAGACTTCCAGATTGATAACGGATGGAGAAGGAGAATCCAGACCTATCGACAATAATAATACTTCTGAAGGAAAAGCAAATAATAGGAGAGTTGAATTTGTTAAACAATAATGGGGAATATAAATCCGAACCGGAATCAAGTAACCCAAATTTAATGAAGCTGTCTCTTTTGTTATCAACACAAAAGACCAGCCTGAAACAGACTACTATTGGGAAGCAATAACTTCAAATGGAGGAGAAGAGGGTGTTTGTGGTTGGTGCAAAGATAAATATGGGTTATCGTGGCAGATAGTTCCTGTTGAATATTTCGACCTTATTCACAGCAAAGATCCTGCGGTACGAGAGAAGGCTTTGATAAATACATTTAAAATGAAAAAGTTAATCCTCTCAGAGCTTAAGTAAGCAACAGCAGCGATGTGCTGAGTGATAACCCCAACTTCACGACATCCCTATTCTTTTGAAGCGGGTTACCCGATCGAAACCGGACGAAAGGAATTAAATCGTTACCAAATTATAATAGATGGCTTGCCTTACCAGGCTGGCGGTGTTGTTCACTTCCAGCTTAAGCAATAAGTTTTTCCGGTGCGTATCCACCGTATTTAAGCTGATGCAAAGTTTGTCGCTTATTTGCGGATTGTTCAGCCCCTCTACAATCAGTTGCAGCACTTCCTTTTCTCTGCGGGTAAGGGTGGGTTGTTGTTGTATTTCTTTTACTTCTTGTTTATTAATATTGCTATCTACTCCCAGGTACATTTTGCCTTCCCAAACAGTAAGTATGGCTTCTTCTATTTCTTCTTTAGAAGCACTTTTTACCAAAAAACCATCCGCACCGCTTTGTATCATTTGCGAAATGTAACTGCGCTCATTAAAAGTGCTCATCCCTATCAGTTTTATTTTGGGATAATCTTTTTTCAGCTTCGCTGTTAGTTCAATACCACTCATGCCCGGCATATTGATATCGGTAATAATCAAATCGGGAAGTTGATTGCTGATTGTTTCGGTGGCCTGTGCAGCATTGGCAGCCGTGCCCATCAGTTCCACAACAGAAATTTCCTTTAGCATGGCGCTCATGCCTTCCAATACCATGGGGTGGTCATCTACTACTAATACTTTAATTTTACTCATCTTCTTTTAAATCGCATTCAATATACACCGAAGTTCCTTTTCCCGGCTCCGATTGCAGATCCATTTTTCCATTCAGGTATTCCACTCTGGATTTTACACTGCGAAGGCCGGCTGCATTTTGTTTGATTTGTTCCGGGATAAATCCTTTGCCATTGTCCTCAACCGTTATATTGAGTTGCCGGTTACTATGGCGAATAATCTGTACCAGAATATTGCTGGCGCCACTATGCTTTACGGCATTGTTGATAAGCTCCTGCACCATGCGGTAAATCATCACTTCTGTGGATTGCGACATTCTTTGCTCAAGGCCTTTAAAAGTACATTCAATGGTAAAGGCTTGCTGCTGCATTAGGCCTTCGGTATAATCCTGTAGCGCCTTGGGCAATCCAAAATGGAGCAGGGTTTCGGGCATCATATTATGCGCCACCCTGCGCATTTCGCTGATGGATTCATCCAGCTTGTCCAATGCCCGGTTGAAAGCTTGTCCGTTTTCTTCTGACAAAATAAGATTTCCTTTCATAGCTCCTAATTGAAGTTTTACACCACTCAGCAAACCACCCAGGCCATCGTGCAGGTCTTTGGCAATTCGGCTGCGTTCGGCTTCCTGACCTTGCAGGAGCGATTGTGTGGCTAATAATTGTTTTTCTGTTTCTAATTCGGTGATGCGTTGCTGCTGAAGTTTTTTCCGGTTGTTATAATTTCTGTAACTTAAAAATGCAACAAGTAGTAAAGCAACTATTCCTCCTATCAATATCACATTGAATAGTTTTTGTTGTTTTATCCTTTCCTCCTGAATTTTAATTTGATCATTTTTTTTATCCAGTTCATATTTTTTTTCAATGTTGATGGTAGTGGTAACAATTTCAACATTTAATAAACTGTCCTGCAATTGGCTCATTTTGGTAGCATATTCATTTCCCAAATCAGCATCTCTTTCCATATAGGCCAGGTCCGACAGTTGATCTAAATTCAAAACCCGGGATTCAGGAATATTATTCTTTTCTGACACAATTAATGCATCCTGTGCATACTTTTTGGCCATTGCATAGTCGCCCGCCTGTTGGTAATAATACGAAAGGCCACGCAGGGCATTCGTTTCTGATCCGGGTAAGTCATTCTTTCTGGCTCTTTGTAATACAGACTGGAAGTATTACTTTGCTATTTCATATTGTTTTCTCCACAGGTACACATCAGCCAGGTTCAATTCGGTTGTAGCTATTAAAATTTCATCTCCAATTTTTTTTGCAATTTCATCCGCTTCTTTGTGGAAAATAAAAGAAGAATCTTTTAGATTCATCTTACCATAAGTAGCACCTAAGTTTGTAAGCGAATAAGCTAAAAGTTTAGGATCATCCAGATTGCGAAATTGCGCAACAGCTTTTTTCCCATGCAGGATGGCTTTATCAAACTGGCGGGTGCTGTTGTAAAGGTTTTGCAAGATGTCGTTAGCCTGTGCAGAGTAACGTAGGTTGTCTATTTTTTCAAAGTAGGTTAACCCCTTTTGGTAATATTCTGCTGCCGATTGATAATCGGATAAGTATTGGTAAGAAGTGCCGGTATTAAAATATGCTTTGGCAATGTGCTCGTTGTTCTTGAGTTTTTCTGCTTCCTCAATTGCCTTTAAATTCCAGTACAACGATGAATCCAGGCGGCCCTGCATGTTCAATGCAAAGGTATAGTTGCTGATAAATTTTACTTCCGTTTCGGGATAACCTATTTTATGGCCCAGTGCTCTTGCCTGGCGATACAGGCTCTTTGCTTTCTCCAAATCAGTTTGCTCATATTCCTGCCCTATGCGGATGAGCAGCAGTACTTTGTTCTGATCTTCTTTAGCGCCTTTCAGTTCGTGCTGCAAACTGTCTAATAGGGCGGGTTGCGCCAAAGCTCCTGAATGCAGCAAGCAGAAGAAAAGAACCGACCAGAAGAATTTAACCGCCATGTACCAACCATTTATCATGCAAATATCATTTTAATAAAAAGAAATCTTCTCACGGGTTCAGGGGATATTTTCGGTTTCACAATTCAAGGTAAAGCAGGATTGTCCCAAGCCTGAATATAAAACAATTTTACAGTATAAATTTTTGCACACGCTAAATGAAAATACAATGAAAACTTTTCTGCTCCTTCCAATTTTGTTAATCACTTTCTTAACTACTCTTGCACAACGTACGGAACAGTTTGGAAACTTTAGAGACAAGGATGGAATTCCCATTAAAGGCTCCTCGTTTGAAAGAGGCTACGAACGGCAAATTCAGATATTAAACCTGCAAATAGCAACTAATAAGGTAACCACCGTACGCATTACCATTCCAAATACCGCTGCAGTTGCCGCATTTCAAAATGTTGTTAATACAAAATGGGTATTACAGGCGGGCGACATAAATGTGTTGAGCCAGATGGCCGACCAAAAAAAACTGAAACAAAAAATAACGATGACCTCCATCCTGGTAAAATCAGTTACTGTTACCGATGAATCGGCAGTGATTGAACTAGTTCCTCAAACATTTAATCAAACTTTTTATGAAGACGATAAGAACAGCAAAAAAGTACATTGATAGACTAACTCTAAAATCCAAATATATGCTCAAGATGATGTTATCAATAGTGCTGATACTTATCTGTACTCTTCAGCAAGGTTTTGCCCAGGCAAAGCCCAAAGAAAAACCACCTACCCAAAAGGAGATGGAGGAAATGATGCGGGAAGCACAAAAAATGATGGATGACCTGAGTGATGAAGACAAAAAGATGATGGACAGCCTGGGCATCAAAATGCCCAACTTTAAAAACATACCCAAGGTATCAGATAAACAATTGGCAGAGGCGTTGGAAAAGGAAGGGCGCATTGTGCCTGAAAAGGATAATGCCCGTATTGCCAGAATTCCTAAGGCAATTGGTGCCGGGCAAATGGCAGGTTACATTCAATCTACCAACAACAAAACTTTTGTGGTATTGGATTCAAAGCAGAAAGCCAATGCAAGCCGGTTCATTGATATCCTGAAAAAAAAAATTCCTCGTCACAACATTTGGCTAACGCTGCTATGGGTTTATGGATGATGGGCTATCCCGATATGGCTTTTTATCTGATGGGCAAAGCTTGCGAACAAGATGCAACTGATGCCAACAACCTCAATAATTATGCATCCATGCTTACCATGATGGGGGCCGCTCATTTAGCTATTCCTGTTTTGGATAACATCAATCTAAAATTTCCTAAGAACAATACCATACTCAATAACCTGGGGCAGGCCTGGTTTCAATTGGGTGATATT
>Ga0116144_10006280_pt1 | contig 10430 bp, 5 predicted proteins | sample AD_UKC035_MetaG_FD_89746 | JGI IMG/M metagenome (GOLD analysis project Ga0116144, IMG submission 89746) | Active sludge microbial communities of municipal wastewater-treating anaerobic digesters from USA - AD_UKC035_MetaG | ecosystem: Engineered > Bioreactor > Anaerobic > Digestate | place: USA... | reverse complement strand
GCTTGTCTTCCGGCAACAGGTTGGCTTTGAAATCGGCCAGGTGAAGTTCGGTGGCAACTGCTTGTGCGGTTTGGATATTATCGCCCGTGAGCATTACCACTTCAATGCCTTTTGCCTGCAAGGCGTTAATGGCGTGGGCACTCGTTTCTTTTATTTTATCGCCAAGCACTACAAAACCCGCTACCATACGCGCTACCGCCAGGTACGAAACCGTTTTTCCTTTTTGTTGAAATGTTTTTGCTTTCTCCTTCATTTCAGGTGTTAGCGTAGCGTGCGCATGTTCCATCAGTTTTTCATTACCAAGACTTACGGCTTTGCCCTTCACCTTTCCTTCAACTCCTTTTCCGGTTACCGCCATAAAGGCATCGGCCTGCAATGGTTCCACAAGCTGCTCGTTTCCATACTTTACGGTTGCTTCTGCCAACGGATGTTCGCTGTTTCGGTTAAGTGAAACAATGTATTGTAGTATTTCCTTTTCGCTAAACTGATTATCTAACACTTCAATCTTTTCTACGGTTGGTTTTCCTTCCGTAAGGGTTCCGGTTTTGTCCACAATAAGGGTAGTAATTTTATTCATCTTCTCCAGTGCTTCTGCATTTTTAACCAGCACACCGTGTTGCGCTCCTTTTCCCACGCCCACCATTACCGACATAGGAGTGGCCAGCCCCAACGCGCAGGGGCAGGCAATAATTAATACCGCAACGGCATTCACCAATGCATAAACGTATGCCGGCTCGGGCCCAACCATAACCCAAACCACAAACGTGAGGATGGAAACCAGTACCACAGCCGGAACAAAGTAGAACGAAATGGTATCAACTAATTTTTGAATGGGTGCGCGGCTTCGGCTTGCATCGTTTACCATTTTTATGATTTGGGCCAGTAAGGTATCACTGCCAACTTTTTCGGCTCGCATTAAAAAAGACTGATTGCCGTTAATCGTGCCGCTGCTTACGGTGTCACCCTTTGATTTATAAACCGGCAACGGTTCTCCGGTAATCATTGCCCCATCAATATGGGTGTTCCCTTCTGTAATGATTCCGTCCACCGGAATTTTTTCTCCGGGCTTAACTCTTAGCAAATCTCCCAACATGATTTTGTCTATGGCAACCTCTACCTCCTGGCCATGTACCATTTTAGTTGCTTTGTTGGGAGCAAGTTTCAGGAGTTCTTTTACAGCCGAATTTGTTTTGCTGTGCGCACGGGCTTCCAGCAACTGCCCAAGCAACACCAGGGTAAGAATAACGGTAGCCGCTTCAAAATAGACATGAACCGTTCCCATGTGTGTCTTAAATTGTTCAGGAAAAAAATCAGGAAACAGCAACCCCATTACACTAAAGAGCCAGGCAACTCCTGCGCCAATTCCAATTAGTGTAAACATATTGGGGCTTCGTCTTACAATGCTGCTGTAGGCGCGTTGAAAAAACATCCAGGTAGCATAGAATACAACCGGAATGGAAAGTACCAGTTGCACCCAGTTCCAATACTTCATATCCATTATTTGATACAACGGATTGCCCGGAAGCATCTCGCTCATTGCGATTAGAAATATGGGCAACGTAAAACCCGTTGCTATCCGGAATTTTTTGAGCAGGGCGTTATATGTTTTTTCTTCGGCTGACAGGTCGGGCTCCTTTGGTACCAGTTCCATGCCGCAAAGAGGGCAGGCCCCCGGCTCATGTTGTACCACCTCCGGATGCATGGGGCAAGTCCATTGTGCAGCCGATGTTGTGTTCAGATTTTGTTCTTCCACCAACGGCATACCGCAAACCGGGCAATCGCCTGGCTGAGTGTAGGTTTTATCGCCCTCGCAATGCATAGGACAATAAAATATTCCGTTTCCTTTGTTTTCTTTTGGTTTAGCAGGTGCCGGGTGGTGTGCGTGGTGATTTTGCTCAGGAAGATGAATGTGGTACGAGGTTCCTTTTAGTGCATCCTGAAACGTTTCTATTTCCATGTGCGATTCCATTTCGATGGTGGCCTGGGCTTGTGCTAAATCCACAGCCACATGGGTTACGCCCGGAACCTGTGCCAGTGATTTTTCTACGTGGGTGCGGCAACCGTTGCACGACATGCCGGATATTTTATAAATGTGCTTCATTTCTGCTTTCAATTTTTACACAGGCAAATATCATTACAAACCATAAGCCGGGCGTTATATTATTTTGGAATACTTTTACAGAATTAGGGCGTTGGTAATAATTTTGAATAGCCCTTGTGGCACGGGCCCGGGTTTGAATTTATTCGTGTAATTTACTTTACGATGAACTGGATTCTGATTATTGAAATAATTTACGCTGTAATCCTGGGATTGGTCTGCCTGCGGATCATTTACGATACCAACAGCGTTGTTAAAACACTTGCCTATTTAATTATTGCGTTGGTTGTTCCGGTAGCCGGAATATTGTTTTACTTCTCAGTAGGAATTAACTACCGCAAGCGGAAGATCTACAGCAAAAAGATTGTGCGCGATGGTGCTTTACGCAAACAACTGGAAAGCCAGATTCTCATTCGCACAAACGAAAACCTAAAAAAATATTCAGACCGGATATCCTACAGCGATGGGCTGGTAAAACTTCTTGTCCAGGATAGTTTGAGCCCCCTTACAAATGGTAATCGTATAAAAATTTTATTGAATGGAGAAGAGAAATTTCCGGAGTTGTTAGCAGCATTAAAAGAAGCCAGGCACCATATTCACATTCAATATTATATCTACGAGAATGATACCATCGGCAATACGATTAAAGACCTGCTGATAGAAAAAGCCAGGCAGGGTATAAAGGTGCGGTTTATATACGATGATTTTGGAAGCAGTACCGTGCGCGGAAAGCTGGTAAACGAACTTAGAAGTGCCGGGGTGGAGGCCTATCCGTTTAACCGGATTTATCTTTTGTTATTGGCTAACCGGTTGAATTATCGTAACCACCGAAGAATCGTTATTATTGACGGGCAAACTGCCTTTACGGGAGGAATAAATGTAAGCGACCGGTACCTGAATACAGAAAAGCAACCCCGGTATTGGCGCGATACGCACGTGCGCGTGGATGGCCCGGGCTGTCAGTACTTACAATATCTTTTCCTGTGCGATTGGAATTTTTCTTCCGGTCAGCAAGTAGAGCCTAACCTAAATTACTTCAATACAGTTCATCAGGATTCTGATGCTTTCGTTCAAATTGCAGCCAGCGGTCCGGATTCACCAACGGCTACCATCATGCTTTCGTATTTAAAAGCCATTGCCATCGCACGGGAGTCGATAATGATCACAACCCCTTATTTTATTCCGGGTGATAGCATACTGGACGCACTCCGCATTGCAGCCATGAGTGGAGTATCCGTATCGTTGTTGGTTCCGGGCACATCCGATTCGTGGTGGGTAAACATGGCGGCACGATCCTACTATTCTGATTTACTAAAAGCAGGCGTTAAAATTTATCTGTATCGCAAAGGTTTTGTGCATGCCAAAACTATGGTGGTTGATAGCCATCTTTCCATCATCGGAACAGCCAATATGGATTATCGCAGTTTTGACCTCAACTTTGAAGTGAACGCAATACTGTATGATGAAGCCTGCACAACAACGCTGAGAAAAGCGTTTGAAACGGACGTTGCAAACTCCGAAAAAATTGAACTTCAGCAATGGGAGAAACGCAAGCTTTACAAGCAACTATCCGAAAGAATTGCCCGGCTCCTTTCGCCTTTAATGTAGGTTTTAACCCAACACGCCTGCGTTTTATAAAAAATACAGTCGCAGGGCATTGTCTGTTCCTCAGGTATGGAGGTGGGGTAAAAAGTACCACCTGATTAAAATCTCTACACCGTTATATTAACACAATGCGGTTTATGGCCTGTTAGGTTGGTTTTTCATACTGGTACACCTTTTGGATTAGGAGGGTATTGCAAAACATTAAGTTGATCAACGGGCTATGAAAGATTTTGTTTTCACACTTTTAGGTAAAGAGCGGCCAATCCTGAAGGAAGGCCGGTGGAAGGAATTCAATAAGCGGGGCGAATTGATTTCGGTTGGAACCTACATGCATGGACAAAAGCATGGTCATTGGAAAGAATATTACGATACCGGTGAATTGATGTTGGAAGAAACCTACCAGCATGGCGTGGCACATGGCTCTTATACAACTTACCACCCTAACGGATTGCGGATGAGCGAGGGCAACTACGTAAACGGAAGCCGGGAAGGATATTTTAAAGTTTATACCGAAGAGGGAGTTCACTATAAATCTTTATTTTTCATAAATGATGTATTGATGGAAGAGGTGAATGAGATTGGTGAACAATCCCCCTCCATAAACCTGTAACAATAACAAAGAAAGAACACAGCAGGGGCAGGTGAAAAATTACCCTGAAATATAAAATCTTACGTGGCGCTTTTGCCAGGGTATCTTATTTGTACCTTGAGGATTAAAGTTATATGCGCCTTTTACTTTTCGGATTTATTCTTTTAGCAGGCTGTACAGCCAAAGAACACTACCCGCTTATCATTCGCAATGGTTTGATTTACGATGGAAGCGGTACGGTTCCTTTTAAAGGCGACCTGGCCATCCAGGGCGATACCATAGCCGCGATTGGAGAATTTAATGCAGTGGGTGAAAAGGAACTTGATGTGCAGGGAAAAGCAATTGCCCCCGGGTTTATCAATATGTTAAGTTGGGCCGATGGCTCCTTGTTAAAGGATGGCCGCTCTATGAGTAACATCAAACAGGGTGTTACCCTCGAAGTGTTTGGCGAAGGGTGGAGCCCGGGGCCGCGCAGGAAGAAAGATGAAAACGATACACTATGGGTAACCCTGGGCGAATATTTTTCCACACTCGAAAGGCGGGGAGTAAGCCCCAACTTTGCATCTTTTGTGGGGGCTACATCCATTCGTAATTATGTGTTGGGGTATGATAAGCGTGCACCCAACCCTGACGAATTGGAACAAATGAAACAATTGGTGGACGAAGCTATGCGCGAGGGCGCGATGGGATTAGGATCATCATTAATCTACGCTCCGGCCGATTATGCTTCTACCGATGAATTGATTGAATTAAGTAAAGTTGTTTCAAAATACAACGGCATGTACATTACACACATGCGAAGCGAGAGCGACAAAATTCTGCCTGCCTTGCAGGAAGTTTTTGAGATTGCACAAAAAGCAAATGTGCCCGCTGAAATCTATCACTTGAAAATCAATAACACCTGGAACTGGAATAAGGTGGACACCGTGCTTGCTAAAATTGATAGCGCGCAAAAAGCAGGATTAAAGATAACAGCCGATATGTACACCTACCATGCCAGCGGCACCTCGCTTACCGCACGCCTGCCCACCTGGGTGCAGGAGGGTGGTGCACCGGCTATGCGCAAACGCTTAAGAAATCCGGCAGAGCGCGCACGGGTTTTAAAAGAATTAAAATTGGGAATTCCTACCCGTAACTCGCACCCAAAAGATGTTATGCTGCTGGGTTTCAGAAAAGATTCATTGAACGACTTGTATCGGGGTAAACGGTTAAGTGAAGTAGCAGCGTTGCACGGAAAAAATGCTGACGAAACCATGCTCGATTTAATTGTTGCAGACAAGTCGGGTATTTCTGCCATTTTCTTTCTGATTTCGGAAGCGAATGTAAAGCGCATGCTTACATTACCGTATGTAAGCATTTGTTCGGATGCCGGCTCCATTGCCGATGAAGAACCTTTTAACCTGGATCCCACCCACCCGCGCACCTATGGCAGCTTTGCGCGATTGCTGGGTAAGTATGTACGGGAAGAAAAACTGATGCCGGTGGAGGAAGCGATACGAAGAATGACATGGTTGCCGGCTACCAACCTGAAGTTGAAAAAAAGGGGAAGCCTGGCTGTTGGTAATTATGCAGATGTAGTAGTTTTTGATCCAAACACCATTGCTGATAAAGCAACCTTTGAAGATGCGCATCAATATGCAGAAGGTGTTGCGCATGTATTTGTAAATGGCGTGCAGGTGCTGCACCATGGAAATCATACCGGTGCAATGCCGGGTAAATGTGTGCGCGGGCCCGGATCAGTTTTAAACTAACCGTAATGAGCGGGTAACGTTACTTCTGCCATTCATGCAAGCCGGATTCGTCCCACCATTGGCCATATTCTTTTTCGGGTTGTCGGCAAGTTTACTTACCTTCCACTAAATAATAGAAACAAATGAAAGAGAAGATTTCCCGGCTTCAGTTTCTGGATCGTAGTGCTAAACTAATGATGGCCGGTATGCTGGCCCCTTTCATTACAAACGGAGCCGAACTTTTTCAAACACGAAAGGTTAAGATTGGCTTGATTGGGTGTGGAAGTGTGTCGGGTATGTACCTGCCGCACCTTTCCAAATCTCCCTACGTGGAGTTAGTAAGTGTGTGCGACATCATCCCCGAAAGGGCAAAGGCCGCAGCCGCACAATACAAAGTGCCGAATTATTATGTTCATATCGATCAGCAACTGGCGGGGGCTCCTTTCGATCTGCTCGTAAATCTTACCGACATGCAGGAACATGGTCGCCTTAACAAGTTGGCTTTGCTAAAGAAAAGACATGTATGGAGTGAAAAGCCAATGGCCAATACCTATGCCGAAGGAAAAGCTTTGCTGGATTTATCCAAACAACAAGGTGTGCGTATTTGGGGTGCACCAGCCGTAGTAAACAGCCCGCAGTTTGCACACATGTCGCGCATGATTCAACAAGGAAAAATTGGCAAAGTATCAGCAGCACATGCACATTATGGTCATCTCGGCCCCACCTGGTCGGCCTTCTTTTATGAACAAGGCGGTGGCAGCCTGCCTGATTTAGGGGTGTACAACATTGCTACCCTAACGGGATTATTGGGGCCGGCTAAATCCGTTATGGGAATGACCAGCATTGTTACTCCCGAACGCACGGTTGACAATAAAGGAAAAATAAAAGTGGTGGCTGAAGATAATGCCATGGTATTAATGGATCATGGCAATGGCATTTTATCGCATGTGCAATGTGGATTTAATTATTTTGATCCGTACGGTCATGAAGGATCAGGCCAGGATAAACCTACCATTTCCATTTGGGGAACGCACGGCAACCTGCAATTGATCGGTTACGATTGGGCACCTTTTGGTGTGGATGTAGCCACACACGATCATGAAAATACCAGGCGCGAAGCAACTGATACGGGTTCGTATGTGTGGCAGGAGGGCGCATCGGTAATTTCACAAAGCCTGGCAACAGGCAATGAACCGTTAATTGCAGCCGAGCATGCCTTGCATGTGCTGGAAGTGATGGAAGCCACCCGTGCCTCGCAGCAAACCGGAAAACGCATTGCCTTAAAATCTACTTTTAGATATCCTGTTGTTTAAGATATTATGAATTATTTTTATCCGCTTCAATCTGCAAACTCATAACCTATGAAAACACTACCTGCCCTTCTGCTCCTGTTCCTGCTGGTTACAGCTTGTCAAACGCAAAAATTTGATATCGTTATTCGTGGAGGTACAGTATATGATGGTTCGGGTAGCCCCGGAGTGGCCCGTGATGTGGGCATTAATGCAGATACAATTGCGTTTATTGGAGACCTTTCAGGTGCTGCCGGCAAAACGGAAATCAATGCAGCGGGCCTGGCGGTTGCGCCCGGGTTCATTAACATGTTAAGCTGGGCAACCGAAACACTTATCATAGATGGAAAGTCGCAGGCAGATATCCGGCAAGGTGTAACACTGGAAGTGTTTGGTGAAGGAGAGAGCATGGGGCCGCTAAATGAAGACATGAAAGCCAATATGCGGGCTGTTATGAAACGAAACCCCGAATGGAAATTTGATATTGACTGGACAACACTAAATGAATACCTGGAATCATTGCAAAGAAGGGGCGTGGCACCAAACGTTGCCTCTTTTGTGGGAGCTACTACATTGCGCATTCATGAGTTGGGATATGCCAACCGGTTGCCCAATGAAGAGGAACTAAATCGCATGAAGGCACTCGTAAAGCAAGCCATGGAGGATGGTGCATTGGGGGTTGGGTCTTCATTAATTTATGCACCGGCTAATTATTCAAGCACAGAAGAACTGATTGCGTTGTGTAAAGTGGCAGGCGAGTATGGAGGCATGTACATTACACACATGCGCAGCGAAGGCAATAATATTTATGGGGCCGTGAATGAAACCATTCGTATTGCACGCGAGGCCAGCTTGCCTGCAGAAATTTACCATTTGAAAATGGCCGGGCGCGAGAATTGGAATAAACTCGATTCAGTAATGGCTTTAATTGATCGGGCAAATAAATCAGGAGCAAAGATTACAGCCGATATGTACACGTACATTGCTGGTGCTACCGGCCTGGATGCTACCATGCCACCCTGGGTGCAGGAAGGTGGTATTAAAGTGTGGATAAAGCGTTTGCAAGATCCTAAAATCCGGAAGCAGGCTTTGGACGAAATGCGTAAACCCTCTGACAAATGGGAAAATCTTTTGTTGATGGCCGGAGGGCCCGACCGGGTGTTGTTACTGGATTTTGCCAACGACTCACTGAAACGCTTTATCGGAAAAACATTAGCGGAGGTTTCTGAAATTTATGGAAAGAGCCCGGAAGAAACCGCTATGGATTTAGTGATAACCGACAGCACCCGTGTGGGTACTGCTTATTTTATGATGAGTGAGGAGAATGTAAAACGCCAGATCGCGTTGCCCTACGTAAGTTTTTGTTCGGATGCCGGTTCACCCTCGGCAGAAGGAGTGTTTTTGAAATCAAGCGAACATCCGCGTGCGTATGGAAACTTTGCGCGCTTGTTGGGTAAATATGTGCGCGATGAAAAAGTTATTCCTTTAGAAGAGGCCATTCGAAAACTAACCTCCCTTCCTGCCTCAAACCTTAAAATAAAAAAGCGGGGTTCCCTAATACCCGGGTATTATGCCGACATCGCGATTTTCGATGCGGAAAAAATTCAGGATCATGCTACGTTCGAAAACCCGCATCAATACAGTACGGGTATGGTGCATGTGTTGGTGAATGGAACACCGGTATTGAAGGATGGTGAGCATACAGGAGCTAAACCCGGAAGAGTGGTGAGGGGACCGGGTTGGAAGAAGTAGCCAGGTTAATTTGAAATGGGGTTCCCCCCGTAAACTAACCCATTACAGCTATCATCTTTACCGAGGCCCCGGAGGGCAATGTTTCCTTAAGTAGTCAGAATACAAAGTGGCCAGGTGTTCAAAAGTTCCTTCTCCTTCGCTTATTCCGTGCGAGCGGTTGGGGTAAGCCATAAATTGAAATTGCTTACCGTGTTTGATTAACTCATTCACCAACATTTCGGCATTGGCATAATGCACGTTATCATCGCCTGTGCCATGTATGTAAAGTAAATTGCCCTTCAGGTTTTTGGCATAGGTAATGGGCGAGCCATTGATAAAGTCTTGCAGGTTTTCCTGCGGTAGCCCCATGTAACGCTCCTGGTACATGTTATCGTAGGTTAGCTGGTTGGCTACTGCGGCTACGGCAATACCGGTTTTATAAATTTCCGGATATTGAAACATCAGGTTAAGGGTGGCTGAGCCACCGCCACTCCAACCCCAAACGGCTATCCGGTCGGCATCAACAAACGGCCATTTCAAAATTTCTTTCGCAGCTAATGCCTGATCTTTAATATTTACCAAACCAATTTTACGATAAATACTTTTGCGCCAGTCACGTCCCTTGGGGGCCGGGGTTCCGCGGTTGTCAATCGATATATAGATGTAGCCTTCTTCGGCCATGTTGCCGGTGAATAAAAAATTATCACTCACACCAAACGTATCGTGCACGTTGGCACCCCAGGGCTCAGTGTAAACATAAAATACCACCGGATATTTTTTGGTTGCATCAAAGGAGGTGGGCTTCACCATCCACCCGTCCATTTCCACACCTTCTTCTGTTTTTATTTTGAAGAATTCGGTGGTTTTGGGTTGTGTGGCACTTGCCAGTTTTGCCTGTATGCTTTCTTTTTCATTTAGGGCGGTGTGTCGCGGTAAAGCAATCAATTCGGTTACTGGTTTTGTAAAGTGGTTGTTAAATGTGTGCGTGGCAAACTGGCCTGTGGGCGATAGGGAGTAATCGTGTGTGCCCACTTGTGCGGCAGGCGAAACTTTTACGGCTTCCCCTTTTCCATCTAACCGTGTTTTATATAAATATTTTTGCGTGGCATTGTCCGGAGAAGCCAGAAAATATAACAGGTTATTCTTTTCATCGATTAAGCGAATGTCCATTACATCGTAATTACCTTTTGTAATGAGTGTTTCTGCGGTGCCATCCCTGGAAATCCGGTATGCATGACGCCACCCATCTTTTTCGCTCATCCAAAGAAATTCTTTACCACCCTTTAACCAGCGGAAGTAATGCCGGAAATCAAGGGCATACACATTCTCCCACGGAGTGTAGAGATCAATCCAGGCTTCATCTTTTTCGGTATAGATCAGGGTGGCCT
>Ga0116144_10006277_pt1 | contig 10433 bp, 9 predicted proteins | sample AD_UKC035_MetaG_FD_89746 | JGI IMG/M metagenome (GOLD analysis project Ga0116144, IMG submission 89746) | Active sludge microbial communities of municipal wastewater-treating anaerobic digesters from USA - AD_UKC035_MetaG | ecosystem: Engineered > Bioreactor > Anaerobic > Digestate | place: USA... | reverse complement strand
TATCACAGACTTTTTCGAAAAGATACGAGAGGACAACTACAGCGCGGCAGAGCCTCTGCTTAATGGACCCGCCCTTTCGGGGATCTACACCTTTTCGGGACTCAACTGCACCGATGATGACTCTTACCGGTGCGCCGGCACGATGGTGTCGAACTGGGCGATAGTGCTCGTGTACCGATCAGGGATGGTCCGGGGACACGATATCCTGCTTTACCGGGGTTTTTCCTTCCTGCGGGGAGAAACGATGATCGTTCCGGTGAGCGGGCTTCTGTTCCCCCAATACCCCACGGTCACGATCAGCACCATCACCGCCGAGGGGGACCGGATGTCCGCGAACCAGACCCTGCCTCCCGAAATGATCTATGTCAAAGGGGAGAACGCGACCTCGGTCTATATCCCTTCCAATACATGCAACCCCTACCAGAACATGGCCTACGAGGTATTCAATTCGGATTCCTCCGTCTTTGCGTGGGACGCCGACAAGAACGAACCGACCTGTGTGACGGGCGGTGTCGGCGGCGCGTTCCCCGGCATCGATGTCGACACCTTTCGCCTTTCGACCGAGGACGATGTGAACCTGCTGGAGCATTTTTACCTTCTCAGCACCGCGTTCGATCTGACCCTCTCGGCTAATCAGGACGCGATATTGGCGAATCTCGTCGTCGTGGCGGCCGATACGCAGTCCGCGAGTTTCGACATACCGCCCGAGGCGACCGACTGGCCGTACGATCGTGAGAAACATCACTGTTCCTGCCGGAATGTTGACGACCCGGACGATGCATGGTGCGAAGGACAGCCGATGTATTTCCTCATAAAGGTTGAGAATTGGGGGGACAACTTCGCCCAGAATGTTATCGTGGTCGACGAACTCGACGACGCTCTGGAGTATGTGCCCGGTTCGACCGAGATGACCGACCGGACCGATGAGATGTTCTGGATATCCATCCCCGATAAACAGGGCGAGGGGAATGATGCCTTCCCGCTCTCCGGAGAGGGGTATAAGGTCGCCGACATCATGGAGTACTGCAACCAGGCTTCTTGGTCCTGCCCGGATTCGCGCCTTATCCGATTCAAGGTCGTTCCCCAATGGGGACTGCCCAAAAATGTGATCATCCATAACATCGCCACGATCAAAGAAGAGGGAAGCGACGAGGCGCTCTGGTACCATACAAACAGGAATGTCCCCTTGAACCTCCGCAAGGGACAGTGCGGCGCCGCGCCGCTGTGTCCCGAACTATCAATGGAAGATTGCATCGGGGACATCGTCGATAATGACGATGATGGGGTCGCTGATGACGAGAGCGGGGACGACACGGACTATTATTATTGTAACGAGCCCGATGCTTCGTACTATGATGACGCTTCTCCCGACGTCGACATGGCCGAGGATCCCGATGAGGTCACCACGCCCGACACCGACACGAAAAAGGAGATCGGCTGCGGGTGTTCCCTTGTCTTCTGATTGACTTCCCCCCACCACTCCGGTAGAATGGCGCGATGAAAAAGGACAATGATCGCATGAACCCCATCGCACGCTATCTCGAACTGCGCGACCGGATGGATGAGCTGTCGGCGCGACTGACCGCCCTGCACGGAGAGAACATCACCTGCCGCGAGGGCTGCACCGCCTGTTGTGTCAACTTCACCGTCTTCCCGGTCGAGTTCCATGCGATACTGAGCGAGATGGAGCGCGACGGCGTGAAACCAGAAAGCATCCCATTCGACACCACCGCGACCTGCGGGTTCCTGCATGAAGGGCTCTGCCGCATCTACCGCTACCGCCCGATCATCTGCCGCACCCACGGCCTGCCGATACTCTATCTCGACGACGAAGGCGACGCGCCCGAGTGGCGGGTCTCCTTCTGCGAACTCAACTTCACCGGCGAGGGATCGGTCGAATTCACCGACGAGACCCTACTCGACATCGAGGAGATGAACGCCGAACTCTACCACATCAACCGCGAGTTCGTCGCGTCGCTCCACGAGAAGAACTATCACGAGAATGCACGGATAGCGCTCAAAGATATCTGCCAAAAACCGGAGGAACGATGAAGAAACTTATCGCCCTGTGCGTCACGCTGATGATGACCACCCTGCTTTTCGGAGGTGAACCGATGAACGAGACCATCAAGACCATCATGAACCGCAAGAGCGTCCGCGCCTACAAAGAGGAGCCGGTCGCCAAAGAAAAACTGGAACTTATCGTAAAGGCGGGGATGGCCGCGCCGACCGCGGTCGATAAGCGGCCGTGGGAATTCATCGTCATCACCGACAAGGCGCTCCTCAAGAAACTCAGCGATGTCCTTCCCTACGCGAAGATGGCCGAAAAGGCGGGGGCGGCGATACTCGTCGCGGGCGATCTCGATAAGCAGAACGGCGGGCGCGATTCGGTCTACTGGATCATGGATTGCTCAGCGGCGATAGAGAATATCCTTCTCGCGGTCGAGTCGCTCGGGCTCGGCGCCGTCTGGACGGCGATCCACCCGAACGCGGACCGCATCGAACCGGTGCGCAAACTCATCAAAATGCCGTCGCATGTCGTGCCGCTCGCCCTCATCCCCATCGGCGTCCCGACCGGCGCCGAAAAGCCGAAAGACAAGTGGAACCCTAAGCAGGTGCATTGGAACGGGTGGTAGGATCTCGTGAGGGGGAAAGAGCCTATGTCAAACATCAAACTCTTTGAGAACAAGAAAGTCCGGTCGGTCTGGAACGAAGAGAAAAAACGCTGGTTCTTCGTGGTAGCCGATGTCGTTCAGATACTGACCGAAAGTGTGAATGTGACCGACTACATCAAGAAATTGCGCATTCGTGACGGCGAGTTAGGCAAAGGGTGGGGACAAATCGTCACCCCCCTTTTGATACCGACCGAAGGTGGCCCGCAACGGCTGAACTGTGCCGACGCCGAAGGCATCCTGCGCATCATCCAGTCGATCCCCTCACCGAAGGCCGAACCGTTCAAACGGTGGCTTGCCAAGGTCGGGTACGAGCGGCTCGAAGAGATAGAGAACCCCGAACTCGCCGCCGGCCGGATGCGGGAGATATACAAGGCGAAGGGTTACAGCGACCAGTGGATAGAGAAACGGATGCGCGGCATCGCGGTCCGCGACGAACTGACCAACGAGTGGAAACAGCGCGGCATCAAGGAACAGGTGGAGTACGCCATACTCACCGCCGACATCAGCAAGGCGACCTTCGGCATGACGCCGAGCGAATATAAAGATTTCAAGGAACTCGGCGGTCCCGACAATCTGCGTGACCACATGAACGATCTCGAACTCATCTTCACGATGCTCGGCGAAGCATCGACGACCGAGATAGCGCGGAACCGCGATGCGAAAGGACTCAAAGAGAACCGCAAGGCGGCCAAGCAGGGAGGCAAGATCGCCGGGAATGCCCGTAAAGAGTTGGAAATGAAGTCAGGCAAGAAGGTTTCGACAAAGACCAACTACAAAGAACTGCCCGAAGCGGAAGAGCGCAAAAAGGCGATAACCGATGAAAGCGAAGCGAAAGAGTGACCGGCGAAAGGTGTTGTGAGAAAAATAGAGGTTCCCTTATGAGAAAAAAGACCCTGCTTGCCCTCATCTGCGCCGCGGTCGGGTTCGGCTGCGCCTCGTCGGGCGATCTGCCGCCGCTGAAGACGGTGGCGAAACTCGATATCAACCGCTACCTCGGCAAGTGGCACGAGATCGCGCGCTACGATCACCGGTTCCAGCGCGGGTGTGTCGGCTCGACCGCCGAGTATGCGCTCCTGCCCGACGGCCGCATCTCGGTCACCAACACCTGCCGCGAGGAGGATGACCCGAACGAACTGCGCCAAAGCACCGGCGTCGCGTGGGTCGATGACCCCGCCGAGCCGGCGAAACTGCGCGTCCGTTTCTTCTGGCCCTTCAGCGCCGCCTACTGGGTCATCGCACTTGACGACGACTACCAATGGGCCGTCGTCGGCCACCCGAGTCGCGACTACCTCTGGATACTGTCGCGCACCGCGACGATGGACGAAGAACTCTACCGGAAGATACTCGCCCTCATCACCGAGCAGCGGTACGATGTGGGGAAACTTCAAAAGCGTCCCCTTGTCAAGGGGGATTGAGGGGGTTTTGCATTGTCCGGCGTGAGGAAAACCCACCCTGCCCTCCCTTGACAGGGCGGGACTTCAGAGCAACCTCACCACATCCAGCGGATGCTCGATGAACACCGTCGCCCCCGCCGCGACGAGGTCCTCTTTATCGGAAAATCCCCACAACGCCGCGGCGCACGGCATCCCGGCGGCCCGCGCCGTCAGGACATCGGCCGGCATGTCGCCGACGAACAGGATCCCGGCGGGCGGGATGCCCCACCGTCCCGCGATAAGCAGCGCTCCGTCGGGGGCCGGTTTGAGCGGCAGGTCGGGGCGCGCCCCGACGATCGGGTCGAAGGTGAAGTGGGCAAGGTCCACCTCGGCGTGGGCTCTCGTGAACTTTTCCTCCTTATTTGAAAGTATCGCTTTCGGGATGCGGCGGCGATCGAGTTCTTGGAGCAGTTCCGGTATGCCGGAGTAGGCGGGGGTCCCCTTGAGCCGCTCGCCGTCGTAGAGCGCCTTCACCTCGGCGATGACCTGCGCCACGGTCGCCTCGTCGCGGCGGCCTTCCGGCAACGCCTTCTCAACGAGCATCCGGATCCCGTCGCCGACGAAGCGGCGGTATCCCACCATCTCGTGGACCGGCAGAGAACGCCGTTCGAGCACCGTGTTCATGACGAGCGCGATCCGCTCCATCGTGTCGAGGAGCGTCCCGTCCATGTCGAATATCACGCCGCGCACTTTCATGGGAGAGTTATAGCGGGACCACCCGCCCGATGTCAACGGAAGATAAAAAAAAGCCCCCTCGCGGGGGCCGTGATATACGCGCGGCCGTTCCCTTTTCTTGAAACGAGTTGCGGGACCGCCGGTTAAGGACGGCCAAAGAATGTGTTGGTGTTGACAAAAGACGACCCGAAGGTCACTTGACAGGAACCTGAAAGAACCGCCACGCCCTGTTGAAACTCGAACTGATAAAGAACCCTATCACACCCTAGACTAACAGCAATGTGCGGTCCAAAAATCCCAAGTTTAACTGAATATTTTATAACAATATATATATATTGACATATTTTTTATCTTCGTCTTTGCCGGATTTTTATATCTTTAGAGGAAAGTGTAATCTTTATCTGTCATAATCGTTAAAAAACATGCTTTGTGTCTACTTTCGTATGCTTTGCGGGTCATCAAAAAGACCATAGACCGAACGGTGACAGGAGGGACAACAGTTGCCCCGGATCAGGTTATCGCCGATGGAGAAGCCGCGCCGCGAGATAAGGAGCAGGTCGCAGGCGGCGCACCGGGTGTGGTCGCCTTCCGAAGAGCGGATGTTACCGGTGTAGACATAGGGGATGAGCACCTCGGTGCGTACCCGGTCGCAGATATCGAGCAGGAACCGCTCGGAGGTCGCCGGGAGCGACAGACGGTAGGCGGGGTGGTAGGCCGACAGGTGCCACACCCGCACGCCGAGTTCGGCGAGTTGCTTGCCGAGCGCGACGATCCCGTCGGCGGTATGGACCTCCTCGATGACAAGCGTGGTCGCCTCGAGCACTTTACCGGGCGCGGCGGCTATGCGTTCGATGCCGCGCAGGACCGGGTCGAGACGGCCGCCGCACCGTTCGCGATAGAAGCGGTCGTCCCCTTTGATGTCTATGTTGAAGGCATCGACGACCGGCAGGAGACGATCGAACGCCTCATCGGAGAAGAACCCGTTGGTCACCATCACGATGCGCGCCCCCTTCGGCCTCAGTATCGCCGCCGCGTCGAGCAGATAGTCCTGCCAGACGAGCGGCTCGCTGTAGGTGAAACTGACGCTCGGGGTCGGCCGCGTCTCCCACTGCCGCGCCAGTTCGGCGGGCGGAAGCGGATATCCGGCGGTCGCGGAAAAGGTCTCTTTCTGCGATATCTCGTGGTTCTGGCAGAACGAACAGGTGAAGTTGCACCCGTGGAGCGCGACCGAGAGGGTCGCCGTGCCGGGGAGGAAATGGTAGAGCGGCTTTTTCTCGATGGGATCGACCGCGAGCGCGATGACCCTGCCGTAATTGATGGTCACGACCTTGCCGCCGCAGTTCTCGCGGATGCCGCACCGGCCCCGCGCGCCGTCGGACAGTTCACAGCGGTGGGCGCAGAGATCACAAACGAGCTTCATGGCCTATCGGCGCGGCTCCTTTTCGCCGAACACGATCGCCCGGAAGGTCTTGAAGCGACAGTCGGGCTCGCGCCATATCTCGGCGGGGAGCCCCGCTTTGCGGGCGAGATGGGTCAGCGTCGTTTCGAGGTCCCACCCCTGTTCGGGCGCCACCTGCGGCAGAAAGAGCGCCTGCCGCCCGCGGTAAGAGAGCAGCATCCCATCCCTGCCGATGACGATGTCGCGCCACGAGTCGACCGGCGCGAGCGGCGTGAGCAGCGATAGCTCTATCTCTATCTCCGGCAGTTCCTCCGCCTCGACCGGCGGGAAGCGCGGGTCGAAGAAGGCCGACTGTATCGCCATGTCGCGGACCGTATCGCCGAGCGGCCTCTCGCCGACGATGGCGCCGATACAGCCGCGCAGGTCGCCATCCTTCTTAAGCGTGACGAACAGCCCGCTCTTTTCGGCAAGCCATGGCTCCCCCTTGAGCCGCTCCCATGCCGGCGACGGGCGATCGAATATCTTCTCCTCTATCCGTTCGCGCGCAAGTTGCAGTAGGTCGCGTTCCCGTTCGGGCGTCAGGTCCATCGTAGCCTCCCTATCAATGGAACAGTATCGTGGCGTAACAGACGAAATCGGCGCTCTTCCCGGCGATATCGCACGAGGTGTAGTAGCCGGCGACCTCTCCGCGCAGGCCGCGCAGATCCATGAGCCGCGACAGCACGAGCGCCGGGTCGAGCCCGCAGATGGTCGGTTCGTCGCGACGACGCGCCTCGAATACCTCGGCGTACCGGTGGTGCGCGATGAGTTCGGCATACCGCCGGTCCTGCGCCGCCACCTTCGCAAGCACGGCGTCGATGTCGCGCGTCCCGAACGGCGCGTAGCCGAACCGGTCGCCGTAGTGGGTGAAATCGCTCGACGCGAGGAAGATCGTATCCTCGCCGAGCCCCGCGGTCGCCCCGGCGATCGCGTCGGCGAACGAAAAGAGCCGTTCGGCGTCGGTAAGGCGCGGTATCAGCAGTATCGCCGCCGCCGCGTCGGGCAGGGTCCGGCGGATGAACGGCAGGAACATCTCGGCGCTGTGCTCAGCCGCGACCGCGCGGTCCATCGCGGCGAACGGCGCGCGCCCCGCGAACGGAGCGGCAAGCCCGGGCACCGGGCCGAGCGGGGTGTCGAGCGCGGCAAAGGCGCCGTACCCGATGCGATCCTCCGGCAGGCGGGCGTAGTGGCTCGGCGCGAGGATGACGACCGACCGGATGGCGGGCGGCAGATTACGGAACAGCGGCGCGATGCCGCGCCCCGAGAAGGCGTGCCCCGCGTGCGGCAGGACCGCGCCGCGGACGGCATACGGCAACCCCGTCGCGCCGGCGACCAGCCGGTCCACCGCGCGACCGAGCGCCGCCGGATCGCCTTCGTACCAACTGCCGGCGAACCCCGCCGGGCGTATCGCGTTCATGCTCGTCCCTGCCCCTGACATTCCGCCCCTCATTAGACGCCGCCGCCATGAAAAAGCAAGAATGATCGTTCGATTGACATGCATCGGTTTTCGACCATAATCGGATCTCCCTTACGCAACGGAGGATCTCATGACCGTGGCCCTTGTCACCGGCGCTTCGAGCGGCATCGGCCGCGAACTGCTCGACCGGTTCGCCGCCGACCGGATGGACCTTATCATCACGGCGCGCGACGAGACGGCGCTGAAAACGGCGGCGGACGACCTGACCGCGAAGTACGGCGTCGCCGTCACCGTCATCCCCGCCGATCTGGCGAGACCCGGCGAGGCGCACCGGCTCTTCGCCGAGGTCGAAAAGCGCGGCATCGCCGTCGAGTATCTCGTCAACAATGCCGGGTTCGGCAACTACGGCGCGCTCCACGAGGCTGACGCGCGGAAGATGGACGACATGGTGCAGGTGAATGTCGCGTCGCTCGTCACGCTCACGCGGCTCTTTCTCCCCGGGATGGTGGCGCGGAAGAGCGGCCGCATCCTGCAGGTCGCCTCGGTCGCCGCGTTCCAGCCCGGTCCGCTCATGGCGGTCTACTACGCCACCAAGGCCTTCGTCCTGTCGTTCTCCGAGGCGGTCGCCGAGGAACTGACCGGCACCGGCGTCACGATGACCTGCCTCTGCCCCGGCCCGGTCCACACGCAGTTCGCGGCGCGATCGAACTTCAACCATTCCCGGGTGTTCCAGAGTCATGCGGCGCAAGCGTCCGATGTCGCCGACTACGGCTACCGCGCCTTCATGCGCGGCGAGATACTCGCGGTCCACGGCTTCAACAACCGCCTCCTCGTCCTCGCCGGTCGCTTCATCCCGCGCCGGCTCATCGTCAAAATGGTCCGCTGGATGCAGGAAAAACGGGACTGACCGTTCAGTCGTCGCATCTGACGATATTATTCGCCTTTCATTCCAAATAGTTACCTAAATATTTCGGAGCACCTGAATCCTTTAAGCCGCTCGCCGTATCTTATGGGTGTCAGTGGGAGAGTTTCTGAAAAGGACGGAAAGCACTTGATGGGTGGTAGCATATCCACATACAAGAAAGTTGCCTTTTTTTCATTCCATCAGGGGCCTTCGCCTCCGTATCACAAAATTTATCAAACGGACTTTTTACCTTAGAAAATATGGGGAATAAGTTATGAAAAAGATTTTTGTTGTGGTGATTGTATCTTTTACTTTTAATCTTTTCGCGATAACTGACGGCATTAGATATTGTCAACATATCGATTTAGGGGGATACTGCACAGACATTACATCAACTCGATTTGATCTAAGCCAGTATACTTGGACTGGTGGAACACCTCAAAATGATAATGTGTCATCAATTCTGGTTATGAGTGGGTGGGAAGCATGGGTATGCAAAGATGCTAATCACTACGGGGATTGCATGTTTTTGTCCGCAGGCACCTATAACATGACAAATTATGCTGGATGGAATGACCAAATTAGCTCCATCACCGTTCAACCGACAACATTTTACGAAGCATGGAGCTACTATGGGAAACGAGAATTCGGTGAATCTGGTACCGCGCCGTATGGGTTTGCCTATGCTTATGCGTGCTTAAATTTTGTTGGGTGCAAAAGGCTATTTTTGAAGTACCCGGACTCGATCTCAAGTCTATCGAATTACATTGTGAAGAAAAATCAAATAAGATCCATAGAACTTGATGGAAATGTTAAGGCGACATTACACAGGGATGGCTACTCGTCGAAAATTTTGTTCTCATCTCACAAAAACTTTTCTATAAGCAATTCGATCACACAACAGTATGGTTACCTTAATCTCACAGCTTTTGACCAGACTGTCGATGGCATAATGATATCTATGGCGCCGTCTATTGGTTTTTTTCAGTCCGAATTAAGGCAAGATTTTTCGGGTTATCCCTACATTCTCGATTTTTATAATGCATATAACTTTGATAACACGACAATTGATGATGCAAGACATGAGGCGTATGAGGTGAATTTCAGTTTGGGAGTCGCCGATCCGAACTACGGAAGCCAAACTTCAATGGCTCAAAAGGTGTCTTACTATCAGAATGATCAATACACCCAACGATACGGGGACAATTATGATTTGCTTGCAATTGCAGCACATGGCACTCTTGATATAATGGACACAGACCCGACAGTCAGAAATCATTGGGTGGCTATTAATTCAGATCTATATCCGGAGGATTCGAACCCTTATTGGTACTACAAAAAATACGGCGGCATATTAAAGGGTTGGTATGAAGAACTTCCTAATTACGTTGAAGGAGCCTACTCGGATTGGTCGAAATATATAGGTACGAAAAGTACTGAATGGGTTTTGGATAGTAGCTGCGGATCGTTTGGCAACCACATTGATCAACATCACGGCAACATTTCATGGTCGGAAATACTTGACATCTATGATGGCCCTTCAACAGAAAACGGTATTCTTGATAACCTGCATGGATATGGTGGTACCCGAGGAGATTGGTTTTTCTTTGTGGATGATGGAGAATCTCTTGGCGAAGAGTTTTATTTAAATCTGTCTCAATATTCCGTTTCAAGTGCATGGGTCGCCTCCTTTGCTCATCTGTGGACATATGTAAGCGGTGTTCTTATGAACCGCGATGCAAGATATCTTACGAAAGAAACATGTGACTGCTCAAGTATATTTTGTGTTGCGGCCTACATGAACAACGACCATTTCCACTTATACGGGACAACCCAACCAGACAAAGGATCGCGAGACAATTATCCCTACACTTGTATGAGGAGAAATTCT
>Ga0116144_10006275_pt1 | contig 10434 bp, 8 predicted proteins | sample AD_UKC035_MetaG_FD_89746 | JGI IMG/M metagenome (GOLD analysis project Ga0116144, IMG submission 89746) | Active sludge microbial communities of municipal wastewater-treating anaerobic digesters from USA - AD_UKC035_MetaG | ecosystem: Engineered > Bioreactor > Anaerobic > Digestate | place: USA... | reverse complement strand
CCAGAAGCTGGCCACGGCCAGCTCTGACAGTTCGGCTCGATTGTGGGATGTCCGGACGGGAAAACAGCTCCAGAGGCTCGAGCATGACAGGTCGGTGAACGCAGTGGCTTTCAGCCCAGACGGCCAGAAGCTGGCCACGGCCAGCCATGACCGGACGGCTCGATTGTGGGATGTCGGGACGGGAAAACAGCTCCAGAGGCTCGAGCATGACAGGTCGGTGAACGCAGTGGCTTTCAGCCCGGACGGCCAGAAGCTGGCCACGGCCAGCGATGACAAGACAGCCTGCATCTGGACTCTAGATATTCGTCTTGTTATGGAAGAAGCTTGCAGCCGACTGGCGGAGAATATAACTCATGAAGTATGGAGTAGTATGGATGATCCCGATTCCGACTGCCTCACCTGCCCCGCCGAGGGCAGCTTCAATCGGAGTAGCATCTGGCCCTGGGAGCGGCGGGAGTTTAGGCTGATTTTGTCTCAGGATCCATGACTGCCCGTCTCTTCTCCACCGCCCTCTGCATCTCTTTCATCCTCTCCCGCCTCTCTCCACCCACTGCCCCCAGCGCCGCCAGCCCAAAGGCCAGGGGACAGGGCGTATCCTCCTTTTTCACCACCACCTCCACCTCTGCGGAGGACAAACCCCGCAGGACCTCCCTGATCCTATCGATCTCCAGCCGATCCTCTATGATCTCCCGGTAGCTCTCCTCCAGAACAGGGAAGCCCTCTATGCTCTCCGCCAGGCCCATGAGCATATCCGCATCCATCTGCTGATGCCGGGCGGATTTATGCCGTCCCTTGTAGCTTCGCAGTATCAGATAGGAGCGGGCGGCATTGATGCGAAAGGCGCTCTGCAGCAAGCTGGTCCCCTGCAGAGCCCGGCGGAGCAGGATCTGGCAGTTCTCCTCGGTCAGGGAATGGAGCAGCGCCGGGATGCTAGCCCGGCTGGAGGCGGGCAGGGATAAAAGGAAGCCCGCGTCTGAAAAAGCGATGTAGGCCCGCCCCATCTTTTGCCGGGAAAGTAGGTAGCCCGCCATCCGGGCCAGGGCCTCATTGCAGCGCAGCCCGCGTCTGGACAGCACATAAAAGATCCTGCGCCCGGCTTCCCGGTCCTGGCACTCCTGCACCACCAGCCGCCAGAGAGTGGGCACGCCCTCCTCTCCCAGAAAAGCGATCTGCTGGAGGAAGGTCTTGTAGATCATGCCCGAGCAATTGCGGTCCATGTGATACTGCTGCTCGAGCCATCTTCTCACCGCCGCTCCGCCATCTTCTTCCTGCCCCTCTGATCCTTTACCTCCCGCGACTTCTTCGACTGCGGCTTCCTTGATCCTGCCGCCGGTCCCTTCCCTTTTCATCATCCACAGCAGATCGCCCTGAAAGGAGAGAACGGCCCGGGCCAGATCAAAGGATAGTGGCAGCCTCTCCGAGGACCAGACGGGAATGCTGGGCCTGCCTCCAGCCGGATCGACATAGACCTTTCCTCCCCGCCGGTAGCAGAAAGAGTAGCCTTTGCCCCCAACAGAAAAGACATCCCCCGGCTCCAGCCTCTCCAGATAGCTCTCGTCCAGCCTTCCCACAAAGCTTCCCTCTCTGGTGAAGACATCGCAGGTGAACTGGTCCGGGATCATTCCTGAGCTGGTGTAATAGATCATGCGGCTGCCGCCGCCAAGCCTGAATATCCTTTGGGTGGCAGGATCGTATCCGATCTTGGCATAGATCCGTCGCTCCCGCATCTGGGGATGGGCGGAAGAGAGATAGAGTACCGCTGCCATCAGCTCCCCCCTGGTCAAGCTGCGATAGCAGTATGATCGGCGGACCAGCGCCAGCACCTCATCCACATGCCAGTCCCTCTCCAGGGCCATGCCCAAAAGGTGCTGGCAGAGGGCATCGATGGCATTTTGAGGAATGTGAATCCTCTCAACCAATCCTTCTTTCGCCCTTTGCAGCATCACCGCTCCCTCCAGCAGATCCTCCCACTCCAGGGCGACGATCCTGCCCTTGACCGTCTGATTTAGGCTGTGGCCCCCCCGGCCAAATCTCTGTAGCAGAGCAGCCACGGACTTGGGTGAGCCGATCTGCAGGACCAGATCGATATAGGGCATATCTATTCCCAGCTCCAGGGAGGTGGAGGTGCAGACCACCCGGAGCAGCCCCTGCTTGAGCCTGCTCTCCGCCTCCTGCCTGCCCTCCCGGCCCATAGAGCCGTGGTGGCAGGCGGAGTTTTCACTGTCATAAAAGCCGGGAAAACGCTGCCGCAGGTTGTAGAGCAGTCTCTCTGCCCCGTTTCTGCTGTTGGCAAAGATGAGGGTGCTCTTATGATCCTGGATCTGGCGGTGCAGCAGCCGGTAGAGCCCGTCCGAAATCTCTTCCTGGCTGGCGGAGATGAGGTCGGGAACCGGACTGACCAGACGCAGATCCAGATGGCGGCAGAAGCGACAGTCCACCACCTCCACCGGGCGAAAGCCCCCGGCCAGGAAGTCCGCCACCTCCTGCAGCGGCTCAACTGTGGCCGAGCAGCCGATGCGGATAAAACTCTCTCCGTTGGTCTCCTCCTGCGGGAATGATCTCTCCCCGCTTTTCGGCCCAAAATCCATTTTCAGCTCCTCCAGCCTCTCCAGGCTGAGGCTGAGATGCACCCCCCTCTTGGAGGCTGCCAGGGAGTGGATCTCGTCCACTATCACCCAGCGGACCGTCTTAAGCTTCTCCCGGAAGCGAGGTGAGCTGAGGAGGATGGCCAGGGACTCGGGGGTGGTATTGAGGATATGGGGTGTCCTCTTCAGCATCCTGGCCCTCTCCTGTGCTGAGATGTCACCGTGCCGTATGGCATGCCTGATCTCCTGAATGGCCATCCCTCTCCGACCAGCCAGTGCCGCCATCTCCTGAAGCGGCCTCTCCAGGTTCCTGTGAATGTCATTGGCCAGGGACTTCAGAGGAGAGATGTAGAGGCAGTAGACGCTCTCCTCCAGCTCGCCCTTCTCCGCCAGAGAAAAGAGCTGGCTGATGATGGAGATGAATGCGGAGAGGGTCTTGCCCGAACCGGTGGGCGAGCAGATGAGAGCATTTCTTCCCTGCTGGATTAGGGGCACAGCCTGCCTTTGGGCTGGGGTAAAGAGCCCCTCCTCTGCTGAGCCAAAGGAGGCGAGCCACCATTCTCTAACCGCAGGATGAAAGTGGGAGAGTATGGCGGCATCCTCAGCTGAGATGCGGCCAGCGAGGGAATTGTCGGAGGATGCGGGCATTCTGGCACCAATTGAGCAGGGAATGTGAAATAGATCTTTTGGAGGAAAAGCTTCCTCCGACAGAGTTAATTCTTCAGCAGCCCACTCTATTATCATGGACAATCCTGTTTCATTTCCCTGTCAGCTCATAAGCTGGGATGAGGCCTATAGGCTATCCCGAGAGCTGGCCAGGGCAATCAAATCCTCCCGCTACAACCCGGACCTGGTGGTGGCCATAGGCAGAGGCGGATATGTTCCGGCCAGGATAGTCTGCGATTTCCTCTTGCACAGCCTTCTTACCAGCATCAAGATAGAGCACTGGGATATTGCCGCCTGCAAGAGACCGCAGGCATCGGTCCGCTTTCCTCTGGCCGTGGATGTAAGAGAGAAGAAGATACTGATCGTAGACGATGTCACCGACACGGGAGATACCTTAAAGGCAGCTATCGATTATGTGAAATCCGAGGGCGCTGGCCAGATCAAGACCGCAGTGATGCAGCATAAGACCTCCTCCGATATAGTACCTGACTATTATGCGGATCTCATATCGGACTGGCGATGGATCATCTATCCCTGGGCGGCTCATGAGGATGTGCTGGGCTTCACTGAGAGGGTTCTCAGCGATGAGCCTGCATCGTTGGCGGAGATTGGGATGGCTCTCAAGGAAAGGTTCTCGCTGCATGTGGATGGCGATAGCTTGCGGGAGATACTGGGCGACCTGGTGGATCTAAAAAAGGCGAGAAGAAACGAGGATAGGTATGGAAGGATTTGATAAGGAGATATGGAGAGCATATCAATATGATCGCTTTGCAGGAAAGATTGTATTGCTCCGTCTGAAGCCATGCATCTGATCTGTCTATTGCTATTGCTTTTCTGCTTCGGGCATCGAATCATCGAAATCAATCTTTGCATGACTTCCATCGCAAAAGGGCTTTTTCTTCGAGCCGCCACACCGGCAGAGGGCAAATGGTCCCTTGATTGATTCATCCTTTCCATCTCTGTCCACCAGGAGGCAGTCTCCCTCCACCAAGAGCGGGCCATTTCTCGCGACCTTGATCTTTACCGAGGGCGGCTCAGAGCTGTCCGCTTTTTTGTAAGATAATGCCCCGGAGGGACAGCGATCAATAATCCTCATTATCTCCTCCGAATTGGCGCCCTTCATGTCGACCCATGGCTTGTGGTTGTGATTAAAGACCTGGGGCAGGCCTTTGATGCACTCCCTGGAATGTATGCATTTCTCCGGCTGCCAGCAGACTATTATCTCCTGGTTAGAGTACTCCTTCATGAGAATTGGATGGTGAGCTTGGTACAAGAACTTTCTCTTGGGATTTTCCGGTTTTGTCGATACTATAACCAAGCATTCTGATTGATGGATAATGCAGGTGACTTGTCTATCGGCAAGAATATGAAAAGCAGTCTCTGCAATCATTTAGCAGGCATCTTTGATCGCCATACTGCTGAAATCTATGATAGGCGCCAAGCCTGATTCTTATCTATTCAGCAGCCTTCACTCTCCCCTATATCTTAATGATTCTTCCAGTTGCCTCTTTATTGCCGAGAATTCTTCGTCATCAATGCAGCAAGATTCAATTTTGGCCCCACTCCACCAGTCAAACTTGGCTTCATTGAGAATGCTGATGAGCAGTGTATGAGTCTCAAACCAATCATAATCTACGCCTTTCTCTTTCAGTGCTCTTGTGAAGTTAGAGCAGATGTAAGCTATGCATTTTGGCGATTTATGTGTTTCAAGAATACAGCCTTTATCGCTTGAATAAGGGCAGCCTCTGGTTAAGTCGCCTGGGCCATAAATACTCACTCTTTGTGCATCCAACTCCTTGCAGCCACTGGTATTTTTTGGGTATTCAACGACATTTTCATTGCAGCAACCATTACAGGTTCTTCCATAGTTATCTCTGCAATAGCCCGTGCTCTCAAAAAAATTATGAAGCAATAACTCCAGCTCCAGATACCTGGCGAGGGGCTTGCTTGAACCGGGTGGAACTCTCTCAGGCATAGTATCTAGCCTCAACTCCTTGTGCTGAAGAGCTCATATCTATCTCCAAACATATATTGCAGCAATCCTTCTGCCATCCAATATCCTGCGGAATTATGGGAGGTAGCATGCCAAGTTTTCTTTAAAATTTCCGCATAGTGGGGAGCTTTCTCTCCGACTGTCAAGAGTGATTTTGATTCAATCATTGATTCAATCATACTACCTGCATCCTTCCCATTGCTCGACCTGTTCTTCAATAACTATTGCGAATACTTATTCTGGCGCGCTGTCTGCAACTCCAATCAAGCGAGTGAGCATATTCCAGGGGTTTCATCCCTTGCATAGGGCTCCAAGAATGCTCTAAAAGCAGAGATGGCGGAATTGGCCAGACAATCTCAAATTTAGGGCTCACTTTCAGCTTTCATAATTAATTCCATTATAATTATCGCTTCTCGGTATCATACTTAATCCTCTAAAAGCCAGGGACAATTTAGAAATGGAGCTACAGGCTTGGCCAGTCGTCAAGCCATCACTCCTGCATGCCTCTCCTCCTTTTGACTGGCAATCGTAGAGAGGGTAAGGTGCGGATTTGAGCTATAAGCCTTTCTCTGGATGAATAGAAGGAGGGAGGCAAAAGTCATTTGGTAGGAGGGAAACAATGGACTTCGACTTTTGCCAGATACTATTTACGGCAATTGACGGATAAATAGGTTTCGCTCCCTAGGCGTAACATATCATCATGTTCACGTCTCACAGTCCTCTAAAAGCACATGTATGTGCCGCCCGGGAATGAAGTCTCAAGGTTGTGCTTGAAACTGATTCGACATGAAAAATTCGATATGAATTATAAAGCTCGATTCACATCTATAATACGCGATGAACTTCTCTTCCAGCCCAGGGTGAAAAGAGCGACCATCTGTCAATCAAGAGATCGCCGTCGTATCCAGCAAAAGAGAAAAGATGGTAATTGAGTTATACATGCAAGGCCGCTCTGGTTTCTAGCTATTTTCCCAAAAACTGCTTCTTTCCCTCCAGCCATAGTCATAGCGGCTGCCATAGTATGGATTTTTGATCGCCCACAGGCGTTCCTTGGATTCCTGAACTTTGTTATGAACCGAGTTGGGATTTAAATATTTATTTGCCCAAAGGCGCTCTTTTGTGGCCTGCAACGCCATTTTTGCAGGAACATATGAGTAAGGCACATATGGGTAATATGGATAGGTCCAATATGGCCCGTAATAATATCCTGGCTCATAGAGATCCAAGTAGTCAGGCCCATAATTCTCCTCATCGGGAAATGAGTGCGAGAAACCATGATGGGCCGTTCCAATGGCCACAAAGCCGAGACAGAAAACAAACATGATGAATGCAAGATAATATTTCATATGAGATCCCCTAGATGGGATTACGTTGCGGAATTAAAATAGTTTCCCATTAAGAGAGAAGGCAAATTTATAATATGCGAGGCTGATTTGAGGAGTAGATGACCTATGATTAGGGCTATGCCATGACAATCCTGATAGGCTCTAGCGGCTGGTCTTATGATGACTGGGAGGGCAAGTTCTATCCCCTGAAATTGGCGGGGAAGAAAGGAGAGTGGTTCTCCTATTATGCCCAGTTCTTCCAAACCGTGGAGATCAATAGCACCTTCTATAGGCAGCCGGGTGAGCCGCAGGTCCAATCCTGGATAAGAAAATGTAAGGACCTGCCGGGCTTCGAGTATTCGGTAAAAGTCCCCCAGCTTGTAACTCACAAGGCTCTGGTCGAGGCTGACCTTGAGAGGGCCATCTTCTGGGCGGCGTCCTTTGAGAAAAGCTGCGTCCGGCCCCTGGCAGAATCGGGTCTTCTGGGCGGTGTGCTGCTGCAGCTTTCTCCCTACTTCAAAAACGATTGCTCATCCCTCAATATTCTGAAAGGCCTTTTGGATGCCCTTTCCCACCAGGATTACGACTATGCGGTGGAGTTCAGGCATAAAAGCTGGCTGGACGAGAGCGGGAAAGAGATAGATCCTGCTGCTCTTGAGGTTCTAAGAGAGAGGAATGTCGCCAGTGTCCTTATAGACGGCCCCGGCCTTGCTCTGAATAGAGTGATGAATGCCGCCGATCATGTGTATATCCGCTTTCATGGAAGAAACTGCGACATATGGTATAAGGGCGGCAAAGAGGACGACCACAGGCTGGACCGGTATGACTATCTATACTGCAAGGAGCAGCTTGAGCCCTGGGTCCCCTGCATCAGCCAGGCAGATCTCAAAGCTTCCAAGGTCAGGGCATACTTCAACAATCATGCCCGTTCCAAGTCTGTGAGGAATGCATTTATGCTCATGGATATGCTGCTGATAGAGCACAAATCAAAAGAGATCCATCTCCAGGATCAGTTTACTCTGGGCGAGTTTTAGGCGGGCATTGTGCCCTACGCCCTTGATATGAAATGGCAGTGGCAGCTTCTTCTCGCCTGCCAGAAGAGCCCTGCCACACCTGCTATTTTCATCCAATTCACAGCTGCCTCTTCTTGGCCAGCATGATGTTCTCGCTCAGAAGTCTCTGGCCTGATGCTCTCTTCCACCAGGCATATTGATCCGAGCCGCCCGTGTTCTGGCTGAGTTCGTATATGTCTGGGTACTTCTTCTGGTAGCTTTTATAGTCCGGCGTCGTCGGGGAGACCGAGGATGCCTCCATCTCGATGTAGCTTGGCTCAACTGCCATACTCTCGCCCAGCTTATTTTTCAAGACCAGCCAGATATGCTCCCTGCTGCTGCCCCGGAAATTATCGGAATAGGCAAAGCTGACATTAAAGCCCCGATTCTGAAGATACCATTCGAAGAAGGCTACCCTCTCCTCTACGGTGAAATCAGCTGTATGGGGCCGAATGCTGGCTGCGAATCTGATCAGCTCCACGGGGCTGTCAACATCCGCTTTCTTCATCGTAATATAGTAGTTCTCCGGTATGTCCAGATTGGCAGACTCCATGCAGCCGCAAACAAGCAGGGCTATGGTGGCAGCCAGCGGCAAAATCGCCCTCTTCATATCATCACCGGAATTGATACTCTTTTCATCATAAAAAAGATTTGTTGGGCAAGGCTTGGCCATCTCTTCGCGCCGGAATAACGGCAAGTAAGAGATGATCGGCGGGTTCCCCGATGAGCTAAAGAAATGACAAATGAGGAAAATATAAATAGTCGATCAACATTAATAATAGTTTAATTTTAGCGTATGTGATTGTTTTCCACAGGGAGGAGTATTCTATGGGTGGCACGAAAATAAAGACAGAAGTGGTTAAAGTGGTGGATGGGGATACCATCACCGTAAAAGGCAAAGACAAAGATGAAAAGATCCGCATATTGGCCCTGGATACCGAGGAGTCCCAGCCTGGAGGAGACAAGCCCATGACACCCTGGGGCAAGAAGGCAAAGGAGGAGGCGCAAAGGATCTTTGTTGCAGGCAAGACCGTCACCCTGGAGTTTCCGGGAAAGGAGGCGGCTGATGTCTGCTGGGAGAGGTACCGAGACAACTACGGCCGGGCCATGGCCTATGTTTATGCTCCGGATGGATCGGACTATCAGAAGCATATGATCGGCCAGGGATACAGCCCCTACTTCGTCAAGTACGGCTATGCCGAGTTCGCCGCCAATCACAAGGCCTACACCAATGCGGAAGTGGCCGCCCAGAAAGAGAACAAAGGCCTGTGGGATCAGATCTCGGTCAACGGCTCGGAGATGAGAAATTATCCCCTCCTCTCCGTTTGGTGGCACTTGAGGGCTCAGATCATCGATGAGTATCGCAGCTATAAAGCGCACAATCCGAAAAAGGCTCCAATGGATGTGAATCTGGATTATGATAAGATTGTCGAAAAGGCAAATGCAGGAGCGGAGGCAGTGATCTTCACCGAGCTGGCAGGATTTTCCCGGATCGGAGGAGCCCACGGGATCATCAGAAACAGCTCTCTGCACCGGCCTTTCAGCATCTTTATGCGGGATATCGATGAGCCTGCCGGGCAGAAGATTGTCAATCTCATATCCCAGCGCTATATCGCTCCCAGCAAGCAGCCCGATCATCCCAGGCGCAGCTATGCCTATATAAAAGGGCTGCTCCAGATCTACGGAGGCAGGCCGGAGCTGGTCATAACCTCAGCAGATCAGATATGGGACGGGCCGCCGAAATAGCTCTAATTAACTCAAATTATTTTTGGATTGTTTAGCTGTTTTCCTGCTATTGCTCTCTTTGAGGAGCCAAGGCTTTTGTATCGGGAAATATAATGTTTCAGCATGACATTCAGATTCAGGCTCATCTGGACTGTAGCGCTGACATTTCTTCTGCTCTCACTGCCGGCATTCTCTCAGACTCTGGAGTACCCGGGATACACCGAGTATGACGGCAGACCTGCCACCCTGAGCTTGACCTTCAGCGGGCTCTATGTGACAGGCAAGCTGCATGTTAACCCGGTCTGTGAGCAGAGCTCTCATCTCACCGGGGTCGGCCTGGATCTATCAGGTAAAGCCACAGGCCCCTGGGAGGACAGGAGCACAACCATAACCGGAGACTGGATCGGAGGGGACACGGACCCCTGCAGCGGCAGCACCATCAAAGGCGATCCCTCCTATCCCAATGAGGGCAGTTTCACAATATCTATGGATGAGCGTGGCGGCGAGAGCAGGATCAGGCTGGTCAGGATGCCCACTGGTTACGGCTATGTGTTCGAGGCCAAGGGATTGGTATTATCGGGAGGTGAGGGCGACGGCAGACCCGACCTCAAGCTGACCGAGATCTCTGTTCCAACCGGCATCGGTCCGGGAATGAGGGCCGAGATTGTGGCCACATTTAAAAACGATGGCTCAGGCGATGCCGGTCCCTTCCGCCTCTATGGCTTTGCTTTCCCCAGCCAGGATTATCAGAAGAGTTCAGAATCGGAGCCTGTTTCCGTCCAGGGGCTGGGTGCCGGCCAGACCGCCAGCGCCAGCATACCCATATCTATAGCATCAGCCGCTCCTGCAGGCACTTTTGACATCAAGGTGGCCATAGACAACTCCAACTATGCCGGACCGGGAGAGGTGCTGGAGACAGACGAGAACAATAATGAGATGTGGAAAAGGAAGGTATCGGGAGCGGAGGCGGTCGCCCCTGCCGGGGGCTTGTCCAACGTCGCCGACCTCGTTGTCACCGAAGTTCGATTTGATCCCAGCCAGCCTCAGTCATCGGATAAGCTGACCTTTATCATGGGCCTCAAGAACCT
>Ga0116144_10006272_pt1 | contig 10435 bp, 5 predicted proteins | sample AD_UKC035_MetaG_FD_89746 | JGI IMG/M metagenome (GOLD analysis project Ga0116144, IMG submission 89746) | Active sludge microbial communities of municipal wastewater-treating anaerobic digesters from USA - AD_UKC035_MetaG | ecosystem: Engineered > Bioreactor > Anaerobic > Digestate | place: USA... | reverse complement strand
CTGTACGAGCGGGACTTGTTCAACTTTCACTATCCGTTGTGGGCCGGCACGGCGGCCGAGCTGAAAGAGGGCCGGATCCCACTCTGGAACGCGCAGAACAATTTCGGGCAGAACATCAGCGGCAATCCCAATTATCTGCTCTGGTATCCACCGGCTTGGATCCGGGCAGTCATGGATCCGCTGACGGCCATGAACGTGTTCATCCTCAGCCACCTCCTGCTGGGTGGAATCGCCTTCGGCCGTCTGGTCCGGCGGTGGGGCATCTCCGGCCCGGTGGCGACGGTGGCCGGACTGGCGTATGCGCTGAGCGGTGTCGTTCTGTCGCTGCACTGCGTGCTCAACCTGGTGCCGTATGTCGCTTTGGCGCCGGCGCTGCTTCTGGCCCTGGAATGGCTGCTGCAGGGAGGCGGCCGGCAGGCGGCTGCCTGCCTCGCTCTGGCTGGCGCCGGAGTGGGGGTGATGTTCGAACCGGTCATGGCGGTCGGCTTGGCGGCGGTGGCGGTGATTCGGACTCTTGTGCATGGCTGGGAAAGTCGCGACCGGCGCGGGTTCGGTTCGACGTTCGGCCGGGTGGTGCTGGCGCTCATTTTGGCTTCGGCCATCGTCCTGCCGGTGACGCTGGAAGCGCTTCGGCTGCTGGATCAGACCCCCCGAAACGTGACGCCGGAAACTGGAAATTCCATGTACAGTCTGCATCCGGCTCGATTCATCGGATTGTGGATACCCAATCCGTTTGGCATGACTTCGGGAATAAACCCGGCTTTTGCAGGTTGGCGGTATACCGGCGGCCGCCAGCCCTATCTGCCGTCGATGTTCATCGGGCTGTCGTCGCTTATCCTGATCGTGCTGGGTGTGGGCGGCGGGCAGCGGCGCACCGCAGTCTGGGCTTGCGGTGGCGGGACGGCGTTTCTGCTCGCGGCCGCGTCACCCCTGTTTCCGGGTTTGGGGCGCCTCATCGGCAGCCTGCCGCTGCTGGGCTGGGGACGATACACGGAGAAATTCGCCTTTTACGCCGCCGGCGCTTTCCTGCTGGCGGCGGCGGTCGGGTTGGAGCGGGTGTATCGCTGCGAACGCCTGCCATTGCGCGGTCGGGCGGAGTGGATCGTGCCCGGAATTGCGCTCACCGCCGTGCTGGTTGCCGGCGCGCGGATTCCCGGTAGCAGTTTGGCGTCGATCGTGGCTGTCCCGCTGGTGGCCGCCGGCGTTATCGTAACGGTTCTGCTGGCCGCTCCGCCGCCGCGAATTCGTCTGCCGGCGCAATGGCGGTCAATGGCGATCGGCGTGTGCCTGCTTGCGGAATTGGTCGCCGGCAATCGGTTTGCGGTTCCGACCACCGAGCGCCAACATTTCACCGAGGCTGTGCCCGTGCTTGAGGCAGTTAGGCAGAAGGAGCCGGGTCCGGCGACTGCACGCATCGCCATGGATGCGCCGCCGGCCGACCTTCGCTATTTCGGCGTTTCGAATAACGACATCTGGATTTCGCGTTTCCATCGCCTGGCTGGCTACGCCTATCCCGGTTTCACATCCGGGGGGTGTTATGCGTTCAACGACACCCAGGACCGGCTGGAATGCGTCGGCCAGTTGCAGCTGCGCCGTTGGTTTGAGCAGGCGGCGCTGGAGCCCAGGATCCGGCTCATGCAGCGGCTGGGGGTGGGCTGGTACATCAGTCCGTTAAGATTGGAAAACACCGGACTCCGTTTGACCGGAGTGTTTCCCACTGGCGCCAGCCATCGTTACGGGCTGTACCGGGTGACGGGCGGCCGCGGCCGGTTCCAGTTGTGGTCCACCTGGCAGCTAGCGCGCACCGCGCCCGTGAACGCCGGCGACCTGGCGGCGGCAGGACCGTCGCCGCCTTTCGTCGAAGCAGCCGGACCCGTCCCCTTGCGCCAGGCAGTCGGTGACTCGCCGCCGGGACGGATCGCGCATGTGTCGGAATCCGGCGGCGTGCTCCGACTGGAACTGGCCATGGTGACGGATGGTTTGCTGGTGGTCCGGGACGTGTGGTACCCCGGCTGGATCGCCCGCTTGGACAATCGGTCCATACCCATTCACCGTGCCGATTACCTGTTCCGGGCGGTCACGATTCCGGCCGGAACCCACCGGCTGGAGATGCGTTATGAGCCGGCGGGCTGGACGGCGAGTTGGTTCGTGTCGGGAGCGGGATTCATCTCGGCTCTGACGTTGGGGCTGTGGCCGCGCCGGCGTCGGGAGGATATCCCAACACCTGCCGGACCACGTAATGTGGACGGCGCTTGACTTCCTCGTATATCCGGCCCAGGTACTCGCCCAGGATTCCCAGACAAATCAACTGGACCGCACCCAGGAAAAAAATGCTGATCAGTGTCGATGTCCAGCCGGGGATGGCCACGTGGGATACGAACTTCTTGTACAGGACGACCGCGGCGGCGACCACCGCGAGCGACACCGCCACGAGGCCCAGCGTCGTGGCGATTCGCAACGGCACCCGGGAAAACGAGAAGATGGCGTCCGAGGCCAACTTGATCAGCCCGACGAATGACTGGCGGGGGATCTCGTCGCCCCGGCGGTCGCGCTCCACCGTCACGCCCACCTGGCGGAACCCGATCCAGGCGCGCAGGCCCGGAATGTAGCGGTTTCGCTCGGGCAGGGCGACGAGCAGGTCGACGACGCGGCGATCCATCAGGCTGAACAGGCCGGCCTCCTCGGGGATGGGAATCTCGGCCAGGCGGCGGAACACGGCGTAAAAGCCGCGGAAGAGGGCGCGTTTGATGAACGACTCCTTCCGGTTGGCTCGGATGGCGTACACGACGTCGGCGCCGCGTTCCCATTCCGCAATGAAATCCTGCACCGCTTCGGGCCGATCCTGGAGGTCCGTGTCCATGATGATGACCGCGTCGCCGGCGGCATGCCGGAGGCCGGCGTGCACCGCCGTCATCTGGCCGAAATTGCGCGACAGGTCCACCACCCGGACATTGTCGTGCTGCGGAATCAGGCCGGCCAGGTAGGCGAGGCTGCCGTCCGTGCTGCCGTCGTTGACGAAGACGAATTCCACGGTATAGGGCAGACGGGCGGAGATCTCAAGCAGCCGGCTGTACAGGATGGGTAAGTTGGCTTCCTCGTTGTAGAAGGGCAGAACGAAGGATACAGTTTTCAGCATTGCGCTCACCCACCTGGTATCTTAGGGAAGGGGAGTGTTATTGTCAATGCGCGCGACAGCGGATGTTCCTTCAGATGCACTCGTTGAGAGGGACCGGTCCGGATCACCTCCTCGGGGGAGGGCCTGTCGACGGCGCAACATCTGGGCGAGGTGAGAATTCAAGTCGGTAAGCCGAAGCTCCCGGGGCGAAGAACGCCTCTGCCACGCGGCCACATGACCGGAGATAGTCAAGAATCATCTTTTCGTCGGGATTGTGAGGCCGGCCCCAGTTGGAAAAGACAAGCCACGCACGGGGTTTGCAGGTCAATTGGTTCAGCTGCTCCACGAAGGCCTGTCCGTCCCGCCGGGGATCCCGAAGGATGTAACCCTGAATCACCCGCACGTGGCGGAATGGATAGCGGCGGTGATAATAGGCCATGGTGTAGTGTGTCTTCCAGTAGAAGTAAACCGTGTCGCCGTAGAGCGCCCGTGCGTCCACGTAGCGGAGGACCGAGCGAATCTCCTCGGTGGCGCCGGGGGGCTTCATGATGAAGGCGGGAGTGTGCGACACGGCGCCGGCGAGCACCCAGCAAAGCGCTCCGGCGGCCAGTAAGCGGCTCTCTAGACGGTGTGGCCAAACCCGCAGCAGCATCTCGAATGCGTGGCAGATGGGCAGGATCAGAAAGGGTAGGAGGAACAGGATGGTCCGGCCGCCGTAACCGCCGAACGGATAGATCCGGACGGCCGCCCCGGCTCCGACGGCGGCCACAGACATGATCGACCACCACACCAGCGGGGCACGATTGCGAAACGATATGACAGCACCAGCGAGGAACAGGGCCAAACCGGTCCAGGGAACGATTAGGCCCACGGGTTCGGCCATTGCCTGGCGGAGCGCTTCAACCAGCCAAGTCAACGTGGTGGACAGAGAGGTGAAGTCCCAGAAGTACGTCTCCCAATAGCTCTGTAGGTATTCGTTGGCGATGGGCGGCCGCAGCAGTAGTTGATACGCTAGTATGCTCAGGAACCAGGCCGGAAAAGCCGCTGCCAAGACGACGGCCAGGTCGCGGCGGCCGCGGAGCCACACGAACGCAAAGATTGTCAATCCGGCAGCGATGACGAAGGCAGACGGGAACGACAGCCAGGGCGCCGCGGCGCAGGCCGCGGTGATCAACACGACCCGGCGGCGCGTCGGTGGCGTCTCGATCGCAGTCGACAGCCACAGGGTCAACGCAAGGCCAATGCAGAGGTCGATGGAATAGGGTTTTGCCTCGCTACTGTGGAAAATGGCCGGGCCGTTCAGGGCGAACAAGGCCATAGCCAGGTGGCGTGCCAGCGGTTGGTCGAAAAGGCTGGCCAGGCGGGCAAAAATGGGGAGGGAGGCAATGCCAGCTAGGAGGGGTAAAAGTCTCAGGCCGAACTCCGAGTCGCCTGCCACTACGACCACGAGCTTCATGACGTACAGGAATCCGGCCGGGGCGACCTGGGTAAAGTCGAGGGGGTGGAGGAGTTCAAGCCAAGTGCGGTCCAATATATTGTGGGCTAGCATGGCCTCGTCACACCAGAACGAACGGTTCGTCAAGTAGGCGGCCAGGCGAAGGCCGATTCCCGCTGCAATCCAGGCGAGGGTAGTCATCCGGTTAGTGGAAATGGATTGCACCCAGCGGCGGAGACGACACGTCCAGAGTCCGCGGGTCATGGCAGCGACGCTCCGATCCGGGCGGCCGGAACCAGTTCCAGAACGGCGAAGCCGTTGGCTTTATACAGCAACCTGGTATGCCGGTGGAAAAATTGCAGCAGCATGGGATATTGCTGTCGGATGTCAGAGTATAGCGCGGGATCGAGAACCGCGTCGGTCCGGATCAGGAGGTGGGTGGCTCCGGTGGCCGCCAAGGCACGGGCGATGTCGGCAGGCTGCCGCGCTCCGGCGAGCCAGCCGTGGAACGTAAAGTCCTCAACCACGTAGTCGCCCAGATAGGCGCGATCCAGGTAGAACAGCTCATTGCCGGTCTGAATCGTCCAGATGCGGGCGTCCGCGGGCAACTCATGGTTGATGTACCGTTGGCAGGCGTACACCGGCAGGCGGGTGCTGAGAATTTCCTCGCGGGTCGTCCGGCCGGATACGAGCTCCAGCGCCGGTTGCCGGGCCAGCTCGGGCAGGAGGACCGCCAGGTTGAACGCGATGACTCCCAGACATGCCGCCACCCAGATGGCGCGCCGCCACGGCCGCTCGCCCCACCAGCCTTCCAGGGCCTGGATCAGGAGGAGCAGCAGCAGCGGCAACACCGGCAGCAGGAAACGGGCCTGGCGCAACAGGATCCCCCAGACCAGGGCGAACACCACCACGACTGATCCGGTCAGCGCCTCGGAGTTGTTCTGTTTGCGGGCCGGCAGAACAGCGAGCATCCCGATCAGCAGGAACGGCCCCAGCACCCCGTCGAAGAATTCCCGCAAATGCAGCACCGGATTGAATGCCGCCACCAGGTAGTTCAGCGCGGGGGCCAGGGGGAAGCGGAACGGGTGTCCATAGCTGGCCAGGAATCCCCAGAAGGCATCTGCCTGCGCCTGCGTCCAGAACGGATTCGAATTCGGGAACAGACCGCCGAAGAACGGGAACACCGGGTTGCCGGTGTGCCACGCATTCCAGATGAGATAGGGGCCGGCGAATACCAGCAGGCCGGCGCCCAGCCAGACGGGATGCCGCCAGGTGAGGTCGGCGGTGCGCCGCCGGGCCAGAACCGTCACCAGATACACGCCCAGGAGCGCCAGCACATAATAGAATGCCGTGTATTTGATGGCCGCCACAAATCCCGCCAGCAGGAGCGATGCACCCAGCAGGGCGGGATCGCCCCGCCGATGATGCCAGTCCAGTCCCAGGGCGGTCAAGGTCACGAAGAACATCAGTCCGGCGTCGATGTACGCATAGGTGGCATCCAGCCACAGGGTGGGCACGGTCGCGAAAGCCAGAACCGCCGGCAGCCAGAGCCAGCGCGGGGCTTGCCGGCCGACGGCGGCGGCATACTCCAGCACCGCCAGCACCGTCAGCGCCAGAAAGCTGAAGTGCACAAAGTGGGTGGTCCACGGCGGGAACAGACCCATGGCGGCCGTGAACAGCATCTCGATCCCCTTGGGGAAGTAAGCGTAAACGTTTCGAGGCAGCTCGATCAGGCCGTGGTGCAGCAGATACTGGCGGGGCACCTCCAGGTGGTAGACCAGCGCATCGCGGGCCAGGGGTGGCAGCAGTAAAAAGGGCAGGGCGGGCAGGACGACGGCTGCAACCGCCACGGCCGGCATCCATCCAAGCCGTCCGGGGCCGGCAATCGCGGAATGCAGCCATCGTATGATTTCCCCGACACCCAGAACAGCCACCGCTCCGATCAGAACGGCCAGAACGACGCGGTTTAACAAACCCGCCATGCCCAGACCCAGAATGCCGGTGGATAGCAGGGCGATGCCCAGCCCGGCCGCGAGCATTCGATGGGGCAGTTCGAGCCGGACCGAATGAGGAGTCAACAGTTGGAGCGCGATCCGTCCGCCAGCGATGAGTCCGGAGGCGATCAGGACGACGCCGGCGACACCCAGTATCCCCTCGATCATCATCACACGTTCACCCGGTGAATTCGGTTGAGGTCAAACCCGGACACAATGCAAAATCCGACGGCCATTGGTATGGTCCCGAATCAGCCGCGGTCAGGCGGCGTGGCCGCGGGGGGCGGAAAAACAAACACTTTCTGCACGGCGAAATTAAACACGAACAAGACCGACTCCACCACCAGTTTGGCCACGATCGCGCCGCAAAGGTCCATGTCCACCGCGGTGCGGATGAGCGCATACCCGATGCTGCCGGAGAATACCACCAGCAGGAGGTAGCGCGGCATGGATTGCCGGATGGCTGTCCGTGACATGAACACCGCGGACCGGTTCATGAAATAGTTGAACAAGCCGGCCACGATCCGTCCGGCGACCATGGCTGCGAGGATCCCGGGATGAATCAGAAAGGCGGCGGCGAAGACCGCATTATCCACGAGGGCCGTCAACAGGGAGACAATCAGGTACCGGAACAGCACGAAGTATATCCGCATGGAATCGGTGAGCGGGTTGAAATGGGACGAGAGGTTCCGTTCCATGTACACAGTGGCGATGGGGATCTCCACAATGTTGCGTCGCAGACGATGGGCGGCCAGCAACATCTCCAGCTCGTACTCGTAGCGATCCGCCGGAATGGCCAGCAAGTCGGGGATGAGGCCAACGGGAATGCCGCGCAATCCGGTCTGGGTGTCGCTGATCGACACTCCCTCAATCCAGCGCAGCAGGCGACGGGTCAGCCGGTTGCCGATCCGGCTGCGCAGGGGGACATCACCGGAAAAATCACGACAGCCGAGCACCAGGGTGTCAGGTCGTCCGGTCAACGTGACGGCGACACGAACAATGTCCTCCGGCAGGTGTTGGCCGTCCGCGTCGGCGGTGACCACACCGGGCACCTCCGGATGGTGGAGCATGATCTCGTTGAGTCCCGTTTTGATCGCCGCGCCTTTGCCCCGGTTGACGGCATGACGCAGCAGCCGGACGTTGGGCTGTCCGATGGCGGTCGCGAAAGTCGCGGCGAACTCAGGTCCGCTGCCGTCGTCGACGATGATCACGCCGGCTATCTCTTGACGGCGGGATAGGCGAACCACTAGATCGGCGAAGCGATCGTCGGGACGGTACGCGGGGATGAGCACCAGCGGTCGCGGTGGCATGGCGGCAAGGGGCAATCCGGTCATGGCACCTCCGCGTCGATGGGTGGACCCATATTCTCCAGCACATTGAGATTGCCGCTGGAGAACACCCTCCGGAAATACCGGGATCCCCCGTCAGAGGCCATGAGACTGAGCCAGGCGACTGAACGGCCTTCCGGCAGGATTTCGACGCGACTGCCACGATCCGTTGAGTCGACCCGCAGCCAGTTGTGCCACGGCAGATCCAGGCGGCGGCACAGCGGCAGGAGATGGGTGTTATCCACCATCAGGAAGCGGGCGCGGTGCTGCCGGCAGAACGCTGACAGTTCCCGTCCACCGTCCGACGCGAACAGAGCTTTGTTGAATCGGTGGATACGCTGGCGGTTCTCGGCGCTTTCCAGAAAGCCGTCCATGACGGTGCTAGCCGGCGTGTACCACTGCAGTTCGTAACCGAGGGACCAGTTGGACGCGATGCGCGTGTCCGGTACAGTCCGGGCGGACACCCACTGGTACGTGTCCCGCCGGTCCGTCGGCGGTTGGGCCAGCGTGGCCAGGCTGGACCGGCTCTGGATCGCGAATCCGATCAGAAGGGGCAGCATCGCGCCGAGAGCCGCCGTGCGCAGGGGCCGGCCAGAGATTCGGCGGAACCGCACGGCGTCCAGGCGGGCAATGCCGCCGGCCAGATGGATCAACAGCAGCGGCAGGCCGATGAAGATCATGCGGTTGAAAAGCAGGGTCGCTCCGATGGCCAGCCATGCCGCGGTCGCCGAAAATGCGTCGGATTGCCGTACATCTGCGCGGCGTGCCGCATACAACAGCCAGACCGCGTACAGCACGGGCAGATAGCCAAGATAATGCCAGCTGAAGAAAGTGGCCGGATCCACGGGGAGCATCTCGCTGACCAGTACCGGTGGCGACAGGTGAGCTTGAAGATCGGGCGTCATCCCAAGGATCGGGAGAAGCCACGCCCGCCCGGCTTCGGTCGCCGCGCCGATCCCCGCCAGGAGCAGGCCCAATCCGGTAACAGTCAGCGTCCAGCGCGACGTTCGGGATCGCCGTGCCAGCCAACCCGATACCCGTTTCTGCCGGATCAGCCACCCGGTGGCTGCGGCGGCCAGCGGCATCAGCAGCAGCGGCAGTCCGTTTGCTCCGGCCAACCGGTAGAACTCAAAGGCAGGCCAGGCAGCGAGGCAGCCGCATGCCGCGGCCAGGGCGGGAGGCAGGAACGACGGATGAGTGCGGGGCGCGACCGCATCGGCGGCCGTCGCAGCCATGAGCAGCATGGCGGCCAGCAGCGGAAAGAGCCGCCAGGTGCCGGCACCGGCCAACCCGATGACGAAGACGGCGGAAAGCAGGATGCGCGCCCAACGGGTGGGCTGCGGCTCCGAAGAGCGCCACCGGCACAGGAAGGCCGCCAGGGTCAGGACGAGCAGAATACCCAGGGATTCGTAACGAACCACGTGGAACGCGGAGCGAAGCGTTATCGGAGTCGCCACGGCGAATACCGCACCGGCCAGGGTTGTCTCCTCGATCCTGCGGGTGAGCATCCAGACGATGGCGCATACCGGCAGGGTGGTCAGCGCGCCACACAGGATGCCCAGCGCCATCAGATAATCGGCGAACGATACAGGCGCCAGCCGGCGACAGGCGGTGTAGCCGAGGGCCGCCAGGCGATGGAAGGCGTCGGGGCACATCCGCCGGTTGTCGCGGGGCGGATCCAGCGCATATTTGGAATCAGCAGTCGGCAGCGAGCCGGTGCTCAATACGGCGGCGATCATCCGGCTGTGAAATGCGGAATCGGTCTCGAACATAAAGTGGGGGGCGATCGACGGCGGCAGGCGCACGGCGATGGCAACCAGGAATATCGCCAAAGCGACCGCAGTCAGCGTCAGGCGCCGGGCAGACGGCGGGAGCGTGTGGTGGTTGTCCGTGGACGGTGAGGTGATAGCGCTCATGCCACCCGGAATCACTCCAACCGGATTTTGCAAATCTATCCTAACATGATTCAGCCGGGGCGACGGCCCTTTCTGTGCGATGTGCCGGATCAGTCGGTGCAGCGATTCCCGCAGTTGACACCCGGCGGTTCCAGTGGGTACCATCGGAAAGCTGTCTGACCATTCGGAGAATCTGAACCGTCGCCGCATTGCAGCGGCTGGGCGGCAAGCGCGCGCGGACAGACAGCTGCTTTGGGTGCAGGAGACGGATGTGTCCGAGAACAGAGATTGCCGGGTTGTTGGGTGGCTGGCGGGTGGGGCGGCTGTACTTCTGGTCGCTCGATTCGCCGCCGTCCTGTTCGGCGGACAGGCGTTCTTTTATCGGGATGTGCTCAATTTCCATTATCCGTTGTGGCAGGCGACGGCGGAATGGGTCAGGGCGGGGAACTGGCCGCTCTGGAATCCCATGATCCATTTCGGCGTGCCCGTCACGGGCAACGGCAATTATCTCCTGATGTACCCGCCGGCATGGATCCGGTTCGTCATGCCGCCGGACCTGGCCTACCATCTGTTCTTCGTGATCCATCTGTTGCTCGGCGCCGTGGCGTTTTACGGGCTGTGCCGCCGCGCCCGCGTCAGCCCGACGAGTGCCGCCTGGGCAGCGCTCT
>Ga0116144_10006267_pt1 | contig 10450 bp, 9 predicted proteins | sample AD_UKC035_MetaG_FD_89746 | JGI IMG/M metagenome (GOLD analysis project Ga0116144, IMG submission 89746) | Active sludge microbial communities of municipal wastewater-treating anaerobic digesters from USA - AD_UKC035_MetaG | ecosystem: Engineered > Bioreactor > Anaerobic > Digestate | place: USA... | reverse complement strand
GTTCTCTTGTCTCTGTCTGCCTGTACTGAGCAGAAAAGTCCGGCGGTGCAGGCCGTGGAAGCCTATCAGATGGCCTTTGCCAACAAGGATGCCGATGAACTGGCGCAGCTTTCCTGTGCCGCCTGGGAGGCCCAGGCCCTCTTGGAAATGGACTCTTTTCAGGCTGTCGGGACGCAGTTGGAGGCAGTGGCCTGCACCGAGGCCGGCACCACAGGCGACGCCGTACTGGTGACCTGTGAAGGCAGTATCAACCTGACCTACGGTGATGAGAAACGCAGCTTTGATCTGGCCGGCCGGACCTATACCGTGGTTGAGGAAGGGTCAAACTGGCTGGTTTGTGGGGCTCAGCCATGAAAAGAGTGCTGCGGGCCTTGTTTAATCGGGAAACTCTCTGGGCCTTGTTGCTCTGCTTGATCGTCATCGCGGTGTTGATCTTCAGCACCGATAGTTCCCCACTCTGGATTTACCAGGGATTCTAATGACCCTGATCAATATCCTGATCTTTGCCACCCTCATCCTGGCCTATCGCATCATTTTGCGTCAGCGCGGGAGAGGCTGGTTTTTATTGGGCCTCAGTGTCCTGGCGGTTTTCTGGCTGCAGCCGCCGTTGCCGATCCGCGGCCTGGATTTCTGGCTGCCCCTGACCACTTTGGGGCTGTCGGTCTTGGGTTGGACGATAACGACCCCACCGGAAAACCGGGCTGGGCGGGAAAACTGGATCACGGCTGCCCTGCTGGTGACACTGGTGCTGCTGATTGCCGCCACCCGGTACCTCAGCCTGACGGGCCTCGTGACACCTTCGCGCCCGCCGCAGCTGCTGCTGGTCGCGGCCATCCTGCTGGTGCTGGCGTTGGCGGGAGGACTGTTGGCCCGGTTGACCCGCCCCGCCGCTGCCGGCTTGACGGCCTTTTTGGTCATCCTGATCCTGGTTTTCCTGGCCCTCAAGATCCCGCAACTGGCTGAACAGCTCAGTGCCGGGTTTCGCTCCTGGGCTGGACAGGACGTGGCCCGGGCCAGTGCCATTGATATTCGCTGGTTGGGTTTTTCCTATGTGGTTTTTCGCTTGATGGCCACGCTGCGCGACCGGCAGACCGGCCGGCTGCCGGGGATGAGTCTGCGCGACTACCTGACCTATCTGATTTTCTTCCCGGCCCTCACGGCCGGGCCCATCGACCGGCCGGAGCGATTTCTAAAGGACCTCCAGGGCGATCGCCCCCCGGGGGCGGCAGAGTATCTGACCGGCGGTCGGCGGTTGGTGGTGGGATTGTTTAAGAAATTTGTGGTGGCCGATGCGCTGGCCCTGCTGGCCCTGTCGGGCGCCAACGCCGATCAAATTCAGTCGCCGCTCTGGCTGTGGCTGGCGGTAATCGCCTACGCCGGGCTCATTTATTTTGACTTCTCAGGTTATACCGATATCGCCATTGGCCTGGCCCGCTGGCTGGGCATCGCCCTGCCGGAGAACTTCAATCATCCTTATCTTAAGCCCAATCTGACCCAGTTCTGGAACAACTGGCACATGACGTTGACCCAATGGTTCCGGGCTTATTTCTTCAACCCACTGACCCGGGCGCTGCGGGGCGGGAAGCACCCCCTGGGTGCGGTCGGGGTGATTTTTATCACCCAGGTCAGCACCTTTCTGATGATCGGTCTTTGGCATGGTGGCACCCTTAATTTTATTCTTTGGGGGTTGTGGCATGGTCTGGGATTATTCATCCAGAATCGTTACAGCGATTGGGCCAAGCCGCGTCTGGCCGCCCTGGATGCCCATCCCCGAGTGCGGCGCCTCACAACGGTGGCGGGAACGGTGCTCACCTTCTTCTTTGTAGCTTTGGGTTGGGTCTGGTTTGCCCTGCCAACGACCGGTCAGGCGCTGCAGGTCATCACCCGACTTTTCGGTGGTTAATTGCAGCCGGAGTATAATATCCGGTTTGATGAACATTGAGGAGATTGTATGAACACCAAAAAATCAGTCCGTTGGTCTTTGCTTTGGGGGCTGGTCCTGTTCTCGCTGATGCTGTCTGCCTGCAACAACTGGGGAGCGGCCGGTCAGGCGACCGGCACGGCGGTCAGTTTTGCCGCCACCGAAACCGCCCGGCCCACCAACACACCCACAGCCACCGCAACATCGACCCCGACGGCGACCCCCACCGTCACCCCGACTGCCACCCCGACGCCGACCCCCACGCCGGTCCATTATGGTCCCACCGGTTTTCCGGATAATGTCAATCCTCTGACCGGCTTGGTGGTGAGTGACCCTGAACTACTGAACCGCCGGCCGATGTTTATCAAGGTCGCCAATTTCCCGCGCACCGGTCGGCCGCATGCGGGCTTATCCTATGCGGACCTGGTATTTGAGTACTATATCGGTGAAGGCGCCAACCGCTTTGCTGCAGTTTATTACGGCCAGGATTGTCCCCAAGTCGGTCCGATGCGTTCCGGTCGTCTCGTGGATGCCCAGCTAGCCCCGATGTATCAGGGGGTGCTGGCTTATGTCAGTGCCTGGGACTGGGTCCGCACCAAGCTGGATCAAACCATGCAGTGGCGCGGCATGCTGGAAGGGCCCAACACCTGCCCGGCCATCTGCCGCCTGCCTCCGGGTGATGTGACCAGTGTGTTTGCCGATACGGCCGCCCTTGAAGAAGCCTTTGCCAAGCGCAATGTGCAGATTGAGGATCCTGTGCTTGATGGGATGTACTTTAACGAAGCCGTTCCCACTGGCGGCATCCCGGGTGAAAAGCTGCGGGTGGAATTCTATGTCAAGAATATTGGCGAGTGGGTTTATGATCCCGTCAGCGGCAAGTACCTGCGTTGGATTGAGACTGTGGATACCGTGACTGGTGAAGTCAATGGCATGATCCCCCTGGTGGATCGCCTGACTGATGAACAGCTGGCGTTTTCCAACGTGGTCCTGTTGTTTGCGACCTACACCACGTATTCACCGACCATTCATGACATGACCATTTTGGACAATCGGGATGGCATGCGGGCGGTGTTATTCCGGGACGGCCAGGCCTTTGAAATGGTCTGGAAATCGGTTGGCTTTGACAAGCCGATTCAATTCTTCACCCCCGCGGGGGAGCCCATGCCCTTTAAACCGGGCAATACTTGGTTTGTGATCATGGGACGTAATTCCCCCTACACCGAAACCGGGCCAGGCCAGTGGCAGGTTCAACTTTCGCTGCGCTGATATGGAGGACTTTGGATGAAAAATAAAGGTATTGCTGCAATGATTCTTTTGGGGCTGGTGCTTGCCGCCTGTACCGGTGGCACGTCGCCAGCCGCCACCGCGGTGGAACAATATCTGGGTGCCCTGGTTGGGCAACAGCCGGAAACTCTGACGACCCTGGTGTGTTCGGGTTGGGAGAGCCAGGCCCTGCTGGAGATGGATGCGTTTGGAGCGGTTGCCCCGGAACTGCAGGATCTGGACTGTGAAGAGACCGGAACGGAAGATGGAACAAGCCTGGTGGTCTGTGCGGGTCGGATTGTGACCACCTATAACAACGAAAAATCCGAACTCGAATTAAGCGACTGGACCTACGAAGTCATCCAGCAAGGCGGCAACTGGCTGGTTTGTGGATATCACTAGATGGATACCCGTTTCCTGCGCAATGTTTTGATCAAGGCGGCCGTCATTTTTGTGCTGCTGAATCTGGCCTTCACCCTCTGCTACCCACTGGATGAACTGGGGCGGGTCTCAATATATAACAGTATTGTGCGCGGCCGTGACCGGTTGCCATTTGGTGAAAATCCGCAGGAAACCTATACCTTCAGCCTGTACAACCTGGAAGCCATGCTGCAGTCCCTGGCGCTGGACGGAGACCCCAAAGCTGCCAACGAGTACCGCGTGCTGGTTCTGGGGGATTCATCGATTTGGGGCACCCTGCTGCGTCCTGAGGAGACCTTGGCTGGCCGGATCAATGCGACCGGGTTGACCAGTTGCGATGGGCGGTTTGTCCGGGCGTATAACCTTGGTTACCCCACCCTCTCCCTGACCAAGGATGTCATGATTCTGGCCGCTGCCCGGCGCTACCAACCCGATTTGATCGTCTGGGCGGTCACGCTGCAGTCCTTTCCCAAGAATGTGCAGTTGGAATCACCCCTGGTGCAAAATAATCCGCAGCGGATCTCGGCTTTGGTGGCAGACCACGGTCTGGATCTGCCGGTGGAGACGCTGGTGGAGCCAAATTTCTGGCAGCGCACCCTGATTGGACAGCGCCGCCCCCTGGCGGACTGGCTGCGGTTACAGCTCTATGGCCCCATGTGGAGCGCCACCGGCATCGACCAGTTGTACCCTCCGGATTATGAACCGGCTCAACGGGATCTGGACGAGGATCCCACTTTTAATGACTGGTCGGGTCCGGAACTGGGATTTGAAGAACTTTCATTTGACGTCCTGTCTGCCGGTTTTGAAATAGCCGGTGAAATCCCCGTGCTGCTGGTTAATGAACCCATTCTGATCAGCAGCGGACAAAACAGCGACGTGCGCTACAATTTCTACTATCCGCGCTGGGCCTATGATTCCTATCGGGCCATGTTGGCAGAAACTGCCGGGTTGAACGGCTGGTCCTATCTGGATCTATGGGACTTGGTGGGGGCAGACCAGTTTACCAACAGTGCCATCCATCTGACCCCCCAGGGTGTATCAGTGATGGCGGAAGAAATCTCGGCCGCCCTCAACCGTCTGGCTTGCGGCGAACCGGCCGTGCCCCCTGCACCGACGCCGGTGCCGACCGCAACATCGCTGCCGGTGGCCCCCACCCCAACTCCCCGGGTTGAAACGGTGCCGACCCAGACACCGACCCCCACCCAGCCGGTCTATACTGATTGGCGCGATTATCCCATCCTGCCGACGGTTAGTGACACTGCCCGGGAGATTTACCAGCGCGGCCTCGCCATGGGCAACAACCCGGCCGCATTTTCCAAGGTTGGCGACTGTGAAACCGGCAGCGACTGGTTCCTGCGGACATTTGATGTGCAGCCACCCCTATACCGCTTGGGTGAATACGACCATCTCCAGGAAATGATTCTGTACTTTGACGGCTCGTTTTCCCGGCGCAGCGTGGTTGCCAAAAATGGCTTTAATGCCGCCACGGCCCTCAGCCCCATTTGGGCTGATCCCGCGGTCTGCCTGTCGGGCGAGACGCCGCTGGCATGTGAGTACCGGATCCACAAGCCCGCGATTGCATTGATTGCCTTTGGCACCAATGATACCAAAAACCCGGATCGCTTTGAGGGGGATCTGCGCAAGATCATCGAAATCACCATAGAGGCCGGGATTGTGCCGGTGCTGTCGACCAAGGCGGACAACCTTGAAGGCGATCACAGCATTAATGAGACCATTGTCAGGTTGGCTGTGGAATATGATATCCCGCTTTGGAACTTCTGGGCGGCCATCCAGGATCTGCCGGATGCCGGACTGCGGACGGATAAAATGCACCTGACCTGGGCCCAGAATTATTTTGATGACCCGGTGACGATGGAAAAGGCGTGGCCCTGGCGAAATTTGACCGCACTTCAAACCTTGGACATTGTCTGGCGCGGTTTGCAGTCAACGCCTTGATGGGTTGATCACCCGGCTCGTGTTTTTGACCGGCCCCGGCTTTTTGCATCGGGGTCGGTATTTGGCTGCAATCATGGCGGCTGTAATCGATATTTGGCTGCAATCATGGCGGCTGTAATCATGGCGGCTGCAATCGATGTTTGGCTGCAATCATGGTGGCTGCAATCGATGTCTGGCTGCAATCATGGCGGCTGCAGTCGGTGTCTGGCTGCAATCATGGCGGCTGCAGTCGGTGTTTGGCTGCAATCACAACAGCTGCAGTCTGGGCCTGGGATGGGGATCAGTCCAGGCCTGCCAAACACGGCCCGGCGTTAATTGTCGGGAGTATCAGTCTCACCTGAATGATTTGGCGTGGGTGAAGCTGGCGGGGCGAATGGATTGGGATCTGGGCCGGAGGGGAATTCCTGGCTGGCGCGGCGGGCCAGCTGCAGGGTGCCTCCGTCCAGGCCGGCGAAAACAATCCAGGGGGAGTTGTTGGTGTCCAGGGCGAGCGCTCCGGCATAGGCCTGGCCCTGGGCAACGACATCCACCTGCCAGCCGCTGCCTGGATTGGTGGCGTAGCTGACTTGGGCAATGTCACCATCCAGGAAAGTGTAGACAATGTGGGGATGATTATGTTGATCGTAGCTGAAGGAGATCGGACCGTAGCTGGCGAAGGCGACAGGCGCCACCTGCCAGGTACCGGCTTGTTTCCAGAAGTGCTCCAGCAGGCCCGAGGTCATATTATAGCGGATGATGTGGGGCAAGCCGCTGGCATCAAGTGCGATGGCCACCGGGCCATAGCCGCTGGTGGCGACAATTTCAGTGTGCCAGGAGCCGTCCCGCCAGGCATACTTCAAGTAATAAGGTGCTGCAGGGGCGGTCTGATATACCAGATGGGGCTGGTTGCTGTTGTCAGCTGCCATATCCAGCCAGATGTCCCGGCGGATCGTGTCAACCGTTTCTTGATGCCACCCCTTGCCATCCTGCCAGCTGTATCGAATGGTGTCGCTGCTGTCAGCGCTATAAGAAACATGGGGATAATCTTTCTCATCAAGGTAGATGGAGATATACCTGGCCCAGGCCCATTCGGCGACATTCTGGATCTTGCGGGCCAGGCCGTTATAACTCCCATACCGGAGGTTATGCGTGACATAATTGTCCCAGGCCATGTGCGGCAGCTGATTGGAGTCCAAGGCGATCGCGGCAAAGTTGCCGGGATTGCCGCTGTCTTCAATGATGTCGGTCTGCCAGGCAGTTCCGTCATAGCGGGTGACTTTCATGTCCAGCGCGTGGGTATCCTTGAAGGCGATTTGCGGCCGGCCTGCGGCATCCAAGGCCACGGCCGGAAAACTTACCGGCACATCCAAAACCGTTTGAATGGTCCAATCCGATCGAGGTGATTTTTCCCCTGCTCCCGCCGAAAGCCCGGTAATGATGCCAATATCTTCGTCTGCTGCGGCGGCCTGGGATCCAATCTGGACTCCGGTGGCGTCAATGGGATGGGGTTGGTCAATGGCTGACGTGCGGCTTGCCGGGCAGCATAAACTGATGCTGACAAAGGCCAGCAGCAGGCGGAAAGCGAAATGTTTGTGGGTTGCCATTTATCCCTCCATGTGTACCTGGTCAATAATTTGGAAATTTTGACTCCCTGGCAGCCAAGCAATTATTTATAGGGGTTGTCGCTGGGAAACCTTCGCCTTTAGGTGACGAAGAAAAGCGCTTGATTGGAATCAGTATAACAAACCGGTCGTGTCCGGGTCAAGTTTTTTGGGGGGGCTCTCAAAAACGGATTTGTTTTTTGAAGATTACATCCTGGCTCAGGGGGGATAATCGTGAGAACGATTTCTGAAAGGATGTCAGACCTGGCGGCCAGAAAACAAAAGCGATACGTGGCTTTTCACGTGAGTTTCCTTGACCGCTTGACCGAAGTTTCAATCTTCGGTACACTAAAGCCCAGTTCAATCTAAATCTCTGGAGGACCTCTCATGAGCGCCGAAATGATTGCAAAGGTGGCCGAATACCTGGCCCGGAATATCCTCAAACAACCCCAGCGCGTGATCCGCCCGGATGAGCCCTTGATTTCAAGTGGTTTGATCGACTCCTTCAGCCTGGTGGATCTGGGGATGTATGTCGAGGATACCTTTGGAGTGCGCCTGGATGACACCGAACTGAATGCAGACACCTTTGACACCCTGAACCAACTGGTGGAACTCGTCAAGGGGCGCCTGTGAGCACCTTCTCACATCTGCTCCACCAGCAGTATCAGCATGTGCCGGAGCGCAATGCCCTGACGTTGCTGCGGGCGGGTCAACCGGACCTGCCGGTGACCGTGGCGGAATTGCTTCAGGGCAGTGCCGGGGTGGCACAAACCCTGGCACGGGCGGGGATCAAACCTGGTGAGGTGGTCATCCTTATCCTGCAGCACAGCCTGGAGCATGTTTTTGCCTATTTTGGCACGATTTTACAGGGGGCCATTCCCTCGATCATGCCCTTCCTGACGGAAAAACTGTTGCCGGAACGCTATCGCGCGGATCTGGCGGCCCTGGTGGGGGTAACCCAGCCGGCGGCGATCATCACCTATCCGGAGTTTGAAGGCGAAGTCCGGGCTGCGGTGGGAATCGATTCCCCGGTGCGGGTGATCCTGCTGTCCACGCAGATGGATCCCCCCTGTGAGCCTGATTTTACCCTTCTGCCAGGACTGCAGCGGCGCCCGGAGGATATTGTTCTGCTGCAGCATTCCTCGGGAACCACTGGACTGCAGAAGGGGGTGGCCCTTTCGCATCAGGCGATTCTTAACCAGCTTGAAAGTTATTCACGCCGCTTGCAGCTGAACGATGCGGATGTGCTGGTGAGCTGGCTGCCCCTGTATCATGACATGGGGCTGATTGCCGGTTTCCTGATGCCACTCCTGCGGGGCATTCCCCTGGTGCTCCTGTCGCCGTTTGACTGGGTGCGCAATCCGGCCCGCCTGATGCAGGCGGTCAGCCGGTACCGTGGCACGCTGAGTTGGCTGCCCAATTTTGCCTACAACTTCTGTGCCCAAAAAGTCCGGGATCGCGACCTGGAAGGGGTGGATCTTTCTAGCTGGCGGGCAATCAGTAACTGCTCAGAACCGATGCGCTATGAGAGCCACCAGGCGTTTCTGGCCCGTTTTGCCCCATACGGCCTGCGGGCTGATGCCCTGTGCACCTGTTATGCCATGGCGGAAAATGTGTTTGCAGTAACCCAGGGCGGGATCACGGGTCCGGTAACCGTGGATGTCATTGACCGGGAAGCCATGCAGGTTGAGCGGGTGGCGCGTCCATCCCCGGCTGCTGAGGCGGTCATCCATATGCTCTCGGCGGGCCGGCCAATTGAAAAGGTGGAAGTGCGCGTGGTGGATGAACACGGCCGGGCTGTGCCTGATCGTCAGATCGGGGAAGTCACACTGCGTAGCAACTGCATGCTGACCGAGTACTATCACCGCCCGGATGCGACGGCCAAGGCCTTTCGCTCAGGCTGGTATCTGACCGGCGATTACGGTTATCTGGCCGACGGTGAATTGTATGTGACGGGACGCAAGAAGGACCTGATCATTGTGGGTGGCAAGAACATCCATCCCCAGGATCTGGAGGAACTGGCGATGACCGTCCCGGGGGTTCATCCCGGGCGGGTGGTGGTTTTTGGCATATTTAACGACACCCAGGGCACGGAGGAGGTTTTTCTGGTTGCCGAGGTGGATACGGCCGATCCAGCCGTGCGGGAACAGATTGCCGACCAGATCCGCCAGACGATCACCCGCGGCTCGGCGGTGGCCCTGCGCCATGTTCATTTGGTTGACAAGCACTGGCTGGTGAAGACCAGCAGCGGAAAAACCGCCCGGGGTGCCAATCGGGAAAAATATCAACAGGAATTTCTGACCCAGTCATAAAACAGGACGCCCCGGATGTTGGATCTAGTGACAGCTGCTGATCTTTTCTGGCGGTCCGGCACCCGTCAGTACCGTGCCCATTGGGGGGCGGAAATGCGCTGGTTGAATGATCTGCGCCTCATCTGCTATGCCGGCGAGCCCATGTATGGGGCGCCGTATGAAATGGTTGTCACCAATGAGCCCGCTGACCAGGTTGTAGCAACCCTGCGCCAACTGCCGGAGCGCTGCTGGTTGTTGGTGTTTACCCAGGACATCAGTCTCAGCCGGACGGCCTATGCTGGTTTTGGGCTGATCGAGGATGAGGAAATTGAACGAGTGATGTGGCGGCGCCTTGACCAGTTGCCGCCGGAATCCGCCATCCCCGTATACCAGGTCGCCACGCCTGGCGAACTGGACCTGCTTTGTGCGACGCGCGGGATTCACATGTTTGATTGGTCTGATCTTGCGACGGGCGATGTCATCCTATGTTACGCCCGAGTGGACGACCAACCTGCCGCCTGGGGTGCGGCTCTGTTTCTGGAGCCGCAGGTGGCCTATATTGCCTGGATGTTTACCCGCCCGGAATATCGCCAGCGCGGCCTGGCGGGGGCGATTTTGACCCGGCTGCTGCACCTGTCAGCCGGTCGGGGAGCTCTGGAATCCCTGCTGGTGGCCAGTCCGATGGGTGTCCGGGTCTATGAACAACTGGGTTATAACTGGCTCTGTGATTTATGGGTGCTGGGCGAACCGGAATAAATTAGTCAGGGATTAAATTTGATTAAAATACAGGCTTCCAGTATACTTGTATTAGCACGCGGGGTTTTATGCGTGCCGATTCCCTCATTCTGAATAGGAGCCTGTCATGAAATCAAATTGACCGAACCGAAAGTGTTCACCTTCATCGTTGCCGTATTGTTGGCCGTCCTGGCCCTGCTGTTTGTCCTGATCCCCAGCCTGGGCGTCACCGGCACCATTGCCTTCTGGGTGCTGTTGGTGGCATTTGGCCTGCTGGCCTTGGG
>Ga0116144_10006258_pt1 | contig 10459 bp, 8 predicted proteins | sample AD_UKC035_MetaG_FD_89746 | JGI IMG/M metagenome (GOLD analysis project Ga0116144, IMG submission 89746) | Active sludge microbial communities of municipal wastewater-treating anaerobic digesters from USA - AD_UKC035_MetaG | ecosystem: Engineered > Bioreactor > Anaerobic > Digestate | place: USA... | reverse complement strand
CCCTACCGAAGCTGCTTTCGTTGTGGCCGCCCAGAAATCCGGCATGAATGGAAAAAAAGATTGCAATATCTGTTGCGAGTTTTCTTTTAATTCCACTCGCAAGCGCATGTCGGTTGTCGAAGAGTGTGCCGAAGGTATGGTTTCGCATGTGAAAGGCGCACCGGAAATTTTGCTGGCGCGGGCCAGCAAAGTTCTCATCGACGGAAAGGAATACGTTCTGGATGATGGTATGCGCCACGAGATCAAAACTGCTTGTTCGGGGTATGCACAAGACGGCATGCGTACTCTGGCGCTGGCGCGCAAAAGTTTTTCACTTTCAGAAGATATCGACGAAGGAATGGCCGAAACGGAGCTGGTCTTCTTGGGCGTTGCGGGAATTATCGACCCTCCGCGCCCCGAAGCCCAAGATGCCATTGAAAATGCGAAGAAAGCCGGAATCCGCATTTTTATGATCACCGGTGATTCTCCCGATACGGCTTTGGCTATCGGCAAACAAGTCGGATTGAAAGCCGAGCAAGCCGTGACGGGTACAGAAATTTCCAAATTGAGTGACGAAGGACTTCTGGAGCTTCTCGATATTGACGTCATTTTTGCCCGCACAGTCCCCGAAGATAAATTCCGCATCATCAAACTTTTGCAAACACAAGGGCAGCTTGTCGCCATGACCGGCGATGGGGTTAATGACGCTCCGGCGCTTAAGCAAGCAGATATTGGAATCGCAATGGGCATACGCGGCACAGATGTCGCAAAAGGCGCTTCCGACATGGTGCTAACAGACGATAATTTTGCCTCAATCGTTGCGGCCATCGAAGAAGGACGCAGGCAGTATGCGAATATCCAAAAGTTCGTTCGCTATCTGACGTCTTCGAATGTCGGCGAAACTTTTGCCATTTTCATTAATATCCTTCTGGGGCTGCCTCTTATTCTTCTTCCCATTCAAATTCTGTGGGTCAATCTGGTTACGGACAGCTTTACAGCTCTATCTCTCAGTTTGGAAAAAGCGGAAAAAAATGTCATGAGCGCGCCGCCGCGCCCCATAAACCAGCCCATTCTCGATCAACGCACTTTAGCGGCGCTGGGGATATTTGGTTCCTATATTGGAATTGCAACACTGCTCCTTTACCAGTTTTATCTGGGCAACTCATCTTACGAGATGGCCAACAGCGTCGCATTTACGGCCATGGTGGTCATGGCCAATATTCATGCTCTCAATTTCCGCAGCTTTGACAAACCCGCCCATAGAATCGGTTATTTTTCCAACCCTTGGGTTCTCGTTGCTGTGGCCTCCATGCTTGTCCTTCAGGGGTTTGCCGTTTACACCCCTTTTCTTCAGTTGGGCCTTAATACGGTTCCGTTGGGTTTACAGGAGTGGTCGCTGATCTTTCTTGCCGCCACGCCTCTGCTGTTGTTGACCGAGGCCTACAAAACCGCCAAATCCCCTATCTAACCATCCCCCTCGCCTCCGTCTTTGAACAATAGTTTCTTTGTGGGACGTCATTTGGAAATGATGTTCACAAAATCTTAAACAATCAGATGAATAATATGGCCAGAATGTGTCACCTCGCCCACCCAAAAGCGAAACTAGTTCAGTAAATTCAAGTAAAAATAATTATTATTTTTTTATGATTTCATTATTACATCAATACATGTAGTAACCTACTTCCCATTTCGAAACTTTATTCGTTATTTACTTGATTACTACACTATTAAATATTTCAAATGAATACTTAATATTTTTGATAGTTTCGCTTTTGGAAAAAATTTTTTCTTTTTTGTCGTTTTTCTCTTGCAACTTATCTCAGGCTTTTGTATAAAGATCTTACACACCCTCTATTACCGCCGTTTGTCCGGAGCACCGAAAAGGTCTCCGGACCTTTTTTTCATTCGATCGCAGACTTAGGGAAAATTGTGAAAAACTGGGGAAATGGCGATCCCGGCAGGACTCGAACCTGCAACCCTCTGCTTAGAAGGCAGATGCTCTATCCAGTTGAGCTACGGGACCGTCTGATAACCGTTTTAGGCGGAAGCCTCTTCCGGCGGAATATATTTGAAGTTATCAACGTAATTACGCGGCGTTACTTTCCGCTCTTGCGCCGGAAGAACCGTATAAGTCCACCCTTTGCAATTTGCGAATTCAACCGCTTTTTCCATCGAGGAGAAATTCAGCTTGACCTGCCCCAGTGCGTCCTTCGAGCTGGTCCAGCCCATAAGATTTTCCGGCGCTCTCTGGCTCTTCAATTCATACTCCAGCACCCAGGACTGCGTTTTGGCGCGGCCGGATTGCATGGCGGATTTGGCGGGGCGGTAAATTCTGACTTCCATGGTCGTCTTCCCTTCAAAAATCGAGCTTACCCTATAGGAGTTGCCAAAAAATTAAAAGGGGGGAAATCCCCCTTTTCTACCACCTGAACAGCTTTTTGGCGGCGAATCCGGCCACAATCCCGATGATGACGTAGGGCAGGAAATTGAGGAAATAGGCTTCGCCGACATTGTCCTTGGGACAGACTAGGCGCATACCGATCCAGCCGAATTCGCTGACCGCCAGAACGGCAAAGCTGGCCAGTGCGCACGGCATCACCGTCGCCCCTTTGCGAACCAGCAGAATCACGGCAATGGCCGGAAGGGTTGTGTGAAGAAGCGTGTTCATCCAGCAATGGGACAGCCAGTTCTCGCGAATATCGCCCATTCCTTCGAAAAACAGGCGGTCGAGCATCCAGAACACCTGAACGGACAGAAGCGTGACAGGTACGGCGATAAACTTCTTATAACGCTCGCAATCGGGAATGGTGAGCCAGAACGTCATCAGCGAAGCGGCAATTCCCGTGGCAAAGGCCAGCGCGAGTTCAAAAATATACTCTTCACGATTCATCGCCTCAATGATGTTTTCACGAAGACCAATCGTAAGCGCCACAGCGGTCGTGTAGGTTACAACCAGCAATATCCACAGCAGAGCCCGACGCATCGGGTTCACGCACTCCATAGGCTTCAGGTCGCCGCACAAATTCCGGATGGTCTGATCAATGTTGTTATTGTTGTCGCAACTCATGCCAATTTCTCTTTTAGTTTCTGAAGGGCACGGTGCATCGTGACCTTAACGGCCGACTCGGAAAGTCCGGTTTTTTCCGAAACTTCTTTGGTGCTATATCCTTCTATTTTTAATAACTCCACAACCCTTTTCTGTTTTTCGGGCAGTGACTCCAATGCCTCTTCAATATCCTTGAACGAGGCCTCCGACTCTCCTCCATTGAGATAATCCGGCACATCTACCGTTTCAATAGACACCTGTCGGTTCTTCTGCGAGGCGTAATGTTGTCGCAGAAAATCCGTGCGGCGGAACGATACAATCGCCATCAGCCACGGCAAGAAAGGGCGATCCGGGTCGTAGGTATGCAGCGCCTTGTGAACGGAAATCAGCACTTCCTGGACAACATCATCCACAAGATCGGGAGAAGGCAGGGATTTTGTGACGGCCCTGCGGATCAGCGGCACTATTCCCGTCAGCAGGTCGCGATAAGCCGCCGCGTCCCCTTTCTGGGCACGGGAAGCCAAAAGTTTCCACTTCAGTTCCTTTTCGTCTTGTTCTAGCGGCATGGGCACACAATAAACCAAGGAGCTAGCGCTGTCTTGCTTTTCTTCAAGGTCTGGGATAGGTTCGCGCTGTTTTTTTACTCAATAAAAGCCCAAGAAGAATAGTAAATGTCCGGTTTTAACCTGAACACCCTCAAAGGAATTTCTTTTGTTACTTTATTTGCAGCTCTGGCGACTTCGATTGCCAGTTTCGAGTTTTTCAAGAGCCTGCAGATTTCTCCACTGATTATCGGGATGGTATTGGGTATTGCGGTCGCCAATACGTTCCGTTCGCGCATTCCTCATGACTGGGACAGCGGAATTAAATTCTCGGGCAAGATGGTGCTTCGGGCAGCCATCGTTTTTTACGGGTTCCGCTTGACATTCCAAGATATTGAAGAAGTCGGAATTAGCGGAGTTCTGATCAGTTTCCTGATGGTCACTTTGACCTTTATTATCGGCTACGTGATCGGCACACGCGTTCTGAAGCTTGATAAAGAAACAACCATTCTGACTTGCTCGGGAGCTTCGATCTGCGGCGCTGCGGCTGTTCTGGCCACCGAAAGCGTTATCAAAGCCCCGCCGCACAAAAGCATGGTCGCAGTGGCCACCGTCGTGCTGTTCGGAACCATTGCGATGTTCCTTTACCCTGCCCTGTACCGAGCAGGCATGGTTCCCGTTGATGCACATGATATGGGTGTTTTTATCGGGGCTTCGGTTCACGAGGTCGCCCATGTGGTCGCCGCCGGCAATGCTGTTGGGCCTGATGCCTCCAACACCGCTGTCATTATCAAGATGATCCGCGTTTTGTTCCTTGCCCCCTTCCTTATTGCGATTGGTGCTTGGATTGCGATGTCAGCGACGGACAATAAAAGTGAAGACGGCGAAAAGCCCAAACACAAAATCCTGATCCCTTGGTTTGCAGTGATGTTTATTGCCGTGGCGGGATTCAATTCGTTTCATCTTCTCCCTGAACAGGCCGTATCAACCATCAATACGCTCGACACGTTTGCCCTGACGATGGCCATGTCGGCCCTCGGGCTTGAAACCCATATGGGCAAGTTCAAGGGGATGGGCCTAAAACCCGTCTACCTTGCCGCCATACTCTCCCTGTGGCTGATTTTCGGCGGGTTTGCCGTGACCAAAATTTGTTTATCGGTGTTTTAGATTTCTTGGTGAAAATAAAATGGTCGGGGCGAGAGGATTTGAACCCCCGGCCCACTGCTCCCAAAGCAGTTGCGCTACCAGGCTGCGCTACGCCCCGACCAGTGAGGCTTCAAGGGCACTCTTTTACCCGAAGGCTCAGGGAAGTTCAAGCGATTTTGCCAAAGCATCAGAGGAAACCGTATCCCCTGCCCTTAACCCCAGCTTTTCCGCCATTCCACCACCAATTTCAAGGACGGCACGAACCGGTTTTTCGGGACTGATCGGGGTCAAATCGTTGGGCTTGGCGTTTTGGTAAATCTCCTGAATTCTGGAATCGGAGCCGATGAAAACCATATCCAGCGGAATCAGGGTGTCTTTCATCCAGAAGGCCGGAATGCGCGCATCAGGAAACAGGAACAGCATCCCCGCATCTTCGGCAAGGCTCGTGCGGTTCATCAGCCCTTGTGCACGTTCAACATCGTTGTGCGCGACTTCAACGTTCAGAACAATTTGATTCCCAATCCTCAACTCTTCGGCTTTTGCCGGAGAAGATATCGCGACCATAGCCGCCAGTATCAGGGGGAAAAGATTTTTCATTTTTTCTCAACCAAGACCTCTTCAACAAAATCAAAAACTTTCTGCGCCGTTCCATGCGCATAGATGTCGTTGTGTCCGGCATCCGGCATCTCCACAAGGATTTTCGGTCCCGGCGCGAGATCATAGAGGCGTTTGCCCGTGTCGTGACCGACCACCGTATCCTGCCCAGCCAGCAAAAAGAGTTTGGGGATGGTTACCTTCCCGATTTTTTGGTCGGAATTGTACTGGTCTTTTACCAGCAACGAGGGAAAGGGCACAAACGGGTATTTGTTCGAGACCACGTGCACGATTGAATCAAACGGTACCTGCAAAACCATGGCCGAGAATCTTTCGGGGTGACGTGATGCCAGCTCCACAGCAACGCCGCTTCCCAGAGAATGACCAAACACAATCAACGGATTAGCTTTATGGTCTTTGGCCAAGGGGTCGCTGATCAGGTAGGCCTCGGCGTCTTTGTAAAGTCCCTGTTCGGTCGGGATTCCCTCGTTGTTGTTGTAGCCGCGGTATTCAACCAGAAAGATTCCGTATCCCTGACCCGACATTCCCGAAAAGAACGGGGCCATCCATGCCGGATGGCTGGCGTTGCCGTGGAAGAACAGAATAATCGGTTTTTGTTTGTCTGCAGGGGGGCGAAAAAATCCGGTGACAGTCAATCCGTCTTCGGTTTTGACCGTGACAGGAGCATAGCCCATCAGGACCGCCGCGATCTCGTCCGCTGGCGGATGGGGCGGCATATAAAGCATGGGTCTTTGAAAATAATACATTAAGAAGACAAGGCCTGTATAAACAACAAGAAAAGCGACAATAAAATCTGTCACTTTTTTCTTCAGGCTCATGTTCATTCGTATTTACTCCTTGCTATCGATCAGGCCGGAATTATACATACGGGCATAGACGCCGCCTGTGGCGAGAAGGCCCGCGTGCGTGCCCTCCTCTACAATTCTGCCCTTATCAAGAACGACAATTTTATCGGCGTGCTGGATCGTCGAGAGGCGGTGGGCGATGACGAGTGTCGTACGGTCTTTCTGGAGTTTTTCGAGCGTGTTCTGGATCAGGCGTTCGGATTCGTTATCGAGGGCCGATGTCGCCTCGTCCAGCAGCAGGATCGGTGCATTGCGCAATATGGCACGCGCCAAAGAGAGGCGTTGACGTTGACCTCCCGACAGACGCACACCGTTTTCCCCAACTTCTGTTTGGTAGCCTTGCGGCAATTTCTCGATGAATTCATGGGCGGCAGCGGCCTTGGCGGCTTCGACAATCTGGTCCCCGGTTGCGCCGGCCAGACCATAGGCGATATTCCCCGCGATTGTGTCATCGAAAATCGTGACGTCCTGTGAGACCAGAGCCATATTCCGGCGGAGGGATGCGAACGTGACATCGCGGATATTCGTGCCGTCAATCATCACCTGCCCTGATACCGGGTCATAAAAACGTAGCACGAGAGAGAGTATAGTTGATTTTCCACCTCCCGATGGGCCAACCAGTGCTGTTACTTTTCCGGCTTCGGCGGTGAACGTAATATGATTCAGGGCGTGAGATTCTTCTTCATCATACCCAAAAGTTACGTCGTCGAATGTGATCGACGGCAATGACACATTCAGAATTTGGGCGTTTTCTTTTTGAAGAACGGACGAGGTCTGTTTCATCATTTCGTCCACGCGTTCCGCAGCGCCCAAGCCTTGTTGCATCGAGTTGTTGAGCTTGGCCAGTTTTTTCATCGGCTCGTACGCCAACGAAAACGCCGCGATAAAGGACATTAATCCGCCGGGTGTCAGTTCGCCGTCGGCGATGCGGTATCCGCCATAGACAATGACGCCGAAGACCACTGCGCCGACCATTATTTCATTAATCGGGGTCGAGAGATTTGCTATCCGCGCAGACTTGATGTTGAGGTTACGTACACTCATGACCGCTTCGCCTGCACGTTCGCGTTCGCGTTCTTCCATGCCGTAGGCCTGAACCTGACGAATGCCCTGGAAAATTTGGGTCAGGACTTCCATCAAATTGGCCGTCTCTCCCTGAATGGATTTTGAAATCTTACGAAGGCGACGTCCCAAATGGGCCACCAGACCCGAAGCAAACGGGAAAATCGCAAAGGTCAGAAGCGCGAGGCGCCAATCCTGCCAGAACATCACCCCCACCAGAAAAACAAGCGTCAGCAAGTTGCCGCCAATGCCGGTCAGCGAATCCGTTACGGCGACACGCATCACGCTCACATCGTTGGTAACGCGAGAGACCAGTTGTCCGCTCGGGTATTTATGAAAGAACTTGAGGTCAAGCGTCATAAAATGCGCGAATACGTCGCGTTGAATGTCGGCCACAACAGACATCGAGATTTTGTTCATTTTGATGGTGGAAATATAGGTGGAGATCCCCCGCACGGCGAACGATGCCAAAATCATCGCCCCGAGCGGAATAATGACATGCACGCTTTCGGGATCGTTTTGCACCCCGATCATCGCCTTATCAAGGACCGGCTGGAGCAATTTGGCAAAGGCCGCGGTCGCGCCCGCCGCGATCACCATAAATAGCAATGCCACGGCCACCTGCCCGCCATAGGGCGTCAGATAGGTCCTCACCAAAGGAGCCAGAAGAGAAAATGTCGTATGTTTTTGTTTTTCGCTATTCACGGGGAGAAATTAAGGGAAATCCTCGCAAAGCGCAAGAGATCTGCTTAACCCGCGCGTTTGCGGTGTTTACGGTCGGGCAAGGCTTTGCCCCATTTCAGCTTGTCCACCAGATAGGTCGGGCGGATGTTGTTGAATTGGGTGATGAGCATATTAAGTGACTTGTTTACATCGGCGGGCGTAGACGCATTCTTGAAAATCGGGGCATGCATGCCGCTTCTAACCAGACAGGTGTCCATATTCACGAGGCTGGCACCTGTGATATCGTGAGCCATCGTGTCACCAATCATCACTGTTTGACCGGGATAAATATCGTTCCGGTGCAAGATATGGATGCAGTGGTGATAGATGGGTTTATAGGGTTTACCGATCATATGCACCACGCCGCCCAATTCCTGAATGCGGCGGCTGATCAGGGTGGTTCCCGTTTTGTAATTTTTTCCGAGCAAGGCACGGCTGTCAGGGTGAATGCACAGCGTCTTCAAACGGCGGCGCACGATTTCACGCAACGTGTCTTCATAGGAAGCCGGTTCTTTTTCGAGCGTATCCCAACCGGAGATCAGAACGAAGGTCGCGTCTTCCAAGGAATTGACGAGCTCAATTCCGATGTCCTTCAAGAACGTCTGTGTGCGCTCACCGCCAATCAGGTAACAGGATTTTCCCAGCCCTTCGAAGACTCCGTCTTTCTGGGTTTCAAGCCCTTGGGCCAACAATTCGCCGGAAGTCAGGATTTCGCTATAGAGTCCGTCGGGCATTCCCATTTTTTTGAGATATTCGGCCATTTGGCTGGCGCGCAGCTCGGAATTGGACATAAGCAGGACAAACTTTTTGCGGTTTTTAAGTTCTTTGAGGCACTCGATGGCCCCGTCGAATACCTTTTCGGAATCGTGGAGAACCCCCCACGTGTCGATGATAAACCCCGTGTAACTATCTGAAATATCAGAGATTCCCTGACAGAATTTGGTATTGGCCATGGTGCGTTTGCCCTTTGAATTTGCAAAAACTCTTTCCAGTTTAGACGGCAAATCTAAACGGAGTGTTAGCAACACCAAAAAGTTTCACTATCAGTGCGTTTTGGCGCTGCGTCCGGCGATCTCGCACAGGATTTTATAGAGTTTCCCGATATCCGAGGTGTGGAACAGGGACGACAGCAATTCACCGTAGTCGTTGGCCTGAGATTGCTCCAGAATTTCCTCGTACTGACGGATGAAACGCAGGATGTAGGTGCGGAATTCGCTATCGTCGATGAATTTCTTCTGGCTTTTTTCCAACGGGATCTTGTTCGACATTTCGACCAAGTGATGAGCAAAGGCCGACACGTCCCCACGTTGATAGGCGCGCAATACCCGTGCGTCGATCTCGTCTTCCAGATGGCGCGAGACATCGACTGCCAACGAATACAAACTCTCGATAATAAATTTCGAAGCAGCGAGGAACGATTCCCGTTCGGAACGTAATTGCGTTTCCTTGAGCTTCTTCGCTTGTTCGGCAATTTCCTGAACGGAACGGTACAGCGTTGCCGAGTTGCGCGAGAAGACCGTTGCAGCTTCCTCGGCGGCTTCGACAGCCTTGCGGGTGATGGCCGCCATGCGATTTGATTCATCAGTAAGTTTCTGATGCGAGAGGTCCATATTTTCGATCACCAACGATCCGGCCTGACGGACTTCTCCGGCGCGGGAGGTTAGACGTGCGGTGGCGTCCGCGATCTGATCGACAACATCCATCGAAGATGCCGAAATGCCCACGGCCTGTTTGCGCAATTCTTCGCCATAGTTTTCTGCGTTAGTCAGGGACGATTTCATATAGGTTTCGATTTCGCGGGTGCGGACCGATAGGGTTTCTCCGGATTTTTGCAGATCAACAAGGGATTGCTGGACGGCTTCGACCAGACGGCCCGTTTCTTCGCGGACGGTTGTGACAATCCGTGCGGTTTTATGCGTGGCCTGCTCCGCGAAGAGCGACATACGTTGTCCTTCCTCAAAATAAACTCTGGCACTGTCGCCCAGCTTGCGAGTGGTCTCCTCGATTTTGACATCCATACTCTCTGTAGACTGGCCAAAGAGGTCGGTGGCTTCCTGCAAATCAGTGGTGGCTTTGCCAACCATCATGGATATGTCTTCCATATAGACATCGAGGTTTTTCTGTAGGGTTTCGACTTTGGCTTTGACCTGATCTGTGACCAGTTGCAAATCGTCGATGCGTCCCTTGACGCCTGTCTGGACGCGAGAAAGAGATTCTTGAGCGTCCTCGGCAACATCGCGGATTTCAATGATCGACTGGCCGAGATCTTCGGACATAGCCAGCATTGATTTCGCCCCCTCCATGACTCCGGCATTGAGTTTTTCCAGACGATCATCCAGTTGACGTCCGATATCACTCATGCAGGTGACGGCCATTTCGGACGAGGAAACATAATTTTCGCGCAGCGCCGCGTATTTGGCTTCAAGTGCTTCTGCGGCTTCGATCAGGCGGTCGCAGTCCGGCGCCACTTGACCCGCAAGATGCGACAGGCGTTCCGTATT
>Ga0116144_10006245_pt1 | contig 10476 bp, 10 predicted proteins | sample AD_UKC035_MetaG_FD_89746 | JGI IMG/M metagenome (GOLD analysis project Ga0116144, IMG submission 89746) | Active sludge microbial communities of municipal wastewater-treating anaerobic digesters from USA - AD_UKC035_MetaG | ecosystem: Engineered > Bioreactor > Anaerobic > Digestate | place: USA... | reverse complement strand
GCAGTTTGCAGGCATGCACGATCCGGAAATCGTTGACAAAGGCGGTGAAGGTCTTGCCGGTCACCCTTTTGAAGTAGCGGCAAAAAGAAGGCACCTCCATGTTTACCAAAGCTGAAATCTCATCCAGCGATATTTGTTCTTTAAAATGGGCTCTCACATAGTCGTATACCTTTTCAATTTTTTCGTTGTCCGATCTTTTGACCAGCAGTGAAGGGCCGCTCACATTGAGGACCTGGTATTCTTCAGAGTGGGCCAGGACCTGGAAGATCTCCAGAAGGCCTATTAGCCGGTTGAAGGGGGTTTCGTTTTCCAGGCCGTCCAGTTTTTTCCCAACGGTTTCACGGGTATTGCCGGAAAAAGTCAGGCCCGAAGTGGCGCGTTCAAACAACTGGTCGATGGATTTTAATTCCGGTTTTTCAAAAAAGCCCTGTCCCAGGAAATCCTTTTTAAGCTGGACTACGATCTCGGAGCGTTTTCCGGAGAGCCTTTCGGTAAATCCATAATGGGGAAGATTGGGACCCAGCAGGATCAGGTCCCCATTATTAAAGTATGAAATGTGGTTTCCAATATGCCTTTTGGAGGAACCTTCCTGCACATAGACCAACTCGATCTCGGGGTGATAATGCCAGAAAGGCTTGAGGTTGGGCTCTTCTTCTTCAAACTTGCGATAAGTAAAAGATTGCCCGAAGCTCAGCTCAATCAACTCAAGTACAGGTCGGATTCCGGGGGCACCTCTCATATTCGATGGGATTTGATTCACAGGCAAATATGGGACCTGCGGGATTAAGCAAGTGTCAATTAACACTTCCTTTGCTTAAAATGACCCGCAAAAATTCAGGACGAATTTTTATTTCCAATTCCGGAGGAGTTAATCCAACAACAATATTGGAAAATTCAAAGGAAGCAGGGCGGGGCGGCTCCTGCTTTACTTTGTTGCATCAAACCCAATCATCTTTAAAACAAAACAAATCGAATTATGAAAACACTTTTTTTTGCAGTCCTCCTCACCCTCCTGACCGCCGGCACCCTTTCTGCAGCGGACCCCGCCTACCGGTTGACCTCCTATGGGCACACCCTGGTATTGAACACCTCCAATTGGAACAAAGCGGACCTCCTGGTGCAAATCCAGGACCAGGAAGGCCACATACTGACCACCCAGGAATACAAACCCAAGGAAGCCGGCCGGCTGAAAAGATTCAATCTTGCCCAGCTCGAAACCGGTGCCTATACCATCACCATTACGGACCAGGTCAGAACCTGCACCCAGGAATTTGTCCTGAATGAAAAATCCATGACCATCCATCCGGAAGTCAAAACATTCATCAAACCGTTTATCACCCTGGATGAATCCAAACTGAAAGTGAATTTTCTCAACCTTGGAAAATCGGCGACGCTTAAAATCCTCGGCCTTCAACAGGAAACCATTTATCAAACCCAGATCGACCAGCCGGCTTTCAACAAGGCTTACAATTTGTCCAACCTGGCCAAAGGCGAATATACCGTCATGGTCCTCCAGGGGGATAAATATTACAGCCACCCCTTTGAACTGAAATAAGTTTCAGGTCCCGGGCAAGTATGAGAACACCTTCTTTGTATTCATACAATACGAGTTTATAGTAAAGTTTTCCTTGTTTTTAGTAAAGGGGGTCAAAGGATCCCCTTTTTTTTGGAAAGGCCTGTATCCGGGATGTTGGCCAAATAATTGGGCTAAACCAGCCCCCTCCTTTTTAAATATTTTAAATCAATCGAAGGGAGGTCCCGCGTCGGTATGGAATACTCACCGGTGGAAGCTAGCACTGATGATTTTCAAGACATCCCGGATGCTATGCCTCCAGTAGGTCCAGTTGTGTGCCCCGTCGCGCATGCGGAATTCGTGAGGGATGCCCTTTTCCCTGAGCAATTTATGCATGGCGGCATTGCCAGAGCTGAGAAAATCATCGTCCCCGCAATCAATATAATATTTTACAGTTTTGAGTTTGGCCGTGTTGGCGGTGTCGGCCACGATCCGGAAAGGATCATTGGCCTTGTAGGTGTCGTTGATGCGGTCCGTCCCCGTGAGCCCCGGACCATAAAGGACAGAAAAGATCCGGTCATAGTTGGCCTGTGGAGAATTAATGGAGGTGGATTCCTCTATAAAAGCCGCGCTCAAGGGTGCGCAATGGGCAAAGACCTCCGGATGTTTGATGGCGAACAGGAAGGAACCGAAGCCTCCCATACTCAGCCCGGCCACCGCGCGGTAAGCTTTTTCCTTCCGGATCCGGTAGGTGGATTCTATAAAAGGAAGGAACTCGTTGAAAAAATAATCTTCATAAGGCATGGAACGGTCAAAATTGTTGATGTACCAGCTTACCCCGCCATCCGGCATTACAATGATCATGGGGGTGGCCTTGCCGTTTTCCATCATCTCGTTGGCTATCCGCTCGATCTCTCCGAATTGGGTCCATCCGGTCTCGTTGTCGGTGTACCCGTGCAGCAGGTACAAGACCGGATAGTGCCTGTTGGAAGCCTGGTATCCCGAAGGCAGGTATACGGAATATTTCATTTTTTTCCCAAAATACCGGCTATCCAGGCTGAGGCTTTCCATCAGTTGTCCTTGGGTAAATACATGGCCGGACCATAGAAGAAGGAATAAAGGCAGGATGAATCGGTAAGATTTCATATTTCTGAATTTATGCAGCGCGGCAATTTAACCGTAATTTAAGAACCTCCCGGTGAATTCTTACGTTTGCATTATTAGTTTATGAACGGGCGTCTGGTTTTGTCTTTATTTTTCACTTTGTTTTTCATTTCTGTTGGAGCGCAGAAAAACGTGACCTATGCCTCCAGCAAGGATTCGGACCCCAAAGCGAGGCAAATCCTCAAAGCGGTCAGTGAAAAAATCAAAACCGGTAAAGGGGTGACTTTCGGATTTTCCTTCGTGACCCAGGCTGCGGAATCGGCGCCTGTGATCCAAAAAGGAAAAGCCATGATCCTTGGGAATAAATTTGTCTTGGATTTTCCCGAACAACAATTGACTTCCGACGGCACCACCCTTTGGGTTTACCTCAAAAAAAGGAATGAGGTCCAGATCCAGGATGCCGCCGGCCTCGCTGAAGACCCCATATCCCCCTATAAATTGCTTAAAATCCACGAAGCGCCCGAACTGGTTTATATCCTGGCCGGGGAATCCAGGGTAAACGGGGCGGTTTGTGATGTGGTCGAATTCAAACCGCTCAATCATGACTTAGAATATTTTAAAATCAAAGCCGAAATTGACCGCGCCCAGTCCCAATACCGGTCGATTACCCTCTACCTGAAAAGCGGGGATTCTTATGTCCTTAATATCAGCAGCCAGGCCAATACCCCGTTTGCGGACAGTCTTTTCGCGTTTGACCTGAAAAAGTACCCGGGTATCCGGGTGGAAGACCTGCGCTGATCCCTTTCATAACCAAAAATCCATTCCGTCGCCTTGCCGCAACCGTTTGCGGGCTTTGTACACCGTCGGAATCTTGTAAAATCAGGGTTTAAACTGTATTGGAGAATCCTAAAATGCGTACATTTGCAGCGATTTTTAAGAAAATGATAAAATTTCGCCAAATCCTGATTTGTAAAAAGCTGATTTTCACATTATTATTTTCTTACGGCCTGCTTACCGGGCAGTCCCAGCAGGAAGGACAGGGGGCCCAACACACCGAATCCGCAGACCATGCCGCCCAGGACGCGCACCCCGGGCAGGAAGGTCATCATGAATTTGACCCCGCATCCACGGCCTTCCATCATATCTCCGACCAGAATATATACAGCATCGGTCCCTTCAATATCCCCCTGCCCTGCCTGCTCTATACCAAAGGGCAAGGCTGGGATATCTTTTCCTCCTCCCGTTTTGGTTTTGACGGATACGGGCATGGTGACGGGCATAAAGCCTATCAGCAGTTTGTGCTTCATGAGGGGCAGGTGATGAGGGTGCAGGACCCTTCTTTCCCCACGGACGAGGTGGAAATCCAGGGATTCACCGCAAAGGAAGAGGCGGACGACAAAGGCAAGAAAATAGAAATCCCCTATGTCCTGTACCAGGGCCATGAGTATCGCCTGGATAAAAAAAGTACGGCGGACGGTGGATTATTCGGAGGCGGACTGACCAGCTTTTACGATTTTTCCCTCGGCAAAAACGCGATCAGCATGTTGATCGTCTGCCTCCTTTTAGGCTGGATGTTTATCTCGATTGCGGGGACCTACCGCCGCAATCCCGGGCGCGCCCCCAAAGGCCTTCAAAACATGATGGAGATGGTCATCCTGTTTATCCGGGATGAAGTGGCCAAACCGTTTATCGGGGCCAAATGGGAAAAGTTTTTCCCCTTCCTGCTTTCTCTCTTCTTTTTTATTCTCGGCCTCAATCTCTTTGGCCAGGTACCTTTCTTCGGCGGCTCCAACGTCACCGGCAACCTCAGCGTGACCATGGTCCTGGCCCTGCTCGCCTTTATCCTTACGACGGTCAACGGCAACAAACATTACTGGCAACATATCCTTTGGATGCCTGGCGTACCGGCCTGGGTCAAGACCATTCTGACCCCGGTGGAGATCCTGGGCATTTTCATCAAACCCCTTACCCTGATGCTCCGGTTGTTTGCCAACATCACCGCCGGTCACATGACCCTGGTGGTTTTTGTAAGCCTCATATTTATTTTCGGAAAATCGGGCCAGAACGTACCGGCCTCCCTGGGGGCCTCGGTGGGCTCCGGACTGCTGTCCATATTCATGATGGCTATAGAACTGCTGGTCGCTTTTATCCAGGCCTATGTGTTTACCCTGCTGACGGCCTCCTACCTGGGCGCCGCCACGGAGGAACACCACCATGCTGAAGAGAAACCCCATTGATCAAACCATGAAAAAATTAATTCATTTAAATAAATAGTTCAAATTATGACAGGTTCAATTGCCGCTATTGGAATGGGTTTAGCCGTAATCGGCGCCGGCATCGGCGTAGGTACTATCGGGGGAAAAGCCATGGAAGCCATCGCACGTCAGCCGGAAGCGGTGGGCGATATCCGGGCCAACATGATTCTGACCGCAGCCCTTGTGGAAGGTGCTGCCCTGATCGCCCTGCTCTTATCTTATCTTTCCGCTTAATCCGATTCCAATAACCAGACCGCCTGGTCCGAACGATTGGTTCTTACCAGGTGGTTTTTTAAAAAACAAGACAGATCATGATCTTTCTGGCTGACTTTAGTCCCATCAAACCGGAATTCGGTTTGTTTTTCTGGACCCTCCTGTTTTTCCTGCTGTTCTGGGGCCTGATCGGAAAATTTGCCTTTAAGCCCATCAGCGAATCGCTCAAAAAAAGGGAAAGCGACATCCAGGATGCCATTGACCTCGCGAAAAAGACCCGGGAGGAAATGAATAATATGAAGTCCGAAAACGAACGCGTGCTCGCCGAAGCCCGTGAAGAAAGGGCCCGGATCCTGGCGGAGGCCAAGGAAACCAAGAATGCCATTGTCAGCGAAGCCCGTGACAAAGCCAAAGAAGAAGCATCCAAAGTGATCGGCAGCGCCATGCAGGATATCGAAAACCAGAAAAAACTGGCGATGATCGAAATCAAGGACCAGGTCAGTAAAATGGCCCTGGACATCGCCGAAAAAGTGATCCGCAAAGAATTGCAAAACAATCCCGACCAGCAGGCTTATGCCCAGAAACTGGTGGATGATCTAAACCTCAACTGATGTCCCTGGCCCGCATTTCATCCCGTTATGCCAAGTCCCTCCTGGATTTTGCCCTGGAGCAGGATAAACTGGAACGCATATACCAGGACATGCTTCAATTAAAAGCAGCCGTGTCCGTGAGGGATTTTGTGCTTTTATGCAAGAGCCCCATTGTCCAGCCCGGTAAAAAGGAACAGGTTTTCAATATCCTGTTCAAGGACCGGTTTGACCCGGTGACCTTCGGATTTTTTAATATCCTGCTTAAAAAAGGCAGGGAAGCCTATGTCCCCGAGATCGTGGACCAGTTCATGAGCCAGTACGAGGCCATCCGTAAAATCACCCGGGTCACCCTGAGTACGGCCACCCCGCTGGATGAACAGGTCATCCGGAAAATCAAGGAGAAACTGGCCGCCGCAAAAAGCACCCGGGAAAACATCGAACTCGAAACCCAAATAAAACCGGCACTCATCGGCGGATTTGTCCTCGAGTTTGACGACAAGCTCTACGATGCCAGCGTGGCGCACCGCCTGCAGCAGATGCGCAAGGCTTTTAAAGAAAATGACAGCATAAAATCCATTTAAATCATCACAACAATAATATCCAACGATTATGGTAAGCGTAAAACCAGATGAAATATCAGCGATCCTGAAGCAGCAGTTGTCCGGGCTCAAAACACAGGCAGAACTCGAAGAAATGGGCACCGTGCTCCAGGTAGGGGACGGGATCGCCCGCGTCTATGGCCTGAACCAGGTCGAATCCGGTGAACTGGTGGTGTTTGAAAACGGCGTTCAGGCCGTGGTATTGAACCTGGAGGAAGATAATGTTGGAGTGGTCCTGATGGGCCCCTGGGATGAAATTCACGAGGGCAGCATCGTACGCCGTACCGGAAAGATCGCCTCCATCAATGTAGGGGAAGGGTATCTCGGCAGGGTGGTGGATGCCCTGGGCAACCCGATTGACGGCAAAGGCCCGATCACCGGGCAGACTTATGCCATGCCCCTGGAACGGATCGCACCCGGTGTAATTTACCGCCAGCCCGTCAACGAACCCCTTCAAACCGGCATCAAGGCCATCGACAGCATGATCCCGATCGGACGGGGCCAGCGTGAGTTGATCATCGGTGACCGCCAGACCGGCAAAACCGCCATCGCCATCGATACCATCATAAACCAGAAGGAATTTTATGAAAAGGGCGAACCCGTGTTCTGCATCTATGTGGCTTCCGGCCAAAAGGCATCGACCGTCGCCAATGTGGCCAGGACCCTGGAAGAACATGGGGCCATGCCTTATACGGTGATCGTGGCGGCCTCTGCCGCGGATCCCGCTCCCATGCAATTTTTTTCCCCTTTCGCGGGTTGTGCCATCGGAGAATTTTTCAGGGATACCGGCCGTCCTGCCCTGATTATCTATGATGACCTTTCCAAACAGGCCGTGGCTTACCGTGAAGTATCCCTGCTTTTGCGCAGGCCCCCGGGACGTGAAGCCTATCCGGGTGATGTTTTTTACCTGCACAGCCGGCTCCTGGAAAGAGCTGCCAAAATCAATAACAACGACGATATCGCTAAAAACATGAACGACCTGCCCGAGTCCCTGGTCAAGGCAGGATTGATCAAGGGGGGCGGCTCCCTTACGGCCCTGCCGATCATCGAGACCCAGGCCGGTGACGTATCGGCTTATATCCCGACCAACGTGATTTCCATCACTGACGGACAGATCTTTTTGGAATCGGCCTTGTTCAACGCAGGGGTGAGGCCGGCCATCAACGTAGGGATCTCGGTATCCCGCGTGGGAGGGAACGCCCAGATCAAGGCGATGAAAAAAGTGGCCGGTACCTTAAAACTGGACCAGGCCCAATACCGCGCCCTCGAAGCCTTTGCCAAATTCGGTTCCGACCTGGATGCCGCTACCCAGGCTTCCCTGGAGAAAGGGAAAAGGAATGTGGAGATCCTCAAACAGCCGCAATATTCTCCGGCCCCGGTGGAAAACCAGATTGCGATCATTTATTTGGGAACCAGCAACCTGCTCAATGCCATACCCGTGGACAAGGTCAATGAGTTCGAGGAAATCTTCCTTTCCAACCTGGAAAAAAGATTCCCGGAGACCCTGAATGAACTCCGTAAAGGCCAGTTGACCCCGGATGCCGAAAACAAACTCAAAAGCCTGGCGTCCGAACTGGCCGGCCTGTACCGTAAAAAATAATTCTCCATGGCAGCCAACTTAAAGGAAGTAAGGGAACGGATAAAATCCGTAATCAATACCCAGCAGATCACCAAAGCGATGAAAATGGTCTCGGCTGCTAAATTGCGCAAGGCCCAGCAGGCCATTGTCCAGATGCGTCCCTATACCGTAAAGCTGAATGAAATCCTGGGCCATGTAATTGCCAGCCTGGGCGGAGATGCGGAATTTAAACTGGCCAAAACCAGGGAAGTAAAGCAGGCCCTGGTCATCGTGATCACTTCCAGCCGCGGCCTGTGCGGCGCCTTTAACACCAATATCATCAAAACGGCCGTCAGCCTGATCCAGGAATCCTATGGCAGGCACCGGAAAGAAGGCAAACTCAGCATTCTTTGCATTGGGAAAAAGGGCTTTGATTATTTCAAAAAACATTATTCCGATTGCCAGATCATCGGAGACCATGTGCACCTGATCGAATCGTACAAAGCCGAGCCTACCGATAAACTGGTGGAGAGCCTGATTGATTCCTTTGAAACTGCTCTTTACGATCGTGTCCAGGTGGTTTACGGCCGGTTCAAAAACGCGGCTACCCAGTTTCCAACCTCCGAAGACTACCTTCCTGTACCGAAGATAAACCTGCCCCATACCGGCAAGAAAAAATTGAAAGCGGACTACCTGTTTGAGCCGGACAAACAGACCGTATTGGAATCCCTGATCCCCGCCCTGCTGAAGATCCAGATGAAAAGGTATATCATGGATACCTCCGCTTCGGAGCACGGGGCCAGGATGACGGCCATGGACAAGGCTTCGGAAAATGCAGAAGAATTGCTGAAGGAACTGCGGATCAATTACAACAAGGCCCGCCAGGAAACCATCACCAAGGAACTGCTTGAAATCGTGGCCGGTGCGGCCGCCCTGGGCGGTTAAGGCCTTCCTGAAAATTCCTGTCTTATTTTCAAAAGAACTCTTTATTATTGATCCGTCTTTAATCAATAATGTAATCGTTTACAAAAATTGCAGATCAATATGAAATTTACAATTTGGCTGGCTTTGTTTCCTTCCTTGCTGTTGACGAACCTTTCCGCTCAACAAATCAGCAAGGATGAACTCTTATTTCTCACCCCCCACTGGACCGGGGAAAGGTTTCCGGACGGCAGGCCCAAGGTACCCGACGCCCTGTTGCAGCGGATGAAACTCGTCACCCTGGAAGAAGCCTGGGCCGTTTTACGGAATGAAAACTACAAACACCAGTACGATGACGGCTGGCAGGTGATCAATCCGGACAGTGTATTGGTAGGCAGGGCGGTGACGGCAACCTTCATGCCCGGGCGTCCGGACATCCAGAGGGTCATTGACGACCTCGGCCACAATAAGGACGGAAGGGTCAAATCTCAGAACACCTGGCCAATCGAATTATTGCAGAAAGGAGACGTATACGTCGTGGATCAGTTTGGCGCCCACGAAGACGGTCCGACCATCGGGGACAACCTGGGGAATTCGATCTATACCAAAACAGGCAATGGGATTATCTACAACGGGGCCATCCGGGATATCAACGGACTGAAGGAACTGGGCGGGTTCACCTCCTACTTCAGGTCCTATCACCCCTCCCATCATTTGAACAATCCGGATGGAGAACTCAATACCACCCTGGTGGGGATTAATACACCCACGCGCATTGGAAAGGTGACCGTCCTGCCGGGCGATATCGTCCTGGGCCGGGACGGTGGGGTCATAATCATCCCGCCTCACCTTGCTGAAAAAGTGGTCAAGACCTCCGAAATCATCCGTTTGCGCGATATGTTCAGCCATCAGCGACTCCGTGAACAAAAATATACCGCCGGGCAAATCGATACCCGTTGGTCCGCGGAAATTGAAAAAGATTTTTCCGCCTGGCTCAATGCACACATGGATAAACTCCCCGTACCCAAAGAACAAATTCAGGAACTCTTAAAAGCCCGCACCTGGTAATGAAAAACAACAGAAGAAAATTTTTTGGACAAGGCCTTGCCATGGCCGGCCTTGCCGCCTCCCCCTGGCAAACGTTTACAGAAAGTTATACCCAGGCGATCCGCCGGAATGAACAATATTCCCTGCCCAGCGATATCAAAATCACCGATATCAAATGCGGCTACATCCGGGGCGGGCACAGTCTTTTTGTAAAAATTTATACCGACCAGGAAGTATGGGGTTGCGGGGAAGGGGTGGATGCGACTCCGGGTACCTACCACCTGGTCAAAATGATGGGCGCCCGACTAAAAGGGAGGAGCCCGCTGAACGTCCACCGACTTTTTGAAGATATCCGCCGTTCCGGTTTCTTTGAAGGCGCCCAGTCCGGTATGTTCATTGCCGTCCTGTCCGCGGTCGAGTCGGCCCTCTGGGACCTTGCCGGTAAAATCCTGGGGCTCCCGGTCTATCAGTTGCTGGGAGGAAAGTTCAGGGACAAAATCAGGGTCTATTGTGATACCGCCCTTTATCAAAACCAGTTGCCCAAACCCGATGATTTTGCGGCTGCAGCTAAAAAAGCCGTGGAAATGGGCTTCAACGCGATCAAGTTTGACATTGACCAGGCCAACGATCCCAACAAATACGATCGTTACAACTGGACGGCCAGCCCTGCTGAACT